>Ga0111539_10007445_pt1 | contig 14024 bp, 12 predicted proteins | sample RhiMethybrSRZTD1_FD_79667 | JGI IMG/M metagenome (GOLD analysis project Ga0111539, IMG submission 79667) | Populus rhizosphere microbial communities from Tennessee, USA - Rhizosphere MetaG P. TD hybrid SRZTD1 (version 2) (version 2) | ecosystem: Host-associated > Plants > Roots > Rhizosphere >...
CCGGATACATCGTGTTGTATGCCAATCCGCGCGGCAGCACCAGTTATGGCGAGCAATTCGGCAATCTCATCCACCACGCCTACCCGGGCGACGACTACGACGATCTCATGTCGGGTGTCGATGCGTTGATACAGGCCGGCAATGTCGATGCCGGCAACCTGTTCGTGACCGGCGGCTCGGGTGGCGGTGTACTCACCGCGTGGATCGTCGGCAAGACCGATCGTTTTCGGGCCGCGGTGGTGGCCAAGCCCGTCATCAACTGGGCCAGCTTCGTGCTGACCGCCGACTTCAGCAACTTCTTCTACCGTTACTGGTTCGGTGCGCAGCCCTGGGAGCAGCCGGAGGAATACTGGCGTCGCTCGCCGTTGTCATTGGTGGGCAACGTCAAGACGCCGACCATGCTGATCACCGGCGAAGCCGACTACCGCACGCCCATCGAGGAGTCCGAGCAGTACTACCAGGCGCTGAAGCTGCGCAGGATCGACACCGTGATGGTGCGAATTCCGGAGGCCTCGCACGGCGGCATGGTGGCGCGGCCCAGCAATCTCATCGCCAAGGTGGATAACATCCTGGCCTGGTTCGACCGGTACCGGAAGAAACAGGAGCAGGCAAAACCGTGAGGTTCGCCATCCTCGGCGCGGGTGCGCTCGGCACCATCCTCGGCGCGCACCTGTCGCGCGCGGGTCACGAGGTGGCGATGATCGTGCGCGGCGACCGCGCGCGGGTGTTGCAGCGCCAGGGCCTGGTGCTCAACGGACTGTCCGACATCAAGGCGCGCCCCACGGTTATCGACGATCCGCACAAGCTGCGCGATACGGGCACGCTGATCATCGCCACCAAGGCCATCGACTCCATGCAGGCGCTCGAGACGCTGCGGCACGTGCGCGTCGACAACGCCTTTTCGGTGCAGAACGGCGTGCTCAAAAATGAGCTGCTGGCGCGCGTCTATGGATTTTCCCGCGTGCTCGGCGCCATGGCGGACTTCAGCGGCGAATTGCTCGCCAACGGCGAGGTGAAGTTCACGCGCAACGTCTGCCTGCACATCGGCGAGGAGAAGGGCGGTGCGAGTCCGCGCACCGAGGAGCTGGCCGCGGCCATCGAAGCGGCCGGCGTGCGCTGCGCCGCGGCCCCCAACATCCGCACCCGCGAATGGTCCAAGTACGCCGGCTGGATTGCGCAGTTTCCGCTCGCGGTGCTGACACGGCAGATCACCTGGAAATTTCTCATGGATGAACGCAGCGCCCTGGTAATCGTGCGCATCGTGCGCGAGGCGGCGCAACTGGCCGCGGCGATGAAGATCGAGCTCAGCGACATGCCGCCGTTGCCGGTGCCGAGCATCGTGCATGCCAGCGATGCGCAGGCGGTGCAAATCATCCGCGGCATTGGCCAGAAGTTCCTCGACACGTCACCCGAGCATCGCATGTCGGCGCAGCAGGACGTGTTGCGCGGCAGCCGGCTCGAATACGAGGAAACGCTGGGTTACGCGCTCGCCAAGGCGCGCGAACTCGGCGTTTCGATGCCGACACTGGATACCTGCTACCGCATCCTGGCGGTGGCCCATCCATGATGCGCAAAGGTAAGGCGGAGGGAATGATGAAGCGGATGTGTGCCAAATTGTCCATATTGACGAGACTGGCCGCAGGCGCGGCACTGCTGACGTGGGTCACGGCCGCGGCTGCGCAATCGAAGCCGGGAGCGCCGGCCCCACCACCCGCGGCACCCGCGATCGCCGCGCCGCTGCTCATCGAGCCATCGGCGATCGACGCTGCGCTGCGCAGCTTCATCGACAGTCAGAAACTGGTCGGCGTCTCGGCGCTGGTTTACCAGGGCGACAGCGAGGTGTACTTCGGCGCCTTCGGCCAGGCGGACCGCGAGAACAACAAGCCGATGGCGCGCGATACGCTGGTGCAGATCTATTCGATGACCAAGCCCGTGGTGGGCGTGGCGCTCATGAAGCTCTACGAGCGTGACAGGTTCAGGCTCGATGACCCGCTCGAGATGTACGCGCCCGAGTTTGCGAACCTCAAGGTGTACGTGGGCCTCGATGATGCCGGCCAGCCCAGGTACGAGGCGCCGAAGCGCAAGGTGACGATCCGCGACGTGTTGCGCCACACGGCCGGATTCACCGCCGGCGGCGAGGACCAGACCGCGGTCGGCGCCATCTTTCGCGAAATCGACCCACGCGCGTACACCAACACGCTGCCCGAGTTCGCGCAGAAATTCGCACAGGTGCCGCTCGCCTACCAGCCCGGCACCCGCTGGCTATATTCAAATGCCGTGGACGTGCAGGCCTGGCTGGTGCAGAAGATCTCGGGTGTGCCCTTCGACAAGTTCCTCGACCTGCACATCTTCCGGCCGCTCGGCATGACTTCGACTCGCTATACCGTGCTGCCCGCCGATCCGGACCGTGCGCGCCTCGCGGCGGTGTATACGCGCAACGACGACGGCAGCTTCACGCGCCAGTCCGATGAGGAAGCCTACAAGTTCAACGGCCAGGACTGGCCGCTCAAGCCCGGCAGCTTCGGACTGGTATCCACGCTCGATGACTACATGAAGTTCGCGCGCATGTTGTTGGGCGGCGGCAAGCTGGGCCGCGCGCGCATCCTCAAGCCCGAGACCGTGCAGCTCATGGCCACGGACTCACTGCCGCCCGGTATCGGCGACACTTCCTGGCTGCCCACCAAGGGCCAGGTGGGCTTCGGCATCGATTTCGCGGTGCGCGTCGCGCCGCCACAGAACGCGAAGGAAGCGTCGGGCGCCGTCGGTGAATTCTTCTGGGATGGCGCGGCCAACACGCTGTTCTGGGTGGATCCGCGCAACCAGGTCGCGGCCGTGCTGTTCACGCAGTACCGGCCTTTCGGCCGCGTGCCGCTGCACAAGGTGTTCCGCGATGCGGTGTATCGCAACGATCCGCTGGCGCTCGCGCACTAGCCAGGCATGGAACAGAAGTTAGGCTTCGGCTTCATCGGTGCGGGCGCCATTGCCCATTTCCACGCGCGCGCCGTGGCGGCCGCGCGCGGTGGCCGGCTGGTGGGCGTGGTCAGCCGCCGGCGCGCGACCGCCGAGAATTTCGCGCGCGAACATGGCATCGGCTTCGCCACCGACGATACCCATGCCCTGCTGGCGCAGCCCGGGCTCGACGCGGTGTGCATCACCACGCCGTCGGCGCTGCACCTCGAGCCGGCGCTCGCGGCGATTCGCGCCGGCAAGCATCTCATGATCGAAAAGCCGCTCGACTTCACGGTCGAGGGCACGGATCACATCCTCTCCGAGGCCGCCAAGGCAGGCGTACGGGTGGGGTCCATTTTCCAGGCGCGCTTCGGCGATGCGGCGCGACAGCTCAAGGCCGCCGTCGATGCCGGGCGTTTCGGGCGCATGGTGCTGGCGAGCTGCTACGTGAAATGGAATCGCACCGCCGACTACTACACCGGCTGGAAGGGCAAGCTGTCCGAGGATGGCGGAGGTGCGGTGATCAACCAGGCGATTCACGGCATTGACCTGCTGCAATGGTTCGCCGGCATGCCCGAGGAAGTGTTTGCCTGGACGACACGGCGCGTACACACGCGCATCGAATCGGAAGACACCGCAGTGGCGGCGCTGAAGTTCGCCAGCGGCGCGTTCGGCACGATCGAGGCCAGCACCGCCTTGTGGCCGGGTTTCTCGCGTCGCGTGGAAATCTGCGGTGAGAGTGGCTCGGCGGTGATGGAGGACGACGACGTCACGCATTGGGAGTTCCGGGTCGCGCAGCCCGAGGACGAGAAGATTCGCGTCACCCGTGAAAGCGGTGCGATGGGCTCGGGTGCCGCTGCGCCCATGGCCATCAAGTTCGAGGGCCACCTGCGGCAGATCCAGGACTTCATCGATGGCATTCGCGAGCGCCGCCCCTTCTTCATCGAGGGCCGCGAAGCGCGCAACGCGGTGGCGCTGGTGCGCGCGATCTACGATTCCGCCGCCACCGGCAAGCCCGTCCGCCCCGCGGATTAAATGGGGACATTCCTATTTTTCTGGAAATGCGGACATTCCTGATTTGCTAGCAAAAGGGGACGCACCTGCTGCAGGGACGTCCCCTTTTCCGCCATTACGCTTCCTTGCGTTGCTGGCGTCTGCAGAGCGGGCAAATCAGGAATGTCCGCATTTCCAGAAAAATAGGAATGTCCCCATTTAGTTGCAGATAGTGCGGAGTTTGTCGCGAGGCTTGTCGCCCAGACCGGATGGCCAGGGAATTCCCTTCGCCTGCATCATGAGTTCGGTGAGTGTGCCGCCGCGCGGATCTGCGACGTCCGGATCCGACTCGTAGGCGGGATCGCGCTGCGCCTCTTCGAGGGTGACGATGCGATAACCCTCGCGCTCCAGCAGTTCGAACAGATCCGGCAGGATGTGCGAGCTGAAGGATCCCAGGTGCAGGAGCGCGACATGCTTGATATCGCGGCCCCACACCTGCCGCGCCATGTCACGTTCGGCGCGCATCCAGCGTTCCGCTTCAGCGAGGTAACTGGAGCGCAGCCATTCGATGGCCTGCGTATCGTTCTTCGCGACGCAACGCGCGTGCGCGCCGTTCCACAGATAGTCTTCCCAGTCGAGCGTGGCCTGCGCAATTCGATAACCGCTGTTCGCCAGGAAGGCGCGCACCGCGCGGCGCTTCTCCAGCGTATCGCCCTCGTGCAGGTAGGGATAACGAAACCAACGCCAGTCGTTAGTGCCAGGCGTCAGCAACTCGAGCGCAGGTTCATTGCGCAGGATCTCCTTCTGGAAATCCTCGACGGAATTCGCCGTAAGGTCGATATGAGAGTAGGTGTGATTCGCGAGCGGGTTGCCGGACTCGATCCAGATCTGCAGCGCACGGGCGCCGTCCGGATTGCGCTCCAGCTTGAAGGCATTGATGAATCCGTAGGACGGCGGGATGCGATGCTTCTTCAGCACTCGCACGGTGTCGCGTGCGAAGTCCGATTCCGTCGCACCCGGCGCCATGCCGCCATTGCGCGGCAGGTCGTCGAAGGTGAGCGCCACCTCGAGCTTCGGCGAGCCGGCGCTCGCGCTGAGCACGATGGCAAAAAATCCGGCGAGCAGGGCGGCGAGATGCCCGCCCGCGAATCGGCGCGTGTGCTTCAAGGGTCGCCCGGACTACTTCAGCAGGCTGCGCAGCATCCAGGCGGTCTTTTCATGGACCTGCAGGCGCTGGGTCAGCAGGTCGCAGGTCGATTCGTCGCCGGCCTTCTCCGCGACCGGGAAAGCTCCTCGCGCAGTACGCGCCACCGCTTCATGGCCGCTCACCAGCAGACGCACCATGTCCATGGCTTCCGGTACGCCCTCGGTTTCTTCGATGGATGTGAGGCGCGAGAATTCCCTGCCGGTGCCGGGCGCGGGATAGCCGAGTGAACGGATGCGCTCCGCGATGGCATCGAGCGCGTTCCACAGCTCGGTGTACTGGTCCATGAACATCAGGTGCAGCGTGTTGAACATCGGTCCTTCGACGTTCCAGTGGAAGTTGTGCGTCTTGAGATAGAGCGAATAGGTGTCGGCCAGCACGCGCGACAGACCGATGGCGATCTTCTCGCGGTCCCTGGTCTTGATGCCGATGTCGATCTGCGGCGCTGCGACGGCTGCCGCGGAGTCCTTCTTTCCCATGGCGTCACTCCTCTCAGGATTGAGACGGAGTCTAACGAGCGGCCGCGCATGCGGCCATTCGTTTTTGCCTATGGTTTCGATAGAGCGGAGTTCGCTCGATGGTCCGCAGCCAGGTGCGCGCGCAGCACGTCGCCGCCGAAGTCGCGATCGAGGTCGCGATACACGGTGTGAATGTGATTGGCGTCGTTCTGCGTGTTGTCGTACTCGATGAGCAACGTCGGACCCTGCACGCGGTAGTAATGCTTCTCGCCGCTCTCGACGCCGCCCGCCCAGGCAAAGCGCAACTTGCCGAAACCTGCACGCTCGAGGCGCGTCCACACGTCCTTCGCCGCTGCCGGCACCAGTCGCCCCACGTACAACTCTACCAGCCGGCGCAGCTGCTTCTGCCCGGCGGCGTTCATGTCCGCGGCTGCGAGGCCCTGCAACTCCAGCGGACGCGCCTTCGCGTCGTTGAAAGTGAGGATGTCGGGGTAGGCGGTGCTGTCGATGATCGCAACCTTGCGGCGTTCTTCCGGGAGCAGCTTGAGGAGCTCCCGCGCCAGGTCTTCCTCGGCGGCCAGCAGGCGGAATCCCGCCTCGACTCCCGATGGCACGCGCGCCGGGTTCGCACCGATGAATACCGGCCCGATCGCGGGCGGCTGGCCGGGAAGCTGCGTGACGTTCAGCGAAAGATGATGTCCCTCGAAGCGCCAGGCCCAGGGCGCGGTGGCCGATGGAGTACCGAATACGCTGGTGAAGTACAGCCCCGGATCGCGGCGCGAGGCCATGGGCGCGCCCGCCGCGGTCTCGAGGCGCCGCAGGACGTTCTCGTGCTTGATGACGCCGCGCGCTTCGAGCAGGCCTTCGGGGCTGAGCGCGGTGGCGAGCAAGGGGCCTAACAACTCGCTCTGCTCGCCGTCGAGCGTGAGCAGCGAGATGCCGACCCGGTCGCGCGGCACGAAGTGCCAGTCGAGCCGCTCGTGCGAGTCGAGCGCGAAGGTGGCCTGTTTCTGCTGGTCGCTCGACAATGACGCCAGGAAGGCCCGGGCAACCGCTTCGGTACTGCCGTTGCCGTCACCCCGGGCGGCACCGGCATCCGGTGCCAGCAACAGCGCGGCCAGCGCACCAGCCGCTACCTCAAACCCCATCGCCGCGATTCTCGCGATCCGCATCGTCGCCCCTCCGATTGAAGAGGGCGATGCTAGGCCAACCGCGCAGCCGTGTCATGGCCCTTCGTGCGGGGCCACGCCGAGTGTTACTTCTTCATCGTTCCGAGCAGCACTTCGGCCTCGGCACGGCTCTTGCGCAGGGCCTCTTCGAGGCCGGCTTCGCGCAGGAACTTCACGTTGATACGCGCCGAGTTTTCGATGTCGCTGTCGGTCGGCGTCGCACCCTCGGCTTCGGTCATCTCTTCGACCACACCGCTCGCCATGTGTACCGCGGTGACCAGCGCGCGCGATTCCGGCGCCACCTCGTTCGGCCGGTGATGGAAGGCGACGGCCTCGACGATCGGGAACGGGATGCCCCACAGTCCCAGTAGGTAGGCGCCGACCTCGGCGTGCGTGACACCAAAAATCTCGCGCTCCGCGGTGGCGGAGTCGCCCTTCAGTTGCCTGGTGCGTTCCAGCGCCCGCGCGTAGTCCGGCGGCGCCGCGTGCAGCAACACCAGCGCGCCGATGTGGTGCAGCAAGCCGGCCGTGAAAGCCGCATCGGCCAGCTGCGGGTTGGCGACGATTTTCTTGGCGAGCAGCGCCGTCAACAACGAATGCTGCTGCATGCGATCGGGTGAGAATCCCTTGGCCTCACTGATGGCCTTGTCGGAGAACGAGGTGGAACCCAGCACCAGCGACTTGATGATCTCGACGCCGAGGTAGGTGACCGCGGCGCGCACGCTGACGATCTTCTGGCCGAGCCCGAAGTAGGCCGAATTCACCAGCTGCAGTACCTTGGCGCAGACGGCGGCATCCAGCTCGATGACCTTGGAAAAGGAGGCGCTGTCGGCCTTGGGATCCTGCGCGAGGCGCGCCAGTTCGGTGTAGGTCGACGGCACCGACGGGATGCGGTCCAGCTTGCCCACCAGGGCAGTCAACGCCGGGTTCTGCATGAGCTTGTGCAGCGAATGGGTCTGCTCGATGACAGCACGCAGCGTCTCGCCGTCGCAGGGCTTGTGCAGAAACTGGTGAGTCACGGGCAGCGCACGCATGATGGATTCACGCTCGGCCTGGCCCGAGAGCACGATACGCGCCGCGGCCGGGAAATCGCGCTGGATGTGCCGCAGCAGTTCGGCACCGTCCATGCCCGGCATGCGCATGTCGGTGATGACGACGTCCGCGGGTGTCTGCTTCATCGCATCGAGGGCCTGCTGCCCACCGAGCGCGAAAGTCATGTCCCAGCGCTTGCGTTCCTTGCGCAGGGAATTGCGCAGGCCGTCGAGAATGGCCTGTTCGTCGTCGACAAATAACACGTGAAGAGAAGTCATGCTGCAGCCTGTTTGCTAGTTGCGGCCGTTGCGGCCGTCTCCGACACGGGTAGTCGGATGAAAAACGTCGTCCCTATCCCCGTTTCCGTTTCGAAATGAAGTGATCCCTTGAGTTTGTCGACCACGATGCCGCGCGACAGCGCGAGGCCCTGGCCCGTGCCCCGTCCGACCTCCTTGGTCGTGACGAACGGTTCGAATATGCGCCCGCGCACCGCTTCGGGGATGCCGTCGCCAGTGTCGTTGATCGACACTTCGATGAACCCGCCGATCGCGCGCGTGCGCACCGTGATGCGGCCCTTGCGGCCGGCGCCCTTGATCACGTCGGCAATGGCGTGCGTCGCGTTCAGCAGCAGATTCAGCACCACCTGGTTGACGTCGCCGGCATTGCAGTGAACGGCCGGCAGCTCGCCGAAATCGGTGACCACCTCGGCCACCGCCTTGTACTCGTTTCGCGCCATGTTGAGCGTGGTACTGATGCAGCGATTCACGTCGATGTCGGCGGTGGTGCGCAGATCGGGATGCGCGAATTCGGTCATGGAGCGCACGATGGAGCCGACGCGCCCGATGCCTTCCAGCGCCCGATCGAGCGCGTCCGGCGCGTTCTTGAGGAAGTAGTCGACGTCGGCGGCCTCATCGGTGTCGCTGGCGCGCCGCGCCTGGGCGCTCACGTCCTTGCCGGAGAGCACGCCGGCTGCCAGCGCGCGGTAGTCGGCGAATGCTCGCGGCACGTCCTTGAGCGCGTGGCGCACGAAGCGCACGCTGTCGGAGATGAATTGCACCGAGGTGTTGATCTCGTGCGCCACGCCCGCGGCGATGCGCCCCACGGATTCGAGCTTCTGGCCCAGCTCCATCTCGCGCACCAGGCGGCGTGATTCGGATATGTCGATCATCAGTCCGCGCAGGAAGCGGCCACCGTCGAGGAACTCGCAGGACACCGTCCAGCGCAGTTCCACGATGCGATTGTCGGCGGTCACCACCGAACACAGGGTCTCGAATGTGCCGGGCTGGCAGTCTTCGAGCTGGCGGCGCACCTGCGCTTCGCGTTCGCGGGGCAACAGCACATCGAGGAATCCCGGCTCCCGACAGCGTGCCTCGGAGAAGCCGAGCACATTGAGCGCCTGCGGGCCGACGAAGGTGAACCGGCCCTGCGCCGGGTCGAGCTCGAAAGGGATGGCGCGCGTGGTCTCGGCGATCAACCGCTGCTGCTCGCGACTGCGCTTCAGTTCGAGGGTGCGGTCCTCTATGTCCCGGGCGATGGCTTCGTTGGTGAGCTGCAGCGTGGCCGCGTACTGTGCGAGTCGATCAACCGTCCTGAGCGTCTGGTGCACGGTGAACAGCAGCACGGCCGCTTCCGCGATCACCCACACACCCTGGTCGACGATGTGCCACCACGCCGAGGCACTCACCGCATACGACTCGGGCAGCAGCATGAGACGCACCACCGGGTACGCCAGCGCGGCGAGGGTGGCCGTGAACAGCACCGGCCACTCGCGGTAGAAGGCAATGAATACCAGCGACAAGAACACGTGGAATAGCGCTTCGGGACGGCCCTCGAGCAGCCACAGAAAAACTGTCGACCAGCCGATCTGGCAGAGCGCGACGAAGTGACGTACCCAGGCAGACTGCGGGGCGGCGTGCACGAACAGCAGCGCCGGGACGGACAGAACGCCGCCCAGGATGAGTGTGAACGGCACTCGCGATTCGCCTGGCACCGCGTCGACCCACGCCAGGCACAGCGCCACCGCCCACTGTGCGATGAACACGATGCGGAAAACGCGGTGCGCACCCACGATCAGTCGCGCCACGACTTCGTGACGCACTTCACGGGCGCGAGCCTCGCGTTGCGTTGAATCCAGATCGACCACGCTACTCCTGCTTTTTCCCGGCTCGTAACTCCGGTTGTCCCCGGCGTTATCGGCCCAGAACAGGGCAGGCTTTAGGTCATTCTCGGGGCTTGCCCGCGAAAAAAGCGTTCGTTTTCAAGACGTAGTCGGCATATTGGTTGGCCGAATCCGAAATGCGCGCTGCTCAAAGCAGGTCCAGGATGCGGAACCACAACATGGCCAGGACCAGCGCCGGCCGGCGGAACAGCGGTCCGCCGGGAAAACGTCGATGTGGAATGCGGGCAAACATGTCGAAACGCTCCGCGGTGCCGCCGATCACATCGCTCACCAGCTTGCCCGCGATGCCGGAAATCACCATGCCGTGACCGGACAGTCCCTGCACGAAGTAAGCGTTCGGCCCGAGACGACCGAAGTGCGGCGCGCGATTCAACGTGATGTCGAGGAAACCGCCCCAGGCATATTCGATGCGCGCTTCGGTGAGCTGCGGGAACACCTTGGCGATGCGGGTCCTCAGCACGCGTGCCGAATCGAACGGGTCGACACCCGAGTAGCTCACCCGGCCGCCGAACAACAGGCGGTAGTCCGACGAAAGTCGAAAATAGTCCAGGATCCAGTTCATGTCGGCCGCGGCCGCGTTGTTGGTGATCAGCGAGCGTGCGCGCTCCTCGCCCAGCGGTTGGGTGGCCGCGACGTAGGTGCCGATGTCCATGAGTTTGTTCGCGAGCGTCGGCACCAGGCGGCCGAGCAGTGCGCCACCGGCGATCAGCAAGTGGCGCGCGCGCACCGTACCGTGGGCGGTATGCGCGAGATTATCGGCGGCGGCGCTCTGCGCCACGTCGAGCCGCGTAACCCAGGAATTCTCGAATATCGTCACGCCGGCGTTCGCAGCCGCGCGACCCAGGCCCAGCGTGTACCGATACGGCTGCAGGTGACCGCCGTTGGAGTCATAAAGCGCGCTGGTGTAACGCTCGCTCGCAATGATGGTGCGCAGCTCTTCGCGCTCGAGGTAGCGCAGCGAATGGTAGTCGTAGCGATCCGCGAGATGATCGAGCTCGGCGCGCAGGCTCGCGTCGTGGCGGCGCTTCAGTCCCAGGATCATGTGCCCCGGCGTGTAGTCGCAGTCGATGGCATGCCGGGCGATGAGATCGCGCTGCAGTTTCAGGCCCTCGACCGACACGTCCCACATGCGGCGCGCGTCCGCCGCGCCCACCGCCTTCTCGAGCGTCGCCTGCTCGCAGGCAAATCCGTAAATCGACTGCCCACCGCTGCGGCCGGATCCGCCGTACCCGAGATGCCTGGCCTCCAGCAATGCCACGCGCATGCCGCGTTCGGCGAGGTGCAGCGCGGCCGACAACCCCGAGATGCCGCCACCCACCACGCAGACGTCGACGCGCTGCTCACCTGCGAGCGGCGCGTGCGGCTCGGGCCGCGGTGTGGTCTGGTAATAGAAATTCTGCGCGTCGGCCTGGCCCATGAACTCCCCTAGACAGGACCGAGGTAGCGCTGGATCTCCAACGGCGTGATGTGCGAGGCGAACTCCTGCATCTCGCCACGTTTCACTATGGCGTACAGGTTGATGAATTCCTCGCCAAAATAGTGACGCGCCGTTTCGCTGCGCGCAAAGCGTTCGATGGCTTCGTTCCAGTGTACCGGCAGCGGTTCGCACGGCTGCTCGTAGGCATTGCCTGAGGTCACGGGCGGCGGCTCGAGCTCGCGCGTGAGTCCGTGATGGATGCCGGCGAGTACCCAGGCCACCACCAGGTAGGGATTGGCGTCCGCGCCGGCCAACCGGTGTTCGATGCGCAGGTTCGCCGCATCGGATGCGGGAATGCGGATCGCCGAACCCCGATTGTTGATAGACCAGTTGACGTGCATGGGCACATACGCCTCGGCGCGGAAGCGGCGAAAGGAATTCGGCCCCGGCGCACACAGCGCCAGGCCATCCCCGAGCGTCGCAAGTGTGCCGGCGATGGCGTGACGCAGCGGCCGGCTCGCGAGCGGATCGACCGCAGCGAAAATGTTGGCCCCAGACCTGTCCAGCAGGCTGACGTGCACGTGCAGACCGCTGCCCGCCATGTCGCGATAGGGCTTGGGAAGGAAGGTGGCATCACAGCCGTGCGCGCGCGCCACGCTCTTGACGATGCGCTTGAATCTCAGCGCTTCATCACAGGCGCGCAATGCGTCCGGCGCGTGCGCCAGGTTCACTTCGTATTGGCCCGGGCCGTATTCGGCCAGCGATGAGGTGGCGGGCACGTTTTGCGCGCGGCACGCCTCGTCGATGTCGGCGAGCAGCCGGGAGTACTCGTTGAGATCCGTCATCGAATTGATCTGGGTGCGAAACTCGCGCCGGCCGGTGAGAGGACCCTGCGGCGGTTGTGGCAGGCCGTCCGCGTTGCGCTGGCGGTCGACCAGATAGAACTCGTATTCGATCGCAATCACGGGCGTCAGATTCAGCGCCGCAAAAGTGCCCAGCTGTTCCTCGAGCAGCCGGCGCGGGTCGCCGAAGAATCGCGAGCCGTCGTGATCGAACATGCGCAATTGAACCTGGGCCACGTCGGTTTGCCAGGGCACGGGCACCAGCGTGCCGGGAATGGGCATGCAGGGGCGATCCGCGTCACCGTCCTCGAAGCCCAGTCCCGTGGCCTCGACGGTTCCGCCTTCGATGTCGAGCGCGAACATCGAGCCGGGAAGCGGCATACCCTGGGCGAACACCTTGTGGATTCCGCTTCGATCGATGCGCTTGCCGCGCTCCACGGTGTTCAGGTCGTTGACGAACGCGTCGAAGAAGCGGACCCCGGGATGTGTCGCGAGGAAGAGCTCGAGTTCGTTGTCCACGGCGCGCGTCATGTCAATCTCGGGTGTTTATTATTTTCGACGCCAGATCAGCGCCGGGCGCGGCAGCATATGCCCGCCGAGCATGGCCCGGCAAACGGCCCAATCCGCCAAATCGCGCCTGTGCAGCCTCTCCGCCGGGCTGCATTGGCCTGAGCCGGAGCAGGGTGAGGTGTGGTCTAATGGCCACCGTCGGTCCAGTCGTGGATCCGATTCCGTAGAAGATAATAGACAGCGTCCCGTTTTCCGGGTTCGCTTGAAAGCGTTTTATGAGCAGCAGACCCGTCATAGGCATTCCCGCCGACAGACGCATGATCGGTCCGCATCCTTTTCACGCCGTGGGCGAGAAATACATTGCAGCCGTCGTGCAGGCCGCCGACTGTCTGCCGCTGCTGATTCCCGTGCTCGAGACGCCGCTCGATGTGACCGAGATCCTGACGCGTGTCGATGGCATCTTTTTCCCGGGCAGCCCGTCGAATGTCGAGCCGCATCGTTATTCCGGGCCCGCCAGCGTGCCGGGCACGCTGCACGACCCGCACCGTGACGCGACCACGCTGTCGTTGATTCCGCGCGCCGTGGCCCAGGGCATACCGGTGTTCGGCGTGTGCCGCGGCTTCCAGGAGATGAACGTGGCATTCGGCGGCACGCTGCACCAGTGCGTGCACGAGATCGAGGGACTCGACGATCACCGCGAGAACAAGGAGCAGCCGCTCGAGGTCCAGTACGGCCCGGCACACGAGGTGGTGCTCGAGCCGGGATCCGTGTTGCGCAGGATCGCCGGGCGGGAGCGCGTCAGCGTCAATTCACTGCACTGGCAGGGCGTCGACCAGCTCGCTCCCGGGCTCGCGGTCGAGGCGCGCGCTCCGGATGGCCTGGTCGAGGCGTTCCGCGTGCAATCGGCACCGGGCTTTGCGCTCGCGGTCCAGTGGCATCCCGAATGGAAGGTCATGAGCAATCCGTTTTCAAGCGCGCTGTTCGCCGAGTTCGGCACGGCGGCGCGTAAAAGAGCAATTAGTTAGGACATCCCCATGGCAAACGAAATCCGGCAGTTCCTGCGTGATCACGGCATCTCCGAGGTCGAGGCCATCATCCCCGACATGGCCGGCATCGCGCGCGGCAAGATCATGCCAGCGGAAAAGTTTGCCGAAGACGAGGGCATGCGCCTGCCCGAGAGCATCTTCCTGCAGACGGTCACGGGCGACTATCCACCCGACACCGACAAGGCGATGAGCCCGGCCGAGATCGACATCATCCTCAAGGCCGAC
>Ga0111539_10007446_pt1 | contig 14024 bp, 13 predicted proteins | sample RhiMethybrSRZTD1_FD_79667 | JGI IMG/M metagenome (GOLD analysis project Ga0111539, IMG submission 79667) | Populus rhizosphere microbial communities from Tennessee, USA - Rhizosphere MetaG P. TD hybrid SRZTD1 (version 2) (version 2) | ecosystem: Host-associated > Plants > Roots > Rhizosphere >...
GGAGGCCGTGTCGAGCGGACTCGCTTGGTTGCGCACGCGCCGCACTGGGAAGGTGAGTAGGGAATAGTGAGTAGTGAGTAGTGAGTAGTGAGCAGTGAGTAGTGAGATGGTCAGGTAATGAGTGGTGAGATGTTGAGGTAGCCGCCGGACGTCGACCCCCTACTCCCTACTCCCTACTCCCCACTCACTACTCACCACTCACCACACCACTCACCACCTCACCCCTCTCACGCCACGCCCAGCTTCTTCTGCAGCGAGGAGGACGAGGTGGTGTACTGGAACATCAGCTTCTTGCCGGGGTAGACGATGTGGTGGGCCGCATGCGACATCAGCGCCGCCTCGTGGAAGCCCGACAGGATCAGCTTGAGCTTGCCGGGATAGGTGTTGATGTCGCCGATGGCGAAGATGCCGGGCTCGCTGGTCTGGAACCTCTCGGTGTCGACGACGATGTGGTTCTCGTTGAGATTGAGGCCCCAGTCGGCCACCGGCCCGAGCTTCATGGTGAGCCCGAAGAAGGGCAGCAGGCGGTTGCACGCGAGGCGCTCCTCGCCGTCCTTGGTGCGGATGGTGGCGGCCGCCAGCGCGCCGCCCTCCCCGTGCAGCGTCGTCACCTGGCCGATGCGCAGCGCCATCTTCTGCTCGGCGACGAGTGAGCGCATCTTCTCCACGGAATTGGGGGCGCCGCGAAACTCGTCGCGGCGATGCAGCAGGGTGAGCCGGTTGGCGACCGGCTGCAGGCTCAGCGTCCAGTCCAGCGCCGAGTCGCCGCCGCCGACGATCAGCACGTCTTTGCCCCTGAAGTCGTCCATGCGCCGCACGGCGTAGAACACCGACTTGCCCTCGAAGGCCTCGATGCCCGCGAGCGGGGGCCGCTTGGGCGTGAACGAGCCGCCGCCGGCCGCCACGATCACCACCTTGGTGAGGAATTGCGTGCCGACGTCGGTGGTGAGCCGGAAGCGGCCGTCCTCCATGCGCTGCAAGGCGTCGACGCGCTGGCCCAGATGCAGCGTGGCGCCGAACGGCTTGATCTGGGCGAGCAGCCGGTCGGTCAGCTCCTGGCCGGTGACGATCGGCAGGCCGGGAATGTCGTAGATGGGCTTTTCCGGATAGAGCTCGGCGCACTGGCCGCCCGGCTTGTCGAGGATGTCGACGACGTGCGCCTTGATGTCGAGGAGGCCGAGCTCGAACACCGCAAACAGGCCGACCGGCCCGGCGCCGATGATGATGGCATCGGTTTCGATGCGGCCGGTCGCGCCTTCTGCTGGCATGGATTGGGTACCCTTTGCGTCGGATGGGGTCGGTGAATGGGGTCAGACCCCATGCCACGACCTAAGAGCGGATTATATCCATTTGCGCAAGGGGTCTGACCCCTGCGCGCCTACTGCTTCTTGCCGCTGCCGGCCTGAAGGTAGTGACGCACCGAGCAATTGGAATAGCCGGCGTCGGCAAACATCTGCTGGGCGTTCTTGGCGGCATCGCGCCGATTGGCCGCGGCCGAGGCGGCACAGCCCGCGCGCGGCTGCTCGCAACACACGACGGCAAACACCTCCTTCAGGTCGTCGGTGACGGCGGGTCCGTTGGCGCAGGTCTTCGACAGGCGCTTGCAGGCCTCGATGGCGCGCTGGCGCGCCTCCTCCTCCGTCGACCCCCACGCGACCGGCGAAGAGGTCTCGCTGTTGGGATCGACGGCGGCCCACCGCCTCTGCTGTGCGGTCGCGGGCGCAAGCAGCAAGCTCGCCGCCACGGCCAGCGATGCCAGCACCGCCAGATGGAGCCTGCAGCGCATGATCGCGCATCCCCTGTCTTGCCGCACGCGGGCGACGATACCCTGGCGACGCCGCGGCGGTCCAGAAGGCGTGCCGCCTGCTGCGCCGGACCGGTGAGGTCAGAACTGCTTCTCGGGAACCTTCAGCACCACGCCGTCGAGAGCCTCGGTGACCTTGATCTGGCAGGAGAGCCGGCTCGATGGGCGCACGTCGAAGGCGAAATCGAGCATGTCCTCCTCCATCTCCGAGGGGGGGCCGACCTTCTCGCGCCAGGCATCCTCGACATAGACGTGGCAGGTGGCGCAGGAGCAGGCGCCGCCGCACTCGGCCTCGATGCCCGGCACCAGGTTCTTCTTGGCCGTCTCCATGACGGTCATGCCGGGCTCCCCGGTGACGACCTGCTCGCTGCCGTCGGGCTGGATGAAGGTGATCTTGGCCATGGGGCGGCAAGCTTTCCACGCGGCGTCATGAGGCTCGCGACGGCCGGACGGGCCAAGGCCGGTCCGTCTCGACAAGGCCGATTGCAACCGCGCGGAGTGTTAACGGGCCGATCCCGCAAATTCAAGCCCCGCCCTGCGGCAATTCCCGAGCCTCAGGCGGCGAGCAAACGCGCGATGAACAGGCACACCTCCTCGGTGGCCGTGGCCAGGGCAGCGGCAGCCTCCTCGCGATGGCCCTCGCGTATGGCGACCGCCTCGGCGATGTCGATCCTCTCGGCCATCTCGGCAAGGCGCATGAGCCGCCAGGCGCCGATCGCCCCGGCCGAGCCCTTGAGGGTGTGGAGCGCCTCGTTCCAGGCTTTCGCACAGTCAGCCTCGCGCAGGCGCTGCAGATAGACCGGCGCATGGGCCGCAAACAGCTCCAGCACCTCGCGCTCCAGGGCGGCATTGCCGAGCGTGAAGCGCCCCAGATAGGCGCGATCGATGGGGTCCATGGCCAGCCCGTGGGGTCGGCCATCGAACTGGCGCGCTGCATTGGCTTCCACGCACAAGCCTCCGGAACGATTGCCGATTCGCATCCGACTGGGGGTGGAGCCCCCAACCCGGCGCGGGCGGCGTCGATCCTGCTTTCCAGTGCATAACCTTGCGTTAATCGGGCGCCGCGACCGGTCCTGATGGTAAATCCCTGTCCTCGATCTGGGGTGGCCGGCCTGACAGGGCAGAAATCTTGCTTTTGCCCCATTGCGTACTTAGCAAGGTCGGTCACGGACGGCGCGCGGGGGAGTTCGAGCTGCGTCAACCGCTTATACGTCGCCTGATCGCCAGTTTTCCGGGTTGGGCGGTGCCCCAACCGGAAGCTTGGTATATGTTGGGGGCTAAGGGGTTCGGTGACCGGCGCGGCGCCGAAATTGGAACGGGGAATGGCTCAGGACGGAAACACGCAGCGCGAGGCCGCCGAGCGCGCCCCGGGGCCTGTCGCGACCGAAGAGCCTAGGGCACCGCCGAAACTGGCGCTGCCGTCTCGCGACCCCGTAGACACGTCCCCACCGGTTCCCACGGCCGGGCTCGGCGCGCTGAAACCGGGCAGCAAGGTCAATGGCAGCACCGATAGACCCGGCGGCCCCCCGGCGGCCGCGCCTCAAGGCCCGCGGCGGATCGCCAAGCGCCGGCCAGCGGGTCCGGCGCGCGCCCAGGTTGCCGCCAACGACGATGCGCCATCCATCGGTGGCCTGATCTTCGCTCTGCAGCAGCAGCCCTCGAGCCGCCCCTTCCAGCTGGCGGCGGGGGCCTCGGGCGGCTGGCTTGCGGTCGGCGCCCTGCTGGTGTGGGCGATGGCGGCCTCCGACGTCGCGCCGGCGGGCGGCTCGTTCTTCGCCAGTCCGATGATGGTGGTCGCCGCGGCCACCGTCTGCCTGCCGATCGCGCTGTTCTGGTTCCTGGCGCTGCTCGCCTGGCGCGCGCAGGAGCTCAAATTGATGTCCTCGGCGATGACCGAGGTGGCGGTGCGGCTGGCCGAGCCGGACCGGGCCGCCGAGCAGTCCGCCGCCTCGCTGGGGCAGGCGGTGCGCCGGCAGGTTTCGTTCATGAACGAAGCGATCTCGCGCGCGCTCGGCCGCGCCGGCGAGCTCGAGGCGCTGGTGCACAACGAGGTCGCGGCGCTGGAGAAATCCTACAGCGAGAACGAGCACAAGATCAAAGGTCTGATCCAGGAGCTGGCCGGCGAGCGGCAGGCACTCGTCAGCACCACCGACAAGGTGTCGGAGACGCTCAAAGCCATGGGCGGCGAAGTGCCCAACCTGATCGAGAACCTGTCGCAGCAGCAGATCAAGCTCGCCAGGATCATCGAAGGCGCCGGACAGAACCTGATTGCGCTCGAGAACCAGCTGTCGACCGCGAGCGGCAGCCTGGAGACGGCACTTGCCAATCGCACCCAGCAGCTGCAGGCCGTGCTCGACGACTACACCGTCGCCCTCGATTCCACGCTGGCCAGCCGCGCCGAGGCCCTCGACGTGCAGCTGGTGCAGCGCACCCGTGCGCTCGATGCCGCCTTCTCGGAGCGCCTGGCGCTGGTCGACGACTCCATGCAGCGCTCGGCCATGGCCATCGACGCGGCGTTCAGCCAGAAGGCCGGCGCCCTCACCGCGGCGGTGGAGGGCCACGTGCGGTCCCTGTCCGACACGCTGGTGCGGCAGGCGCAGACCATGGACGACTCGCTGCTGCGCTCGACGCTGGCCATCGATACCGTGGTGAGCGAGAAGGCGCGCGTGCTGTCGGCGGCCGTGGAGAGCCACGTGCGGGCGCTGTCGGACACCTTGGGGCGTCAGGCCAACAATTTCGACACCTCGATGCTGCAGGGCATCGACGCGGTGCGCCGCACCTCCGACAACGTCACGCGCCAGTCGCTCAAGGCCATCGAAGGCCTGTCGGGCCAGGCCGACCTGTTGAAGAACGTGTCGGAGAACCTGCTGCAGCAGGTGTCGAACGTGACCACCAAGTTCGACCACCAGGGCCGCTTCATCGTCGATGCCGCCAGCGCGCTGGAATCGGCCAACTCGCGCATCGACACCACCCTGCAGAAGCGCCATGGCGAGCTCAACGACACCTTGCAGCGGCTTTCCGGCAAGGCCGACCAGCTCGACCAGGTCATGCGCGGCTACTCGGAGACCGTGGAGGGCACGCTGGCGAGCGCGGAAGCGCGGGCCCGCCAGCTCATCCAGCAGCTCGCGCAAGGCACGCTCGCCCATGCGCAGGCGGCCGGCGCCGAGGTCGAGCGCCTGCGCTCGCAGACCGATACGCACTCCCAGGCGGTGGTGTCGGCCTTCGAGCGCATGCGCGAGCAAACCGACGCGCACGCCACGCGCGCCATCGAGGACATGCGCGCCAAGGTGTCCGGCGTCTCGCAGGAGGTCGCCCAGCACCTGGGCTCCATGACCAACCGCTTCAACGAGACCTCCGACGACCTGCGCTCGCAGGCGGCGCGGGCCACCGCCAGCCTGCAGGCCGAGCACGAGCGCCTGCGCGCCGAGGCTCAGCGCCTGCCGGCCGCCTCCCGCGAGAGCACCGAGAGCATGCGCGCCGTCCTCAACGAGCAGCTGCGCGCCTTCAACGAGACTTCCAACGACTTGCGCTCCCAGGCGGCGCGTTCCGCGGCGGCGCTGCACGCCGAGCAGGAGCGCGTGCGCGTCGAGGCCGAGCGGCTTCCCATCGCCACGCGCGAGAGCGCCGACGCCATGCGGTCGGCACTGAACGAGCAATTGAGGGCGCTCGAGCAGCTGTCGAGCCTGTCGACGCGCGAGCGCCGCGACGTGATCCCGCCGGGACCGCCGCCCGCGGGGGCGCCGTTGGCGCAGATGCCGTCGCCCTATCCCGCACCCCCCCTCGGTGCGCCGCCGCCACCTCCGCCGATGCAGGCCGACGGCGCCGGCGACCGCTGGTCGCTCGGCGACTTGCTGGCGCGCGCCTCGCGCGACGACGACGGCGTCGCCCGGGCGCCCGTGCTCGACCTGCAGAGCATCGCCGGGGCGCTCGATGCCACCACGGCCTCGGCCATCTGGTCGCGCTTCCGGGCCGGCCAGCGCGGCATCATGGTGCGCTCGATCTATACGACGGCGGGCCGCACCAGCTTCGATGAGGTGAGCGAGCGCTATGGGCGGGACCCCGACTTCCGCCGCACGGTCGACCGCTTCCTGTCCGACTTCGAGCGCCTGGTGCGCGACATCGAGCAGCAAAATCCGCGCGCCGTGCACGACCACCTGGTGTCCGACGCCGGCCGGGTCTACCTGTTCCTGGCCCACGCCAGCGGCCGCCTGCGCTGACGCGGGAGGGGTAGGTTGGGTTAGCGCCGCCGCGCGGGTGCGTTGGCGCGCAGCGATCGACCGGCGCGTAACCCAACATTGTCGAGGTTGGACCTGCAAGCGTTGGGAACGGGCTTCGGCGGGCGCTTTACGCCGGCTTAACCGCCGACGCGTACCTTTGCCCTGTCCCGGTAGGACGCCTCAAGGTCTCGCGTCGCACCCCAAGTAGCTCCATGTACGATCGGCGCAAGAGCCGGCCGCGGCAGATCCTGGTGTCGCTTTTCTGTCTATTTGCGCTTGGCTATTTCGCCTATCACGCCATCGTCGGTAAGCGTGGCCTCGAGGCGCACAGTCGACTGATCGAACGCTCCCGACAGCTGGAGCCGGAGATCGAGCGCCTCGAGGCCATCCGAGCCCGCCTGGAGCGAGACGTACGGCTGCTCGACGTCCGCGACCCCGATATCGTCGAAGAGCTGGCGATCGAGATCTTGGGCTTTGCCAGGCCCGGCGACTACATCGTCGTGGCTCCGCTGCCGGAGCGGGAACCGGCCGTGCGGCCGGCACCGGCTGGCCCATAGCTGGCATGTGCACCGCAGCAGTGCGCCTGCTGGTCATGCCATTGCGTTTCATGTACGGTTTTTGCGCCTCAATTCCCCCTAGCTCTGCAAAGGTCGAGAGCCCCGCAAGATGGTTCGCGCCAACGGCCAACAGAAGGTTCAGGCATTCAGCCGCGAGCAGGAGCTCTTTGCCTATCGGGAGATGCTGCTGATCCGCCGCTTCGAGGAGCGGGCAGCCCAGCTCTACGGCATGGGCCTGATCGGCGGGTTCTGCCATCTCTATATCGGCCAGGAGGCCGTCGTGGTCGGCATGAAGATGGCCGCGCGTGAGGGCGATCAGATGATCACCACCTACCGCGACCATGGCCACATGCTCGCCTGCGGCATGGACCCCAAGGGCGTGATGGCCGAGCTGACCGGGCGCCGCGGCGGCTATTCCAAGGGCAAGGGCGGGTCGATGCACATGTTCTCCAAGGAGAAGAACTTCTATGGCGGGCACGGCATCGTCGGCGCCAACGTGCCGCTCGGCGCTGGGATCGCCTTCGCCAACCGCTATCGGAACAACGGCGCCGTGTGCCAAACCTACTTCGGCGACGGCGCGGCCAACCAGGGCCAAGTCTACGAGAGCTTCAACATGGCCAAGCTGTGGAAGCTTCCCGTGGTGTTCGTCATCGAGAACAACAAGTACGCCATGGGCACCTCGGTGGAGCGCTCCGCGGCAACGACGGACTTTTCCCAGCGCGGGCGCTCGTTCGACATTCCCGGCGAGCAGGTCGACGGCATGGACGTGCGCGCCGTGAAGGCCGTCGGCGACCGTGTGCTGAAGTGGGTGCGCGAGGGCAACGGGCCCTACATTCTGGAGATGCTCACCTACCGCTATCGCGGCCACTCCATGTCGGACCCCGGCAAGTACCGCTCGCGCGAGGAAATCCAGAAGATGCGCGAGGAGCACGACCCCATCGAGCAGGTGCGCCGGCGCTTGCTGGAGAGCCGGCTGGCGAGCGAGGACGACCTCAAGAAGGTCGACGCCGAGATCCGGGCCATCGTGATCGGCGCCGCCGAGTTCGCCCAGAACGATGCCGAGCCCGATGAGAGCGAGCTATTCACCGACGTTTTGGTGCCGGCGTAGGGGCAGTCGCATGCGGCACGCCGGCTTTCATTCCAATCTCGACAAGGAGTTCGGCGCCGTCTCGGAGCTATGGTCGCCACGCGTCGTGGCGGTGGCCAACGGGCAATTTGTCAAGGTCGCCAAGGTAAAGGGCGAGTTCGTCTGGCATGCGCATGCTCGGGAGGACGAGCTTTTCCTCGTGCGCAAGGGCACCCTCATCATCCGCTATCGCGACCGACCCGATGTGACGCTGCGCGAGGGCGACTTCCATGTGGTGCCGCGCGGGGTAGAGCACATGACGGCGGCGCCGGAGGAATGCTGGGTGGTGCTCGTCGAGCCGGCCGATACCAAGCACACGGGTGAGACCGAGAGCGACATGACGAAATCCATCGCGGCGCAGACGGCGCACCTGCGAGAGTGAGATGTAGGTTGGGTTAGCGCGAAGCGCGTAACCCAACAATGGCGGAGGACATGGGATGTTGGGTTACGCGCGCCATGAGCGAAGAGTGCAACATGCGCCGTCCTGCCCGCGCTAACCCAACCTACAGCGAAGGAAACCGATGTCGACCGAGATCCTGATGCCCGCGCTGTCTCCGACCATGGAGGAGGGCAAGCTCGCCAAGTGGCTGGTGAAGGAAGGTCAGACCATCAAGCCCGGCGACATCATCGCCGAGATCGAGACCGACAAGGCGACCATGGAGGTGGAGGCGGCCGACGAGGGCAAGGTGGCCAAGCTCTTGGTGGCCGAGGGCACCGAGGGCATCAAGGTCAACACCCCCATCGCCCTCCTCGACGGCGAGGCCGCGGCACCGGGCAAACGATCGTCCAAGAGCGCCAAATCAGCGGCGCCGCCTGCAGCCAGGAGCGCTACTCGTCCCTCTCCCCCTGGTGGCGACGGAAAAGGGGTCAAACCCCCTGCTCAATCCAGCCCGGCTAGAGCCGAACCATTGGAGGCAAGGGGTCTGACCCCCGCCGAGGCGCCCAGCACCGAAACCACCACCCAGACCATGCGCGAGGCGCTGCGCGATGCCATGGCCGAGGAGATGCGGCGCGACCCAGCCGTGTTCCTGATGGGCGAGGAGGTGGCCCAGTACCAGGGCGCCTACAAGGTCAGCCAGGGGCTGCTCGAGGAGTTCGGCGACAAGCGCGTCATCGACACGCCCATCACCGAGCAGGGCTTCGCCGGTATCGGCGTCGGCGCCGCGTTTGCCGGCTTGAAGCCGATCGTCGAGTTCATGACCTTCAACTTCGCCATGCAGGCCATCGACCAGATCGTCAACTCGGCCGCCAAGACGCTCTACATGTCCGGCGGCCAGGTCAGCTGCCCCATCGTGTTCCGCGGTCCCAACGGCGCCGCCGCCCGCGTCGCCGCCCAGCACAGCCAGTGCTACTCGGCCTGGTATGCTCATGTGCCCGGCATGAAGGTGGTGGCGCCGTCCAATCCCGCCGACGCCAAGGGGCTGTTGAAAGCCGCCATCCGCGATCCCAACCCCGTGCTGGTGCTGGAGAATGAGATCCTCTACGGCGCGTCCGGGCCGGTGCCCAAGGGCGACTTTCTCGTGCCGATCGGCAAGGCGCGCATCGCCCGGGTCGGCATCCACGTCACCATCGTCTCGTTCGCGCGCGGCATGACGTATGCGCTGGACGCTGCCGAGCAGCTGGCAGGCGACGGCATCGAGGCGGAGGTGATCGACCTGCGCTCGCTGCGCCCGCTCGACCTCTCCACCATCATCGAGTCGGTGAAGAAGACCAACCGGCTAGTGACGGTAGAGGAGGCATGGCCGGTATGCTCGGTGGGTTCCGAGATCTGCGCGCAGGTGGCGATGCAGGCCTTCGACCATCTCGACGCGCCGCCCGCCAAGGTCAGCGGCGCCGACCTGCCGATGCCCTACGCCGCCAACCTCGAGCGCCTGGCGCTGCCGAGCGTCGCGCAGGTGATCGAGGCGGTGAAGAGCGTGTGCTACGTGTAGCCATGGCCGAGCATACATATCGGGGAGAATGTCACTGCGGCGCGATCCGCGGCACGCTGTACGCCACGAAGCCGGCGGCGGAGCTGCAGGTGCGTAGCTGTCAGTGCTCCTTCTGCACGCGGCACGGGGCCATGACGGTGTCCGATCCGGCGGGGCGGGCAACGTTCGAGATCGAGCGCGCGGCCCTTGTGCCCTACCAGTTCGGCACGCGCACCGGCACCAGCCTGATCTGCGGCCGCTGCGGGATGTACGCCGGCGTGATGCTGGAGCAGGGCGACAAGGTTTGGTCGGTGCTCAACGTGCGCGGCCTTGCCATCGCCGAGTTCGCGGGCCGAAGCCCCGAGCCCGTCGTCTACGACGGCGAAACGCCGGAGCAACGCATAGCGCGCCGCAAAGCCAAGTGGACGCCGACGGAGATCGCGTGGCGGGGGTCAGACCCCTCGCGCTAACGTTCGAGACAGGCACCAATGTGGAGGCGAGGGGTCTGACCCCCTTCGAAACGCATGCCGACCGAGATCCTGATGCCCGCGCTGTCTCCGACCATGGAGGAGGGCAAGCTCGCCAAGTGGCTGGTGAAGGAAGGCCAGACCATCAAGCCCGGCGACATCATCGCCGAGATCGAGACCGACAAGGCCACCATGGAGGTGGAGGCGGTCGACGAGGGCAAGGTCTCGAAGCTGCTGATCTCCGAAGGCACCGAGGGCGTCAAGGTCAATACGCCCATCGCCGTGCTGCTGGCGGATGGCGAGAAAGACGACGCGCCGACGGTCGCCAAACAGCCCTCGCCGCCGGCGAAGGAGCAAGCCTCGCGGGCACCTGCTGCGGCGCCCTCGCGCTTCGGCACCGCTTCCCCTCCCCGTCATGCCGAAGGCGTGTCGTCGACACGACTTGGGGAGGGGAAAGGGGTGCGGGGAGCCACAACCGCAATTGTTGCGGGATCCCCCCCTCCCCAGCTCTCCCCCACGTCTTCAGGGCGCGCCTCCGGCGCGACGGGGGAGGCAGGTGCGGCATCGAGGGCGGCGCCCAACGGCCACGGGCGCATCATCGCCTCGCCGCTGGCGCGACGGCTGGCGAAGGAGGCGGGACTCGATCTGGCAGCGCTTGCCGGCAGCGGGCCGCATGGCCGCATCGTCAAGCGCGATATCGAAGCTGCCCTCGAGGACGGGGCGCAGTCCAGGGCGGGCACCGCCGTCGCAAGAACGTCGAGCCCCGCGGCGACGGCCCTCGGCGTGCAGCCGATGCCCGACGACAAGATCCTGGCGCTCTACGAGAAGGGCTCCTACGAGGTCCTGCCCCACGACGGCATGCGCAAGATCATCGCGCAGCGCCTGACCATGTCGCGCCAGACCATCCCCGACTTCTACCTCACCGTCGATTGCCGCATCGACGAGCTGCTGCGGGCCCGCCAGCGCATGAATGCGGTGGCCCCCAAGGATGGCCCGCGCGCCTACAAGCTGTCGGTCAACGACTTTTGCATCAAGGCCATGGCGCTGGCGCTGGCGCACGTGCCGGCCGCCAACGTCACCTGGACGGAGGCTGGCACGCTGCGCCACAAGTACGCCGACGTGGGGGTGGCCGTGGCCATCGAAGGGGGGTTGTTCACGCCCATCGTGCGCCACGCCGAGCTCAAGTCTCTCTCTGAAATATCCAACGAGATGAAGGACTTGGCCGAGCGAGCTCGCAAGCGCAGGCTGGCGCCGCACGAGTATCAGGGCGGCACCACCTCGATCTCCAACCTCGGCATGTACGGCATCAAGAGCTTCGATGCCGTGATCAATCCTCCGCACGCCACCATCCTCGCCATCGGCGCTGGCGAGAAGCGCCCCGTGGCCGTCGGCGACAAGGTGGAGGTCGCCACCATCATGTCCTGCACGCTGTCCTGCGACCACCGCGTGGTCGACGGCGCGGTCGGCGCCGAGCTGCTGAATGCCTTCAAGATGCTGATCGAGGATCCGGTCCGCATGCTCGTGTGATGGACTGTCAAGTCGGGTTTGCACCTGGGCTGCCGGGTGTGGCCGAACAGCCACCCAGGCGATTCGTCCACAGATTCAGCCCCTTCTGGCAACGCGCTGACAATCGAGTCGCTTGCCCCAAGCTTGCCGGCACAGAGAATCGGGACTAAGACTCATCGGACAAAAGAATGTAAACGCAACGCGTTGCACGCAACGGCGCAACTTCTCGGGGGTACTGCCCATGTCCTTGATCAGACGTGCCTCATCGCAGGTGCTCGTTCTCGCCGCACTGTTGCTGGCGGGCTGCGCTGCCGATGGCAGCACCAATTTCTTCACGACCGGTGCGCTCGGCACCTCCTCCGAGACGGCGGCCGCCCCGGAGCCCAGGGTCGATCCGGCGTGCGTCTCGCTCGTCTCGCGCATCGAAGCCCTGCGCAAGGAAGGCGTGGCCGACAAGATCGAGAAGGCGGCCGCAAAGAAATACAAGATGACCAGCGCCGACTTGGCCAAAGCCGATCAGCTGACCAAGGCGAACGCCGACTTCCAGTTGCGCTGCTCGACGATCATGCCAAAGCCCATGCAGGCCCAGGTGTCCTCGTCTCCCAGTGCGGTGGCGGTCGCGGCACCGCCGCCCGCGGCAAAGGCAAGGACCCCGAAGGCTGCCGCCAATACCACAAACACGCCGGCTAATTCGGAAAACTAGCGCCCGGTCGGGTTGTGCTGCGTTGCGCGCATGGACTTGCGGAGCCGGTTGCGCTAGGGGCGCAGCCGGCCGATTTTTTTTGCGCTTTAGCCCGGCTTGTGGCAGATGCGCCGCGAACGGTTGCGCGGCCCTGACTTGCGCTGCTGCAAAGTTGCCACACGACGGGTCCGCACGGTTGAAATCGTTGCAACATTGTGTTTCGTAGGGACTGGCGACGCATAGACCGAGGAGGCATGGGTGGCGCGCACGGTGTCACTGAAACGTCTGGCCGTAGTCGCTATTCTGGCGGTGCTTGCCGGCTGCGCCGAGGGTGGCGGCGGCTATGGCGATCCCGGCGCGAGCCCGCTCGCCTCGGGGCAGAGCTGTGGGTCGATCCGGTCCGAGCTCGATCAGCTCGATCGCAAGGGCACGCAGGGGAAAGTCGAGGCTGCAAGCCAGGGCAAGAAGCTCGCCGCCAAGGACAAGGCGGACGTCGACCGCTACAACTCGTTGCTCAACCAATACCTGGGCGCGCGCTGCCACGCCTGAGGCATGTCGCCGGTCCCGGCGACGTCGACTTTGCACAAACTGCCTGAATTGGCTTCAATGACGAGGCTCCGGCCGTGCCGCTGGGGCCTCGCGGCATTTCTCGACAGGCAAGGCTGCACCCATGGCTGAGCAAAGCTTCGACATCATCGTCATCGGCTCGGGGCCCGGCGGCTACGTGGCGGCCATCCGCGCCGCCCAACTCGGCTTCAAGACGGCCATCGTCGAGCGCGACTATCTGGGCGGCATCTGCCTCAACTGGGGCTGCATCCCCACCAAGGCGCTGCTGCGCTCGGCCGAAATCTTCCACTACCTGCAGCACGCCAAGGACTATGGCCTGTCGGCCGAGAAGGTCGGGTTCGACGCCAAGGCGGTGGTGGAGCGCTCGCGCAAGGTGGCGGCGCGGCTCAATGCCGGCGTCGCCTTCCTGATGAAGAAGAACAAGATCGCGGTGATCTGGGGCGAGGCGGCCATCGAGGCGCCGGGCAAGGTCGCCGTCAAGCCCTCCAAGAGCGAGCCGGTCAAGGGCGCCCTGGGCCCCGGCAGCTACCAGGCACGGCACATCGTCGTCGCCACGGGCGCGCGGCCCCGCGTGCTGCCGGGCATGGAGCCCGACAAGAAGCTGATCTGGACGTATTTCGAGGCGATGGCGCCGCCGGCCATCCCCAAGTCGCTGCTGGTCGTCGGCTCCGGCGCCATCGGCATCGAATTCGCCTCGTTCTTCCGCGCGCTGGGCTCCGAGGTGACGGTGGTGGAGGTGCTGGCGCAGATCCTACCCGTCGAGGATGCGGAGATCGCCGCGTTCGCGCGCAAGAGCTTCGAGCGGCAGGGCATCAAGATCATGACCGGGGCCAAGGTCACGAAGCTCGACAAGAAAGCCGGCGGCGTCGCGGCAACGATCGACGACGGCAAGGGCGGCACGCAGACGCTCGAGTTCGAGCGGGTGATCTCGGCGGTGGGCGTGGTCGGCAACATCGAGAACCTCGCCCTCGAGAAGCTCGGCGTGAAGACCGAGCGCGGCACCATCCTCGCCGACGGCTATGGCCGCACGAACGTGGCCGGCGTCTACGCCATCGGCGACGTCGCGGGGCCGCCGATGCTGGCGCACAAGGCCGAGCACGAGGGCGTCATTTGCGTGGAAGCCATCAAGGGCCTCAATCCCCATCCCCTCGACAAGCTTAGGATTCCCGGCTGCACCTACTGCAGCCC
>Ga0111539_10007448_pt1 | contig 14023 bp, 10 predicted proteins | sample RhiMethybrSRZTD1_FD_79667 | JGI IMG/M metagenome (GOLD analysis project Ga0111539, IMG submission 79667) | Populus rhizosphere microbial communities from Tennessee, USA - Rhizosphere MetaG P. TD hybrid SRZTD1 (version 2) (version 2) | ecosystem: Host-associated > Plants > Roots > Rhizosphere >...
AGCCTGCTGCTGGTGGCGCTGCTCGTTCTGCTGGCCTGGCCGATGCTCAAGCACATGCGCGGCCTGACCGGCGCGAACAGGGCGGACTTCACCGTCACCGATCAACGTGGCTGGGCGGTAGCCATCTGCCTGTTTCTGGCGGCCGTCTCCTTCATCTATTCGCGTTTCGTCGCGGGCATGGCCAAGCAGAAGGCGTGGGCCAATCTGCGCGGCGGCGCGGCATACACCGTGGGCAACGCGCTGGTGCTGGTGGCGATCGCCATCGGCATCATCTTCCGATTCCTCGAGAACGAAAAGGTCATCTATGTGGTGACCTGGGGCATTCCCATTCTCATGGGATTGATCGCCGCCGAAGTCACGCTGAACTTCATCCTGAATCTGTACCGGCCGCGCATTCCCGGCGAGGTGCAGCGTCCGGCGTTCGACAGCAAGGGACTCAGCCTCCTTGCCGCGCCCGACAACATCGTTCGCTCGCTTAACGAGGCCGTGAACTATCAGTTCGGCTTCGACGTGACCAGTTCGTGGGGTTACCAGTTGCTGCTGCGATCGATCGCATCGCTGGTGGCGCTGGGCGTCATTGCATTGGTGCTGCTGAGCACGATGGTCGTGGTCGAGCCGCATCAACAGGCAATCCGTCTGCGCGGCGGCGCGATGGTGGGCGACAAAGCCTACCGCTCGGGCATCATGTGGAAGCGCCCGTGGCCGCTGGAAACGGCTGAGGTCTACGACGTCTCGCGCCTGCGCAGCCTGTGGCTGACCGCGAAAGTGGTCGAGGCGCGGACAGTCAATCTCTGGTCGAACGAGGCGCCCAAGACCGACGTCGAGGTGCAGCCGTTCATCGTCGCGACGCCTGCTGCCCAGCGCGTCGCTCCAACTCCAGCGGTTCCCGGGATTATTCCAGCCCTGCCGACGACGATGCCGGCAGCGACCATGCCGGTCGTGACGCCGCCCGCGTCTGATCAGGCGACCGGCGAGCCTCCTTCGGCCGCGGATGTGGCAGCTCAGGCCGTCAGCGCCGTCTACTCGCTGGTCGAGGCCGAGGTCGTTCTGCAGTATCGCATCAAGGCCGATGGCGGCCTGCTCGATTACCTGCGTTTCGCCAACGACAACATCGCGCGGCTGCAGACGCTGACCAATCGCGAGCGCGCCTTGCGCAGCATTGCGCTGTCGGTGGTGAGCTCGGAACTCAGCCGTCGGTCGTTGGATGATGTGCTCTCGCCCGGCCGCAGCGAGTTGACGCGCGACCTGGCCGCCAAGGTGCAGGCGGCCTTGGACGCGAAGAAGGCAGGCGTGGAGGTGGTGGCGATCGAGATTCCCAACCTGCGGCCGTCGGGCTCATCGGCCGATGCGTTCGAGGAACTCGGCATCGGCCTGCAGGGCAAGCAGAAGTTCGTCGCCGAGGCCCAGCGCAACCTGGCCTCCACGTTCACCTACATCGTCGGCGACAACACGCTGACGCAGCAGGTGCTGGAGGGCATCGACGCCTACAACGCGCTGAAGGTCGACAAGCCGGAAGAGGCCGCGCGGAAGCGCGTGGAGGTCGAACAACTGATGCTTCGCGGCGGCGGCGCGGCGGCCCAGACCATCGCCGACGCCGAGCGCGACCGCTGGGTGCAGTTGATGTCGCGCAAGGCCCAGGCTGCGGGCGTGCGCAGCCAGTTGGCGTCGTATCGCGCCGCACCTGAACTCTTCCGGCAGCGCGAGATCATGCGCGTCTACGCCCAACTGCTTCCCAACATCGATAAATACATCCTCGGCATCGATCCCTCGCGCGTGCGCATCGACATGGACTTGAAGGAAGTGAACCCGATCCTTGATTTCGCCGGCGCCAGCGCCGACGAGGTCGCAAAGACACAACAACAATGACCAAGTCACTGGCCATCATCATCGGATTGATCCTGCTGGCGGCGCTGATGCTGTTCAGCATGACCTACACCGTGAACTTCCACGAGGTGGCGATCAAGACGCGCTTCGGGCAGGTTGACGGCGAGAACAGCATCGTCCGCACCCCCGGTCTGAAGTTCCGGCTCCCGCTGTTCATGGACAAGGTCACCACCTTCGACACGCGCCTGCAGTTGCGCGAGAACCCGTTGGAGACGGTGCAGACTACCGACGGCCAGCAGGTCGTCGTGCGGGCCTACCTGATGTGGAAGGTGCGCGAGGATGGCGACGGGCCGCTGAAGTTCTTCGAGAGTTACTCGACGGTCGAAGAGGCCAACGCGGCCATCGGCGATCAGTTCAAGACCGCGATGCGCAGCGGGCTGAGCCGCTTCGCATTCGATGATCTCATCGGCGACAACAGCCGCCTGGCCGAGGCCGAGGCCGCCATCACCAACGAGATGGCGTCGGTGCGGAGCAAGGGTATCGAACCTGTGAACGTGGGCGTCACGCAACTGGTCCTTCCGCCGCGCACCGCGCAGGCCGTGCTCGATCGCATGAAGGCCGGCCGCACCGTGCTGTCGGAAACCGAGCGCTTCAAGGGACAGGCGGAAGCCTCAGCCCTGCAGAATCGCGCCAAGGCCCAAGCCGACAAGATCCGCGCCTTCGCCGACCAGCGGGCCGCGGAGATTCGCGCTGAAGGCGAACAGGACGCCGCCAAGTACTACGCGCTCATGAGCGAAGCCCAGGATCTCGCGGTGTTCCTGCAGTGGCTCGATGCGCTCAAGACTTCGCTCTCGCAGTACACGACCGTCGTGCTGCCGTCGAGTTTCGCGCCGCTGCACCTGCTCAATCTCGATTCGGCGACCGATCGCCACGGCATTCCGCAGCCTGCGACGACGCAGCCGGACATCGCCGGCACGTCCGGCACACCGGCCGGCATGAGCATGAACACGCAGCCGTCCGGCGCGAAGGGGCCCAACGATGGCTGAATCCTTCGACTTCAACAATCCAGAGGACGAGGTCGATCCGGCCGCCCTGCACGGCTTCGCCGAGGAGCCGCCCGAGGTGGAGGAGGACGACACGCCGCGCCGGGCCGCGTCGGCTCGCTACATCGTCGAATCGGGAGTGGGAAGCGAAGCGATGCTTCGCGACGCGATGGATCCGGCGAACCAGTCGCTGGCCGACGCGCTGCGACTGAGTTTCCGCGTGCTGCAGGCGGTCATCGTCGTGCTGGTCGTGCTGTTCCTGGCGTCGGGCCTCAAGACCATTGACGACGGCCAGAGCGGCGTGCGCACGCTCTTTGGCGAGATCAAGGAGCCGCTCTCGCCCGGTCTGAAGTTCAGTCTGGCGCCGTATCCCTTCGGCGAATTCTTCACCTTCAAGGCCGAGAATCGCATGGTCGATCTCGGTGAATACTTCTCGATGGCGTCCGGCGGCCGGCCGCAGGCGACGATGCTCGAGCAGACCGAGGTGTCCACGCCGCTCAATCCCGGCCGCGATGGCTCGCTCATCACGCGCGACAACGATCTGGCCCATCTCGAAGTCGCCGCCAAGTACGAGATCGATCAGCCGAGCGATTTCGTCCATCACGTGAACGACGCTGATATGAAACGCGACGCTGACGAAATGGTTCGCATGGCGCTGCGCCGCGCTTCGGTGCACGTCGTCGGCCGCATGAGCGTGACCGAGGTCAGCGATCCGGCCCGCATCCCGGAGATGAAAGAGAACATCCGGCTGCAGGCCCAGGCCGTGCTGGACGAGATCAAGTCCGGCATCCGCCTCGTCGACATCACCGATGCCACCGGCGGCGAGCCGCTGGCGATTCGCAAGATGCAGAGCAGCGTCATGGAGGCGAGCGTGGCGGGGGCTTCCATGGTGGAAGAGGCGCGCAAGCAGGCAGCCCAAACGCTGCAGAACGTCGCCGGCGCGGGCTACGAGCAGATCTCCGCGCTTATCGAGCAGTACGAAGATGCGCTGGGCACCGGCGACGAGCAGCGGTCCACCGAGTTGATGGCCGCCATCAGCGCCAAACTCGAAAGCAACGAAGTCACCGGCGAAGTCTCCGACATCATCAACCGGGCCCGCTCCTACAAGGACATGATCGATTCCACGCTGGGCAACGAGTACCAGCGCTACTTCGGCCTGCTGCCGGCGTTCAAGCAGAATCCGCAACTGGTGATTCGCCAGCAATGGCTGGAGGCCTACAACAGCATTCTGGGTCGGGCCGATACCGAGATCGTCTACGTGCCGCCGATGCTGGCGTCGATCAACCTGGCGATCTCCGGTTCGAGCGCTGTCCAGGATGTCCGAGGGGATCTCAAGCGCAGGCAGCGGAATGCAGCGTTCGCCCAGTCGTCGTACATGGGTCCGTACGTGTCGCGCGGCGAGGAGATGTCCATCGACAAGGCCGGCCGCCAATTGCGCAAGGATCCCAAGACCGGCAAACTCGTGCCCATGGGCACGGGCAACAACTGACGTCACACGATCATCATGGTTTCACACGCTCAACAACCGGCCATCGTCGAGTGCGTCGGCCTGACCAAGGTCTTCCGCGACTTCTGGATGCGCACCAAAGCCAAGGCCGTCGACAACGTCGACCTCGAGGTCCGGGCCCACGAGATCTTCGGCCTGCTCGGTCCCAACGGCTCGGGCAAGAGCACCATCATCAAAATGATCCTCGGCCTGCTGCACAAAACCAGCGGCCGGCTCCTGGTCTTCGGCAAGCAGCCCACCGACGTTTCAGTCAAGAGGTTCATCGGCTTCCTGCCGGAAGAGTCGTACCTCTACCGTTATCTCAATCCGCGCGAGACTCTGGACTACTACGGCCGGCTCTTCGGGCTCGACGCGCGCGTGCGCAAGCGCCGCACCGACGAACTACTGGACATGGTCGGCCTTACGCAGGTGGCGCACCGGCCCATCGGCGAGTTCTCCAAGGGCATGACGCGGCGCGTCGGGCTGGCCCAGGCACTCATCAACGATCCCGAGTTTCTCATTCTCGACGAGCCGACCTCCGGACTCGATCCCATAGGAACGCGGCAGGTCAAGGACCTGCTCATCGAGCTCGGCAAGCGCGGCAAGACGATCCTGCTCTCATCGCATCTGCTGGCCGACGTCGAGGACGTCTGTCACCGCATGGTCGTGCTGTACGGCGGCAAGATCCGCGCCGAGGGCAGCGCTGAGGAACTCCTCGCCGACACCAACAGCACCGTGATCCAGACGCAGCGTCTGCGCGAAGGCACGATCAGCCGCATCGAGCAAGTGCTGCGCGAGGAAGAGGGCGTCGGCATCGACAAGGTGCACGCCCCGCGCCAGCGGCTCGAACAGTTGTTCATGGACATCGTCGAGCGCGCCCGTGCCGAGCACGTGGCAACCAGCGGCGCGCAGCACGGCGGCCAGACCGCTGCATTCCTGAGGGCCGACGGCGCCGCCGAAGGCGAGGCGCTCATCGATGCCCTGGTCTCCGAGCAGGCGCCCGAGCGGCCGGTGCGCGTGCGAGCGCGGCAGGAGGCGCTGCAGGTCTCGAAGGACGAGGCCACGCGCCAGAACGTGCTCGAGCAACTGGCGGTCGATCGCCCGAAACCCGAAACTCCAGACGCTGGCCCGCAACGTCCGGCACGCGTGGTGCGCGAGGCGGCCCCGGCTCCCAAGGCTCCGAAGGATGTGGATCAGTCCGTCATCGACTCGTTGCTTGATGGCGGCAGTGGTGAGGGCGGTGGGGGGGCGGGCGAGGACCGAACGACCGCCGGGAAGGGCTCGTAACAACCACGCGCGGGTCCTCGAGACTCGCGGTCTTACGCCATGCAGTTGCTCAAGAATATCTACCGCCGCCTCGATGGGCTGCAGAATCTGTTCGCATTCCGCGTCGCAGCGAGCGTGCTGGTGCTGCTGTTGTGCGGCGCCGTGTTCGGCTCGCTGATCGTCGCGACGCATCGCCTCGACACGCAGCGGAGCGCGATCATCGATGCTCTTGGCAATCAGAATCTCACGCGGGGCGATGAGCACGCCGTCTCCCTCAACACCACCGGCACGGTGACGATCAACGGCCGCACGTACGGCGGCGAACGTCTGAAGACGCCTTCAACTCCGTTGTTCGACGCCGACGGCAACATCGTCGCGGTTCCGATTCTTGCCGATGTGCTGCTTTCGGATCAGCGCCCCGCGTGGGCTCCGAGTTGGATGCTGGAGCGGCCGGGCACGACGTGGATGCTCGCCCTGGTCACCACTGCGTGGATGCTGGCCATTGTGTGGATGGGCATCACGCTGCCGTTTCTGCTGACGCTGATCGGCACGGCGATCCCGGTCACGGCCTGCCTGGCCTTGGATGCGCGTGGAGCGATGCTGGCATTCGCCGGCATCGGCTTGCTGACGTTCACCTTCGTATTGCTGACGCGGGTTGTGCTGCTGGCGCTCAACCGGCCATGGCAGGCGCTGGCGGTGGCGCACACGGTGGTGAAGGAGGCGTCGCGCACGCGGTTGTCGCTTGTGTTCATCGTGATTCTGCTGATCGCGCTGCCGCTGCTTCCGCTCTGGCTCGATCCCGCCTCGCCGCTGCGCTTCCGCGTGCAGACGTTCATCGCGCGCAGCATGGGGCTGACGTTCATGGTCGCGGCGTGCATGACGCTGTTTCTCTCCTGCGCCACGGTGGCCTTTGAGATTCGCGACCGGCAGATCTGGCAACTCATGACCAAGCCGCTGCAGCGCGTGCACTATCTCTTCGGCAAGTGGCTGGGCGTGATGGCGGTGAACCTGATCGTGCTGGCGATCTCGGGCGTGTCGATCTTCACGTTCGTGCAGTACCTGCGGAACCTGCCGCCGCCTCGCTCCGATGAGGCCGGCGCCCTCGACTCGCTCGCCGTCAGCGACGAAGTGCTCACTGCGCGCTCCGCGGCACGCCCTGCCTATAAGCAATTGACGGCCGATGAGATCCGACAGCGCATCGACGACCTGATTCGCAACGATCCGGACCTCGCCAATCGCGAGACCATCCCGCTGAGTCTGCGCAAGAAGTTCGAGGATGATCTGCAGGCGGTGTACAGCGCGGGCCAGCGATCCATCGGCCCCGGCGCCTACAAGGAATACAACTTCAACGGCCTCAAGAGCGCCAAAAGTCTGAACTCCACGCTCACGCTGCGCTACCGCTTCCACATCCTGCGCGACGACGAGCACAAGGCCTTCCCGGCGCTGTTCATTTTCAACCAGGATCGCAATACCGAGCGCTCCGTGCAGTACGTGCCCACGATGGCCCACTCGTTCCCGATCGGGCCGGGTCTGATCAGGGATGATGGCACACTCAGCGTCGCGATCGTCAACCTCTATCAGCACAGCGGCGACGCACGCGCAACCGGCGCGTTGAACTTCGAGGAAGCCGATTTCGAGATCATGTACAAGGTCGCGAACTTCGAGGGCAACTTCCTGCGGGCCGTGCTGGTGTCGTGGGTGAAACTCTCGTTCCTCGCCGCCATGGGCGTCTGTGCCTCGACGTTTCTCAGTTTCCCCGTGGCATGCCTGCTGAGTTTCACGGTCTTCATCGCGGGCATGCTCGGGCCGTTCCTGCGAGAGGCTCTCGACTGGTTCTACCCGCCCGAGGCCAAGAGCATGGACTGGAGCAACGTCGGCCTGGTCATCTACTGGGCGATTCACTGGATCACGCGCATCATCGCACTGGGTCTGACATGGCTGCTGAGCGCGTTCGGCGAGTACCGGCCGACCAATGACCTTGTCGAAGGCCGTGTAATTCCGTGGTCGCAGGTGCTGATGGGGCTGCTGCGCATCGGGGTGGTGTGGACGGGCATCTCGCTGGCGCTGGGCTGGCTGGTCCTGCGCAAGCGGCAACTGGCCATCTACAGCGGCCAGGGCTAGGCCGGCCGACGCGCCTCCGATCTGCGCAGGCGCGTCTTGAAGGAGCATCGATATGTCGCGTGATCGCATCATCCAACTCATCTCGCCGATCATCCTCGTGCTGTGCCTGACAGCGTCGGGCGCGATGCTGCCGGGATTGCTGGCTGAGTCCGACGCCAACGTCCTGCGCTACACCAACGTCAGCGTCGAGGGCGCGCCGCCCATCGTCGTGCTGGGTACGGCCATTGGCGCGCTGCGCGGCCTGATCGCCGACATCTACTGGATCAAGGCCAATGCAATGAAGGAGAAGGGGCTGTATTTCGAGGCGATGGCCGACGCCGACATGATCACGAAACTGCAGCCGCGCTTCGCGCAGGTGTGGGCGTTCCACGGCCACAACATGGCCTACAACATCTCCGTCACGTGCAACACGAAGGAGGAGCGCTGGGAGTGGGTCAACGCCGGCATCCGCCTCGTGCGCAACGAGGGTCTGCGCTACAACCCCAACGACATGGGCCTGCACCGCGATCTCTCGTTCTGGTTCGCGCACAAGATCGAGGGAGTCTCGGACGATGCGCACCTGTACTACAAAACCGAGCTGTGCCGCGAGTGGCACAACCTGCTGGGCGAGCCGCCGATGGAACTCGAGCCGTATCTCGCGTGGATGCGCAAGGTGGCCGACGCTCCGGAGGACCTCGAGACCGTCATTCGAACCGTGCCCGAGACGCGCGAACTGCTCGACAAGTTGCGCGAAACGTACAAGAAGGACTTCGGCCGCGAACTCATTCTGAACACGGGCTTCGTGCTGCAGTACGGCAACTGGCAGGCAGTGCGGACGCAGTCGGGCGCGGCCAAGGCCCTTGGCATCGAGGCCCAGTTACGGGCGAACAACCCCGCCTTCGTCGCGTTCGATACGCTCGCTTCCGATCCCAAGTACGCGAAGGCCTGGGACCTGCTTATCGCGCACCTGCGCAAGCGCGCCTTGGAAGATGACTACAACATGGAGCCGGCCCGCATGCTGCGCTACGCCGATGAACTCGCGACGCCCATCGACTGGCGTCACGGCCAGTCCCATGCGCTCTACTGGTCGCGCAAGGGCTCGGAGATGGGGGCCGGGCGCGTGAAGGACGAAGACATCTACATCGTCCTCAACAACGACAGCCAGCAGATGCAGGCCATGCAGGACCTGGCGCGCTCTGGCCGCATCAGCTTTGATCCGCTCTCCAACGAGCCCATCCCCGGCCGCTTCCCCGAGCCGCGCTGGATCGACGCCATCGACGCCAGCTTCGAGCCCATGTACCTCAAGCACATCGACGTGCGCGGGGCCGGCGGCGAACGCTTCATCACCTTCCTGCAGAACTTCATGTCGTCAGCCATCTGCGAGTGGTATCGCGCCGGCGAGCGGCCGCGTGCCCAGGCTCTCATGTCGCGCCTCGATAGTCTCTTCGGCTCCGGCGCCACCGGCAGCCCGCGTTTCCGCAAGCCACTCGATCTCTTCGTGCACGACGAGACCTTCGATCAGTACCAGGCGCAGCCGCATACCGCTCCGCGCGACATCTGGGCCTCGCTGCGCTACGGCTTCAAGATGGCCTTGCTGGCCAATCGACCTGAGGTCCTGCGCGACGCTCTGCAGTTCGCCGACACCGTGACCAAGTGGTACAAGGAAAACCACTGGAACGACTTCGTGACCAAGATGGGTACCGCGCGCATGGGCGATCTCGTCGCCGAACTCGAGGATTCCACCGAGATTGGCTACCTGCAGATGATGACCGACCCGGGCATCACCATGACCGATCGCATGACGATGTGGGCCAACACCGACAAGGTCGAGACCGAAGTCTTCCGCCGCGCTCCTGCCCTGCGCGCCTTGGTGTACGACCGCATGATGCCTTCGCTGCGTCAGCAGTTCGAAGGCCACGAACTCGCGGCGACGATGACCGTGGACCAGGCCTTCCCAGCGCCCGCCGGCCTCGACAACGCGCGCACCATCCTGCTGCAGCGCAAGCAGCAGCGCGAGAAGGCCCAGGAGGAGGCTCGCAAACGCGAAGGCTCCGAGCGCAAGACCTGATCGCTATTCGTGCCTGACGGGATTGCGTAGCGTGCCCAGCCCCGTGATCGCGATCTCGATGAGGTCGCCTGCCTTGAGGAACCGCGGCGGCGTACGGGCGGAGCCAACGCCCGCGGGCGTGCCGGTCAGGATCACCGTGCCCTTCAGAAGTGTCATGCCGCGGCTGAGCTCGCCGATGAGCGTGCGCACGGGGAAGATCATCGATGCCGTCGAGGCGTCCTGCATCACCTCGCCGTTGAGGCGCGTCTCGATGCGAAGTTTCTGCGGATCGGGAATCTTCGCGGCTGAGGTGGGCGGTCCCAGCGGGCAGAAGGTGTCGAAACTCTTGCCGCGCACGAACTGGCCGCCGGAGCCCGACTTCTGCCACCACCGGGCGCTGACATCGTTGGCGATGGCGTAGCCGCTGACGAACTCCATCGCATCGGCCTCGTTCACATCGCGCGCATTCCGGCCGACGATCACCGCCAGTTCGCCCTCGTAATCAACCTGTTCATTGGGCTCGTCGCAGATGCGCGGGATGATGATCGGCTCGCCGTCGCCGATGACCGAAGCCGGGTTCTTCATGAACACCACCGGCTTCTCGGAAACAGTTCCTTTCATCTCGGCGGCGTGATCGGCATAATTGCGGCCGATGGCGATGATCGCGGGCGGATAGGTGCGCGGCATATCCACGGAGTTGTACCACGGAGATCACGGAGTGCACGGAGCAGTTCGTGGTCAATTCCTGGGCGGCACCGGATCGAACCCGCTGCCGCCGAACGGACGGCAGCGCAGCACGCGTCGGATCGTCAGCCAGCCGCCGCGCAGCGCGCCGTGGATCTTGAGCGCCTCGATGGCATAGTGCGAACACGTCGGATGAAAGCGGCAGTGACCGCCCATGAGATGCCCGAGCGTCGCCTGGTACAGCCGCACGAGCGCGATCAGCGGCCAGGCGAAGATGCTGACCTTCGCTGATTCGCTCACGCTTTCGATCGTCGCTGCATCTTCTTCCGCCATGTGCGATCGACCTCGCCAGCCGCCTCGAGCACCAGTCGCTGATACTCCACGAGGCTCAACAACTCGTGCGCTCGGGCGCTGATGAGCAGATCATATCCCTGCGGCATCTCCATCCGCGTCAGGCGAAACGCCTCCCGCAGCCGCCGCTTGAGCGCGTTGCGCGCGACCGCCGTCCCAAGGCGGCTTGAGATCGACAGCCCGAGCCGCGTGACGCCGGCCTCATTCGCGATGCCCTGCACCAGCAGCGGCCCGGCGCTGGCGCGTACGCCGCCGCGCCGCGCCGCCAGAAAATCGCGGCCCAGCGTCAGGCGCAGGCGACGGGGAAAGGAGTTGTCGGATTGACGATTCACGATTGACGATTGTCGATTGAGCGCTCAATCGTCAACAGTAAATCCCAAATCGTCAATCCCTAGTGCCTCTCCTCCAGCGCCTTCTGATACCGCTCCATCAACTGCGTCCGCGTGATCAGGCCCCGCACGGCCCCGCCGGTCCCCAGCACCGCCAGGCTCTGGGCATCGTGCCGCGAGAACCGGTCTAGCGCCACATCCAGCGTCAGGTCGCGCGTGAGCGTCGGCAGATCCGTGCGCATCAGTTCTCGAACCGTCAGCAGCGGAATCGCCTCTCGATACACCAGCGCCGCCGCCAGGTCCGCGCCCGTCACCATGCCCACGTAGCCGTCGCGATCGTCCACCACGATGAAATCCCGCATCAGGTGCTTCTCGCTCAGTTCCAGCAGGTGCTGCGCCGTCTCGTTCTCGTGCACGGAAACGACCTGCAGCAGCGGCACATCGCGCACGCTCAGCCGCCGCAGGATCGTCATATCGCTCAGCGAGCCCACGCGCACACCCATCTGCGTCAGTTTCGCGGTGTAGATGCTGTCGGGATGAATCAGGCGCGCCACGATCGTGCTGATGACCGTCGCCAGCATCAGCGGCAGGATGATCGCGTAGTCGCGCGTGAGTTCATACACCAGCAGCATGCCCGTGAGCGGCGCGTGAGCCGTGCCCGCGAGCATCGCCGCCATCCCAACCAGCGCGTAGTAGGCGGGATTGGCAGCGGGGAACCACGCCAGCGCATTGACGACGTAGCCCACCGCGCCGCCCGCGCACGCGCCCATCAGCAGCGACGGCGCGAACAAGCCGCCCGATCCGCCCGAGCCGATCGTCATGCACGTCGCGATGGCCTTGATCGCGCCCAGCAGCACGATCGTCACCAGCAGGTTCCAACCCAGGAGCGAGCCGCCCTCCGCCAGGTACATCGAAGGCGAGAGCAACGCCCGCACCGCCGCGTAGCCGCTGCCGTAGAAATCCGGCGCGCCGCGCGGCGACTCCATCAGCACGATCCACGCCAGGCCCAGCACGCCCAGCATCGCGGCCCCGATCGCTGGCTTGATGATCGCCGGCCCGCGTAACGCATCGAACCACCCCTGCACGCGGTACAGCGCGCGTGTGAACCACGCCGCCGCGCAGCCGCCGATCACGCCCAGCAGCAGGTAGTTGGGGATCTCGATCATGTGAAACGTGCCGGTGATCGCTCCGAACTCCACGGCGCGGGCGAAGAGCGCATCGTCTCCGCCCAGCATCGCCTGCGTGCACGCCGTCGAAATCACCGCCGCAATTACCACTGGCGTGAAGGTGCGCATCGAGAAATCGCGCAGCAGCACCTCCAGCGCGAAGAAGATGCCGGCGATCGGCGCGTTGAACACCGAGGCGATCCCCGCCGCCGCGCCGCAGCCCAGCAGGGTGACGCGATCCTGCGCGCTCCCCCGAACCAGGCGCGAGAAGTTCGAACCGATCACCGAGCCGATGGTCACGATCGGCCCCTCGGGCCCGGCCGACCCGCCCGAGCCGATGGTGAACGTCGAGGCGATCCACTTCGCCAGCGCCAGCCGCAGATCCAGCCGGGCCCGCCGCCGATGAATCGAGTACATCACGGCCGGAATGCCCGGCATCGAGGTCTCCCGGATGATCGTCAGCACCACGCCGGTGACCAGCGCGCCGGCGATCGGGGCCAGCGGCACCAGCCACAGCATGCGCGCACGCGGCTGCCCGGCCGCCCAGTCCTCGATCAATCGCAGCGGCAGGATGAACGCCGTCGCCACGCCGGCCATGATCAACCCCAGCACAGCCGCGACGGCCATCATGGCCCAGTCGCGCTCCAGCCGAAGCGACTTCATCGCGCGGGCAGCGAAGTTCTCGGAGGGGGAGGCATCCATGCCTACCGAACCATCGTCATTCGCCCAGATGGCTCCTGAAGAACCACACGACCTGCTGCTCGATCTCGGGGTTGGTCTCGCGCAGGCTGTTGTGATCGCCGCCAGAGACCTCGACCAGTTCCACGTTGGCTCCGCCCGCGGCCCGCAGCCGCCGGCCATGCTCAATGGGCACGGTGCCGTCCGAATCGCCGTGCATGATCAGGATCGGGCGCGGCGCGCAGCGGGCGATGGCTTCATCCGGCCGCGCCCGGTCCGAGATCAGCAGCCACGCCAGGACTCGCGCCCACCACGCCGGCGGCTCGCCGCCCACCGCACTGGCCGCCTCTTCGCGCCAACTGGCGAAGGCCGACTCGATCACCGCCGCGCGAATCTCGCCGCGCTCCGCCATCACGTTCAAGCCGATCGACCCGCCCAGCGATTGGCCGTACATGCCTATGTGCCCGCGATCGACATCGCTTCGCGTCACCAGGTAATCGAGCGCCGCATGCGTGTCATCCAGCAGAGCGTTGCGCGTCCACGCCCGGCCTTCGCTCTGCCCGTAGCCGCGGAAATCGAAAATGAAGATGTTGAACCCGGCGGCGGGCAGGTACTCGGTGAACCACGCGTGATCGTTCATGTTGCCCGCGTTGCCGTGCACGTGCAGGATCGTCGCTGGCTTCGCCGTTCCGCCAATCGAAGGCTGCGCGGGAATGAACCAGCCGCACAGCCGCGCGCCATCGCGCGATGCAAACTCGACCAGTTCCGCGCCGGCAAGGCCGGCCGGCACGGGCGTCGGGGCGACGGTCGGATGGTAGAAAAGGCTCTCCATGCAGCCGGTCAGGCGAAGGATCACAACAACCGATGCGACAAACAGAGCCGCTCGCCATGCGCGGCGTCCGGCCCGAGCCACACGACTCCGCGGATGGCCCATAGCATCAGGTGTATTCGCGCTCGCCACGGCCATCGATTCAGCATGCGCCTCGACTTTTTGCCTTCAAACGCCTATCCTACGCGATTCGCAACCTTTCCCGTGGGAACCTCGCAGG
>Ga0111539_10007450_pt1 | contig 14019 bp, 10 predicted proteins | sample RhiMethybrSRZTD1_FD_79667 | JGI IMG/M metagenome (GOLD analysis project Ga0111539, IMG submission 79667) | Populus rhizosphere microbial communities from Tennessee, USA - Rhizosphere MetaG P. TD hybrid SRZTD1 (version 2) (version 2) | ecosystem: Host-associated > Plants > Roots > Rhizosphere >...
CTGCACCGAGCAGAAGCGACTGAACGATGCTCGTCAGGCCGCGGTGCCGTGGAAGAAATGGGGCCCCTATCTCAGTGAGCGGCAGTGGGGGACGGTCCGCGAGGACTACAGTGCCGACGGCAACGCCTGGGACTACTTCTCGCACGACCACGCTCGGTCGCGAGCCTACCACTGGGGTGAAGACGGGCTCGGAGGACTCTGCGATGACAAGCAGCGGCTCTGTTTTGCGCTGGCGTTGTGGAACGAGCGGGACCCGATCCTGAAGGAACGCCTGTTCGGGCTCACCAACAACGAGGCCAACCATGGCGAAGACGTCAAGGAGTACTACTTCTACATCGACAGCACGCCCACCCACTCGTACATGAAGTATCTCTACAAGTACCCGCAGCGGGAGTATCCCTACCGGGACCTGATCGAAACGAACCGAGGACGCTCGCGGGAAGAGTTCGAGTACGAGCTGCTCGATACGGGCGCCTTCAACGACGACCGGTACTTCGACGTGTTCGTGGAGTACGCGAAGGAGGGCCCGGAAGACGTTCTCGTTCGCATCACCGTGCACAACCGCGGGCCGGAGGCGGCCCGGCTTCGCGTCTTGCCGACACTCTGGTTCCGCAACACCTGGTCCTGGGGCGACGACGAGCCCCAGCCCTCGCTACGCGAGGTGCGGCCGGGCGTCATCCAGGCCACCCACCACGAGCTCGGCGAGTACTGGCTCTCGTGCGATGGCGCCCCGGAGCTGCTCTTCACTGAGAATGAGAGCAACGCGACCCGTCTTTGGAGCCAGCCCAATCCGTCCCCGTACGTCAAGGACGCGTTCCACGCCTACACCATCTCGGGCCGCGGCGAGGCGGTCAACCCCGCGAAGGTGGGCACCAAGGCGGCCGCCCACTACGCCCTCGAGGTTCCCGCCGGCGGAAGCAAGACCGTCCGCCTCCGTCTGTCGGCCGCCAGGGCCGACCAAGCCTTTGGCGCTTTCGAGGAGATCTTCAAGCGCCGGATCGCCGACGCCGACGAGTTCTACGATCGGATTGCGCCGAAGTCGCTGAACGAGGATCAACGCCGGGTGCACCGTCAGGCGCTGGCCGGCATGCTGTGGAGCAAGCAGTACTACTACTTCGACTTGGATCGATGGCTTCAGGAGCACAAGCGTCATCCGCTCCTCGAATCCGCGGGCTCCGGCGGGCGGAACACGGAATGGTTTCACATGCTGAACGCGGACATCATCTCGATGCCGGACAAGTGGGAGTACCCCTGGTATGCGGCCTGGGACCTGGCTTTCCACACGATCTCCCTGTCGCTGGTGGATTTCGATTTCGCCAAGGAGCAGCTGCTGCTGATGCTGCGTAGCCTCTATGCCCACCCTAATGGGCAGATTCCCGCCTACGAGTGGAACTTCAGCGATGTGAATCCTCCGGTGCATGCCTGGGCCACGTTGCACCTCTACAAGAGGGAGCGGACCCTCGGCCGGGCTGATCTTCGATTCCTGGAACGATCGTTTCAGGGCCTCATGCTGAATTTCAACTGGTGGGTCAACCGCAAGGACCCCGAGGGACGCAACGTGTTCGCCGGCGGATTTCTGGGTCTGGACAACATCGGCGTGTTCGACCGTAGCGCCCAGCTCCCCACGGGCGGATCGCTCGAGCAGGCGGACGGGACGGCCTGGATGGCGTTCTACTGCCAGAACATGCTGGAGATCGCCCTCATTCTCACCGAATACGACCCGATGTACGAAGAGGTCGCCTACAAGTTCCTCGAGCATTTCACGTGGATCTCCTACGCGATGGATCGCATCGGCGAGCATCACGACGAGATGTGGGACGAGAAGGACGGATTCTTTTACGATCTGTTGCGGCTGCCCGACGGCCAGGCGATGCGCCTGAAAGTACGGTCGCTGGTGGGACTCCTGCCGCTGTGCGCGACGACGGTGTTCGCGGGAGATGCGGGCACTCGCTATCCGAAGCTGATGGAGATGATCGCCCTGTTCCGCAAACGCCATCCCCAGATCGTGTCCCACGTGGCCCCGACCGACCAGGGCTTCGTCGGCTACAAAGGACGGCGACTTTTGGCGATCCTCAACAGGCAGAAGCTGGAGCGCGTGCTTGCCTACATGCTCGACGAGAACGAGTTTCTCGGACCCCACGGCATTCGCTCGCTGTCGCGGTATCACCTGGACCATCCGTTCATGTTTCACGTCGGCAGTGAGGAGTACAAAGTCCAGTACCTGCCGGGCGAATCAAATACCGGGATGTTCGGCGGTAACTCCAACTGGCGGGGCCCGGTCTGGATGCCCGTCAATGCGCTGCTGGTCCGCGCGCTGGTAAATCTGTATCAGTTCTACGGCGATGAATTCAAAGTGCAGTGTCCGACCGGTTCGGGGCAGTACATGACGCTGTTCGAAGTGGCCCGAGAAATCTCCCGCCGGCTGGCCGGGACGTTCTTGCGCGACGCCAAGGGACGGCGGCCGGCGTACGGAGGGACCGCCAAGTTCCAGGACGATCCGCACTGGCGTGATCTGATCCTCTTCCATGAATACTTCCACGGCGACAACGGCGCGGGTCTCGGCGCCAGCCACCAGACGGGGTGGACCGGTTCGGTGGCAGTCCTCCTCGACCTGTTCGGGCGTGTCGACGCCAAAGATCTGGAGCTTGAACTCGAGCAGGTTTCCTCCCGGCTCGTGAGGGAGCAGGTGGGCGGCGAAAAGACGGGCCGGAACTAAGGAGTTTCTGCAAGGGAACAACGATGAAGCCACAAGGCCTGCTCGACCCGCGGAGCGTCATCCGGAGCCTCGTCTGCCTCTGCTTCCTGTTCGGGGGCCCCGTATTCGCCCAGCAGCCGGCTCCAGAGAAGGCGGCGGGCGGGACCCTCACCATCGACCTCGCGGCGATGCAAAAGCCGTGGACGGGTGATCTGGACGGGATGATCGAGCGGCGGGTCATCCGCGTGCTGACCGTCAACAGCAAGACTGCCCATTTCGTCGACAAGGGCGTCCAGCGGGGCACCGTCGTCGACTTCTTCCAGATCTTCGAGACTGAGCTCAACAAGAAGCTCGCCGCCGACAAGAAGCTCAAGAACAAAAATCTCAAGGTGCGGGTGATCTTCCTCCCGTTGCGCCGCGATCAGCTGCTGCCCGAGCTGGCCGCCGGCAAGGGCGATATCGCCGCCGCCAATCTCACGATCACCCCGGAGCGCCAGAAACTGGTGGATTTCTCTGGGGCCGGGCTGAGCAACGTCAGCGAGGTCGTGGTGACGGGACCCGCTTCACCGAAGGTCACCAGCCTGGACGATCTTTCCGGCAAGGACGTGTTCGTCCGCAAGTCCTCGAGCTACTACGAAAGCCTCGTCGCGCTCAACAAGAGGTTTGCGGGAGAAAAGAAACCACCGGTCTCGATCAAGGACGCCCCGGAGACACTGGAGGACGAGGACCTGCTCGAGATGCTCAGCGCCGGTCTCATTCCGCTCGCCGTCGTCGACCAGCACGTCGCGGACTTCTGGAAGCAGATCTTCCCTCAGCTCGTCGTGCACGACAACGTCGCAGTTCGTACCGGCGGCGAGATCGCCTGGGCGATCCGCAAGGGCAGTCCGCAGCTCAAGGCGGCGGTGGACGACTTCGCGACGCGCAACAGGGTCGGGACCTCGACCGGCAACCAGCTCCTGACACGCTACCTGAAAAGCGTTAAATACGTGAAGAATGCGGCCTCCGAGAAGGAGCGCAAGAAGTTCCTGGCGCTGGCCCAGTATTTTCAGAAGTACGGCGACCGATACGACGTGGACTGGGTGCTGATGGGCGCGCAGGGCTACCAGGAGTCGCAGCTCAACCAGAATGCCACAAGCCCGGTGGGTGCCATCGGGGTGATGCAGGTGATGCCCGCCACCGGCAAGGAAATGAAGGTGGGAGACGTCACGGAGACCGAGGCGAACATCCACGCCGGCATCAAGTACATGCGCTTCATGATCGACCAGTACTACGACAAGGAACCGATGACGAAGCTGGACAAGGCACTGTTCGCGTTCGCCTCGTACAACGCGGGGCCCGGCCGCGTGCGGCAGCTCCGGGAGGAGGCGGCCAAGCGCGGACTCGACCCCAACGTCTGGTTTCAGAACGTGGAGTACGTGGCGGCCGAGAAGATCGGTCAGGAGACAGTGACCTACGTCAGCAACATCTACAAGTACTACATTGCCTACCGCCTGGTTCTGGAGAGCCGGGCCTCCACGCAGGAGGCTGTCGAGAAGATCAAGAGTGGCTCCAAGTAGGATCATCACGACGTGACGGTCCGGCGGCGGGTGATGCCGGTCAGCGGGCGCGCGCCCCGACCCGGTCGGATGGCGAGGCGACGACCGCGGTCACGATGAGCCAGAGCATCGGCAGAACGAACGCGAGCGAGCCCGGCACCCACATGATCACGCCGGCGATGGACTGGTCCTCGAGGGCGGTGATGTTCCACTGCCGAGGAAGGGTCTCGTAGGCTGGATAGATCACGCGGTCGGCGAACGTGAGGATCGCGGCCAGCGTGCTGTTCTGGAGCTCGGCGAGCGCGAGATACGGGATCATCGCCCACCGCGACCAGGATGATCGGGCCGGCCACGGCAAGATCACGGGCCGCCAGAAGAGCAACGCGGTCGCGAAGAAGCAGGCGTGCTGGACGTGGTGCCAGGAATCGGAGCCCAGACTCCGATCGTAGAGCGCAGGGATATGCCACACCCAGAAGGCGATGACGAACGCGGCCCAGCTCACGCGCGGGTCTCCGAGAAGGTGAGTCAGCCGGCGGAGCGGTCTGGATGCCAGCGCGATGGCCACCCTGCGGCGGAGGGGCCTCGGGAGCCCGAGCAGCATCGGAGCCACCGGGGCGCCCATCCACAGCAGCGGTGGCGCGACCGCCATCAGCAGAAGATGCTGGATCATGTGAGCCAGCAAGAGCTGGTGGGCCAACGCGTCGAGCAGCGAGCTGAGCGCGACGATGACGGTGGCGAGTCCGGCCATCACGGTGATCAGACGGCCCGCGCCGAAGCGCTCCGGCATCCGGTGGGCGAGCGTCGCCCACCCCCGCACATACAGCGTCGCGGCGGCGACCACGGGGATGACCACGGCCGGTTCGAAGGTCCAGGACAGAAGAGAGAGGTCCGCCGCCCCGGAGGCCAGCGAGACCGGGTGGCTCACGGGTCGAGAATCAGGCGTGAGCCGATCTTGCCCCGCAGATACGCCCGGACCCATCGGCGAATCGCCTCGCCTCGATGCTGCGGCAGGTAGAGGCAGTGGATGGCCGCCCACGCCACAACCCCCGGAAACCCACTCAGCTGCAGCTTGCCGGCCTCGAGGATGGCGAAGTTCTTTCCGATGACCGCCATGTTCCCCTTGTCGAAGTAGCGGAACGGCGGAGGAGCCGGCCGGCCGTCGACGCGGTTTGCGATGAGCTTCCCCACATAGTGCCCCTGCTGCATCGCCACCTGGGCAACGCCGGGGAGCGGCCTGCCGTTGTGCTCGAGATGGGCTGTGTCACCGACCACGAACACCTCGGGCCTTCCCGGGACGCTCAGATTGGGCAGGACCGAGACGCGCCCGGCGCGATCGGTCGAGGCCTTCAGCCACGTCCCAGCCGGGGAGGGCTGGACGCCGGCCGTCCACAGGACGGTGCGGCTCGCGATCCGCTGTCCGGCCACGATCACGCCTTTGTCGTCGACGTGCTCGACCTGGGCGCCGGTGCGGACCTCCACTCCCATTCGGGTGAGCCGGTCCTGCGCTTTCCGCGACAGCTCCTCGGAGAAGCTGGGCAGGATGCGGGGACCGCCCTCGAGCAGGATGACACGCGTCAGAGCCGGATCGATGCGCCGGAAGTCCTTTCTCAAGGTCACCCTGGCCATGCTCGCGATTGCGCCGGCCATCTCAGCACCCGTGGGCCCCGCTCCCACGAGCACCATGGTGAGCAGTTCCTTGTGTTTGGAGGGGTCCGCTTGCGTCTCGGCGATCTCGTAGGCGGAAAGCAGCTTGGATCGGATCGCCTGGGCGTCGACGAGCGACTTCAGCCCCGGCGCGAACGGCGCGAATTCATCGTGGCCGAAGTAGCTTTGGCCGACGCCCGTGGCCAGGACGAGGTAGTCGTAGCCGACGGCTATCTCGCCACGGTCCGGAACGCGGAGCAAGACCCGGCGACCCTCCGCGTCGATGCCGGTCACCTCGGCCATGGCGACGTCGGTGTTCTGCTGCTTCTGCACCAGCTCGCGAATCGGGGCGGCGATGGTCTCGGGCGGCAGCATCGCCGTGGCCACCTGATAGAGGAGCGGCTGGAACACGTGGTGATTGCGCCGGTCGACCAGGAGGATGCGGACAGGGGCGTGCTTCAGCGCCTTGACCGCCGTGAGCCCGGCGAATCCGCCGCCCACGACGACGACGCTCGGCCGGCTGTCCCCGGCGTCCTGGGTTTCGCGGGCGCTCATCGTGCGTCCTTCCGCGGACTGTGGACGGCGGTTGTCCTCACCGCGCCGACGCGGCGGGCGCGACGGAGGGCCGTGCTGGTGGCTGGTTGTCGGGACGAAGCGTCTGCATGAAGGCCACGAGCGCGGTCACCTCGGCCGGGGTGAGGTTCTTCCCGTATGCCGGCATGTTCCCGCTCCCTTGCAGGACCTGACGGATCAGCTGATCCCGCGTCTGGCGGGTGGCGACGCCGTCGAGGGCGGGCCCACGCCGGCCACCTTCGCCGCCGAGGCTGTGACAGTTGCGGCATTGCTTGTTCTGGATGATCAGGGCCCCCTGGAGCTCGAGCGGAGTCCGCCCTTTCACGTACGCCACCGGCGTCGGCAGCGCGCTCCAGGCGCTCATCACCGGCGACCACGGCACGACCACGCCGAGCCCGGCGAGCGTGGTCACCGTGAGAACGATCAGGATCACGCCCAGCACCGCCACCGGCCGTCGCTTCCAGCTCTTCTCTCCGGTGCCGGCCAGGAACGGCACGGCCAGGAGCAGCACGATGGCGAGCGGCGGCCCGAACACCAGAAGCACGGTCTCGGTCCACGGCGGCAGCAGTGCGAAGAGCGCGAAGAGGGCCAGGAAGTAGAAGTCGGGCTTCGGTGCGGTATCGATGATCGACGGGTCCGGCACGCCATGGGGACCAAAGGGCCCAAAGATGGCCGCGCAGAACAGCACGAGCAGGATGGCCAGCCCCATCGAGACCATGTCCTTGCGCGCCGCGTCCGGAAAGAAGGGCACGCCGTCCTTGTGGACGTCGTCCTCGTAGCGCTGGCGATAGGTCTCGCGATCGACCAGCCGGCCGGGCATGGGCCACTCGTTGACACCGAGCCGGAGGACCAACCAGAGGTGCAGACCGACGAGGGCGATCAGGATTCCCGGGATCAGGAAGACATGCGCGGTGAACACGCGCGAGAGCGTGCGCCCGGCGATGATCGGCCCGCCGAGGATGAACGGCACCACCGACTCGCCGATGAAGGGCGTGCGCGCGGCGATCGACGCTCCGATCCCGAGGCCCCAGTAGGCGTCCTGGTCCCAGCGCATGATCTGACCGCTGAAGGCCATGCCGAGCGTGCACAGAAACAGGAGCACGCCAACGACCCACGTCATCTCCCGCGGGTACTTGTGCGCCCCCCACAGGAAGACCTGGATCATGTGCAGCGTCATCACGGCCACCATGGCGTTCGAGCCCCAGAAGTGCGCGGCGCGCAGGAACCAGCCGAAGGGCGCCTCGTAGTTCAGGTAGAGCAGGCTGTCGTACGCCTTGTCGGCCGACGGCACGTACACCAGGGCCAGGCAGATTCCCGTGGCGATCTGCAGGACGAAGAGGGCGAGCGTGGCGCTCCCGAAGGTGTACCACCAGCTCGCGGAGCGACGCGGCACGGGATGGTCCAGCACCGGGGTGAGCGCTGCGTTGAGCCCCGCGCGTTCTTCCAGCCATCGACCGATGAACGGCAACCAGGCCATCATCGGGCCTCGCTCTACACCGGGCCCGCGAGGGTCGGGAGCTGACCCCCGCGCACCCAGAGCTGCCCCTGGCGGATCTCGTACTCGTACTGGAAGAGGCCCCGCGGCGGCGGCCCCGAGGCGCGCGCGCCGTCCTCGTAGTAGACGCCGCCGTGGCACGGGCACATGAACAGCCGTGACTGCGCGAACCAGCGCACCGGGCAGCCCAGATGCGCGCAGTTGACCGCGAAGACCTGGAACCGCTCGCCCTTGACGTGGCGCACCCAGCACGCGGTCTTCGCCGTCGCGCCGTCCCAGTCCACCGTCGTCGGGTTTTGATAGACCGCCAGCCGGGTCTCGCCGTCAGGGAAGCTCGCCACGGGGCCGAGCTTGATCCACGCCTGGCCACCCAGACGACGGATCGGGGCGAGGATGTAGCCGAGCACCGGGATCCCGACCAGCACGCCGCCTAGCACGTTGAGCGCGAGGCCGAGCTTGAACAGGAAGCCGCGGCGCGATGTCGACTTCGACGGCACGAGATCGTGGTCGGCGCACATTGAGAGTCTCCCTAGTGGTCCGCGTGGAATCTGGTGACGCCGGGTGGCGGGCCCGAGGACGCGAGCGAGGGCCGCGAGCGCGCCTGCACGACTCGCCTGTCGCCGTAAGCCGCTCCGGGCTCGGCTCGCTCGGGCCCCCCATCCCCCCGAGGGGGCTGGGGCGCGGCCTCTTCGCATTGTCGGCGGCTCGCTCGCCGAACCCGGATCGGCAACGGCGACGACGGCTCGCCGTGATGGCGCGCTCGCGGCCCTCGCTCGCGTCCTCGGCCCCGCCGCCCGGCGTCACCAGGATTCACGCGATTCATGAGCACACCATCAGCTCGTCATCGTGCGCGGGGTCGCGGGTCGGCGTCGGTGGCGAGCAGCCCGGGAACTGGTCGGCGTTGGGCGGCGAGCCAGGCGACGACGTCCGAGATCTGCTGGCGCGAGAGGGGCTGAGCCGCGACGTAGCTTCGCCAGTCCGGCATTCCGAGGTCGGGACGGCCGGCGATCACTGCGACGCGTAGGCCCTGATCGCTCACCAGGGCGAGATATGCGGGGTCCACGATCGTTCCGCCCTTTGGGCCGCCTCGTCCCTCTGGTCCGTGACAGCCGGCGCATGCGGCGGCGTAGACCGTCTTGCCGCGCCCGGCTTCGCCCGGCTCCGAGGCGTACGGCGGGAGCGCCGCGTCGCGCGCGGCGTCCGGGCGACCCCACGTGGTGATCAGCCCCTGCGCGAGGGCGTCGACTTGCGCGTCGGTTAGCTCGCCGCCCGCGCTCTGCGCGAACGCCGGCTGGGCGGTGCCGGGCACGCCCTGGGCGATCACGTGCCTCAGCCGCTCGCGAGGCACGAGTGCTAGGTAGAGGGGGTCGTTGAGCGGCCGGGCGGCTCCCAGACGTCCATCGGCGCCATGACAGCCGGCGCAGTAGCGGGCGAAGAGCGCGTCGAAGGCGACGACCTGGGACTGGAGAACTTCGTGCGCCCCCTGCTTCGGCTTGCCCGGCAAGTCGCAGGCAGCAAGCGCGACGTTCGCCACGAGCGCCAGGCCGAGCGCCAGAGCCCTGGACGATGTGATCACCGTCCGCCCTCTCGGTCCCGGTCCATCGCGGCGTGGATGCCGGCGCGCATCTGGAGCGGCCAGCTCTGCATGGTGGCCACCGGCTGCGCCCGCGCCACGACGAACCCGCAGGCCAGCCCGAAGGCGATCTGCGAGAAGACGAACCACGTCCAGTCAATGCGCGCGCTGAGCCCGGGATTGATCACGCCCAGGAGTGCCCACAGCAGACCCGTCCAGAGCAGTGGCGCGAGCAGGCCGCCCCACAGCATGTGTCGGCGCGGCAGCATCGGGAGGATGACGGCATAGAGGAGACCGACGAGCACCGAGACGAGCCCATGTGCGATGACGCCCAGGACGAGGGCCGTCATGCTGAAGGCCCGCAGCACATCCATCTGCAGCAGCGCCATCCTGGGCATCGCCACCGCGGCGAGCAGGTTGATCGGATACCAGAGGCTCCGCTGCACGAGGATGCCGTAGGCGAGCGCCACCACCGCCATCACCACGGCCCCGACGAGGCCTCCCTTGATTCCCGCCGAGATCGGTTGCACCTCGACCGGCACCCGCACGCGATGTCCGGCCTCGCCGAGCTGCAGACGCTCCACACGCGTGGAGACGGCGACGATCGGCGCCGCGCGATCTCCGAGGGGACGGAGCGGGATCTGCTCGACCTGCTCCTCGGGCAGCACCTGGAACCACCAGCCGATCGCGCCGATCAGGGCGAGCGCCAGGCCGACGATGCCGACGGATACGTGGGTGACCAGGGCGGCCACGGCCAGGGTGAGGCCCAGGGCGAACACCATCGGCCAGACGGTCGGCGCCGGCAGCGTGTGATGGTCCTGGTGTGGATTGCTCATCGCCCGATCACGTAGACGACGGTCAAGACCACCACCCACACCCCGTCCACGAAGTGCCAGTACCAGGACACCATCTCCACGCGCTCGGCGTGGGCCACCCGCAGCGCGCCTGTCGCGGCGAACACGCAGCAGAGACCGAGCATGACGAGCCCGACGATCACGTGCGAGGCGTGCAGCCCCACCAGCGGGTAGAACGTGCTGCCGAAGAGGTTCGTGCCGATCGTGAGCCCGTCGCGGTAGATGAGCTGGTGCCACTCGCGGGCGGTCCCGGCCAGGAAGATGGCGCCGAGCACGGCCGTCACCATGAGCCACCCGCCGGAGCGCCGGATGTCGCCACGCGCGAGCGCCCGGGCACCGAAGGCGACCGTTGCGCTGCTGGCGAACAGACAGATCGTCCCGACCAGGGGGATGTGGAGCACGTCCTTCGGAAATGGGCCGTGGAGGCTCTTCCCCGTGTAGTAGAGGTAGGCGACCACGAACACGGCGAAGAGCGAGCCCTCAGCGATGATCAGCCCGATCATCCCCGCGCGGCCACGCCACGCGTGACCCACGGCCCCGGCATGCGTTGCGGCGTGCGCGCTCATTCGTGCGGTCCGTCCGGGTCGTCCGGATGCTTGAGGTCCCAGAGCGGCCGGCGGCTCGTGACCACCGGGAGCGTCTCGAAGTTGTAGGACGGTGGCGGCGAGGTCGTGGCCCACTCGAGCGTCCACGCGTCCCACGGATCGGCGCCCGCCGGTTTCCCGCGGCGCAGCGAGACGAGGATGTTCACGACGAAGACCAGGGTCGCGGCGATCTGCAGCGGCACCCCGAGGGTCGTGACGAGGTTCCACATCTCCCAGCCGCGGTCGGCCGGGTAGGTGTAGATCCGCCGGGGCATCCCGAGCAGCCCCTGGACGTGCATGGTGAGGAACGTCAGGTTGAAGCCGATGACGAACAGCCAGCAGTGCCAGCGCCCGAGGCGCTCGGAAAGCATGCGCCCGGTGGCTTTGGGGAACCAGTAGTAGATGGCCCCGAAGGCGGCGAAGAACAGGCCGCCGATCAGGACGAAGTGGAAGTGGGCGACCACGAAGTAGGAGTCGGTGAGTTGCCAGTCGAAGGGCGCCACCGACAGCATGATGCCGGTGAGCCCGGCGCAGAGGAACTGGAACAGGAACGCGCAGCAGAACAGCATGGGCGTCTGGAACCGGATGCGACCGCCGTACATGGTGGCCAGCCAGTTGAAGATCTTCATCCCGGTGGGGACTGCGATCAGCATCGTGGACATGGCGAAGAACGTGTTCAGGGTGCTTCCCATGCCCACCGCGAACATGTGGTGGGCCCAGGTGCCCAGGGCGACCCCGCCGATGGAGACCGTGGCGGCCACCAGGGTCGCGTAGCCGAAGATGACCTTGCGAGAGAAGACCGGGATGATCTCGGAGACGAAGCCGAAGCCCGGCACCATCAGCACGTAGACCTCGGGGTGACCGAAGAACCAGAAGAAGTGCTGCCACATCACGGCCGACCCGCCGGCCTGGGTGTCGAAGAAGTGGGCGCCGAGGAAACGGTCCAGGATCAGCATGATCTGAGCCGCCGACAGCGGCGGCAGGATGAACAGGGTCATCGCGGACACGGTCAGCATCGTCCACACGAAGATCGGCATGCGGCCGAGCGTCATGCCCGGGCCCCGCATGGTCAGCGTGGTGGCCACGATGTTGATGGCCGTTCCGATGGTGCCCACGCCCGCGAGAAAGATCGCGAGGTTCCAGTAGTCGGTGGCGTTGCCGGGAGTGAACGTGCGGCTCGTCAGCGGAGCGTAGGCGAACCAGCCGACCGCCGGCGCCGAGCCCGAGCCGTAGAGTCCTTCACCGCCGATGAAGCTGAAGTGCAGGAGCAGCCCCGCGAACAGGAAGATCCAGAAGCCGAAGGCGTTCAGCCGGGGGAAGGCGAGGTCCCGGGCACCGATCATCAGCGGGACGAGATAGTTGCCGAACCCGAACACGATCGGGATCCCGACCAGGAACACCATGCTCGTGCCGTGCATGGTGAAGAGCCGGTTGAATGTCTCCGGCGGCACGATGTGCAATCCGGGCCATGCCAACTGCAGGCGCATCAGCGACGCCTCGAGGCCGGCGATGACGAAGAAGACGAGGCCGGAGACGATGTACATGATCCCGAGCCGCTTGTGGTCCACGGTGACGACCCACTCGTGCGCATGCTCGAGCCACGTGTGACGGGTCATCGCCTCCGCGGTCACCAGGGGTGGAGCGTGCACGCTCATGCCATCACCGCAGTGTGAGGAGGTAGGCGGTCAAATGGTTCAGCTCGTCGCTCGACAGCTTCATGGTGGGCATCAGGGCCCCGGGCTTGATCGCGGCCGGGTCGTCCACCCACGCGCGGAGCGCCTCCGGGGTATTGCTCGCGGCGCCGGCCCCGATGGTGCGTCGGCTCATGAGATGCGTGAGGTCCGGCCCGAACACCCCGTTGGCAGGGGTGCCGCGCACCGTGTGGCAGTTGATGCACGCCAGTGAGTGGAACAGCTGGTACCCGGCCCGGGCGGCGACCTCGTCGCGGGCGGGGGTCCGCTGGGCCGCCACCCAGCGCTCGAACTCGTCGCGCGGATGAACGACGACCAGGAGGAGCATCCACGCGTGCTGGGTGCCGCAGTACTCGGCACACTGGCCGACGTAGGTGCCGAGGGTCCGCGGATCGATCCACATGCGGTTCGTCTTGTTCGGGACGACGTCCATCTTCCCCGCCAGCTGGGGCACCCAGAAGCTGTGGACAACGTCGACGGACTCGAGCGTGAGGAAGGTCGGCGTCGCCCCGGCTGGATCGCTCACCGGGACGTGGATCTCGTTCGCGGTCACGATCCCGAGCCCCGGATAGCGGACCTCCCACCACCACTGATGCCCGACGACGGTGACCTCGAGCGCTCCGGCTGGCATCGCGCGTCGCTCGATGCCGTAGATGTAGCGGGCGGTCACCAGGAAGAGCACGACGACGATGATGAGGGGCACCACCGTCCACGCGATCTCGATCTGGGTGCTCCCGTAGATCTGGGGGGGCTCGCCGCGCTCGTCGCCCGCACGGCTGCGAAAGCGGATGAGCGTATAGACCGCCAGGCCCGCCACGACGACGAAGATGAAGCCCGTGATGCCGAACACGCGGTAGGACAGCTCGCGGATCGCGAAGGCCGGCGTGGACACCGGGTCGAAGATGCTCGGGGTCGTACGCTCCGCGGCGGCCGCGATGGACGCGAGTGCCGTGGGCAGCGCGAGGGCGAAGGCCCACACTGCTCGTCGCGGGGTGACCGACGTCATGGCGTCACTGACCGTCGACGCGATCCCGGCAGAAGATGCAGCGCGGCGGGCTGTGCTCGGGCCGGGCGAGCGCACAGAAGAAGGTCGCGTGCTGGTAGATCTTCGCGCACAAGCCGTTCCGTATCGTGAACAGCTGGGCGGCAACGAGCATCCCGGCCACCGGGGTGATGAGGTACAGCCAGACGGCGGTCCAGTCGCCGGCCGGCAGTGCCGAGGCGACCGTCCGCGCGGGGTTCATGCCGAATCCGGAGTAGGGCGACTCGAAGGTGACCCAGCTCGCCACCAGCACGGCGACGGCGTAGGGCGTCCAGCGCGCCAGCCGTGGCCGGCTGCTCAGGTTGAGGACCACCGCCATCGTGATCACGGCAA
>Ga0111539_10007451_pt1 | contig 14019 bp, 13 predicted proteins | sample RhiMethybrSRZTD1_FD_79667 | JGI IMG/M metagenome (GOLD analysis project Ga0111539, IMG submission 79667) | Populus rhizosphere microbial communities from Tennessee, USA - Rhizosphere MetaG P. TD hybrid SRZTD1 (version 2) (version 2) | ecosystem: Host-associated > Plants > Roots > Rhizosphere >...
CGCTGCCGCGGCGGCTGCCCCCCCGGGCTCGGTGCTGGCGAACTGGAGCTCGGTGGGGGCGCTCCCGAACACCCCACCGGACAAGCGTGCGTCCAAGCCGGCAACGGCCGAGACCACGGAAAAGGCCGGGGCGGCGACCCCGTCGCCGGCGAAGGGACCGGAGGCGCAGCCACCCACGCCCGCGAAGGGAGCGGAGGCACAGCCAGCCACGCCCGCGGCCGGACCTGCCCCGGCGAACGCGGGCGACGCGCCGGCAACTCCGTCCGGCGGCCAGGGAATCGGCTCCGGCGACCCGCTCGGCCAGAAGTCTCCCGCGGCCTCGCCGCCCCCCAGCCCGCAGCGCATCGGCTCGGGCGATCCCCTCGGGCAGCGTCCGTCGTCCGCGCCCGCGCCGTCCCAAGCGCCGATCAGCTCGGGTGATCCGCTCGCGCCTCGGTCGTCCGCGGAGGACGAGACCGTCGTCCTGGGCGGCAGCGACGACAAGCCCGCGGCCGACGACGACGCATCGCGCAACGGGGGCGACGAGAGCCAAGAGAAGGCTCGGACCGCCCGGTCGCCGGACGAGTCCGAGTGAGCGCGCCCACGGGGCGCTGCCCCCGCTGCAACGCCGAGCTCGCGCCCGGCCAGGACTGGTGCACGTCGTGCGGCTACGCCGCGACGACGCGCGTCCTCCGACCCGGCAACTGGCGCGTCCCGATCATGATCCTGGCCGCGATCTTCCTGCTCGCGCTCGGCGGCGTCGCCGCGGCGTTTGTGGCCGTCTCGGGCGACACGTCCCAGGTCAAGACGATCACCAACCCGCCGAAGACCCTGCCGGCCACCGGAACCGCAACCGCCCCTAAGCCCTCCACGGCGTCAACCCCGACCGCGAGCACGCCGACGGGGACGACGACGAGCACCCCGACGACCACGCACGCGTGTGGCACGCTCGGGATCACGCCCGACACCGAGAAGGAGGGGACGTGCGTCCAGGGTCAGGGTGCGAACAAGCACTCCGTGACGCTTGTCAACGGTGACAGCACGCTCACGCTCCAAGAGCTCGACGTCAAGGTGACGAAGGTCTCCACCCCGAGCTCAGTCTCAGGGTCCGCGGGTACCGTCAAGCCCGTGGCGGGAAAGACGAAGAGCGGCAAGTCCATCCCCAAGGCCTTCGTCGTGCTCGAGATCACCTGGAAGAACAACGACAAGCAGAGCCAGCAGCTGAACTCGAGCGGTAAGCAGCTTGCGCTCCAGTCCGCTGCCGGCGGAGGACAGGTCTTCCCGCCAGGGGAGAAGGCCGTCCCGGGCTCCACGTTCAACGCGAAGTCGGTCGAGCCGGGCAAGAAGGGGAAGGTGGAGGCCATCTTCCAGGTGCCCGAAAAGGCGGCGGAGGCAATCAAGCTCCGCGGGGCGCATCCGCAGCTCGCTGTGTGGGAGTTCAGTACGGCCGGGCAGAAGAAGGAGCGTCCGAGCGGCTTCATCCGGCTCTGGAACGTGTAGCATCGACGCGGTGGCCGAGCAGGCGAACGACGAGGCGGAGACGTCCGCGGCTAAGCCGGCGCCGGCGGCTAAGCCGGAGCACAAACGGCAAGCCAGACGCGGTGTGTCGGCCCCGGCCAAGTCGAAGTCGTCCGCTCGACCCAAGTCCTCGGGTTCCTCGCCCCGCCCGAAGCCAGACCCGGCAGCCCGGGCCGAACTGAAGCGCCGCGTGCGAGCGGAACGCGAGGCCCGCGGGAAGGACGGAGGCGAGTCAGTACCCGTGGCGTACCGTCTTCAGCGCATCGAGGATGCGCTGCACAGGCAGTCGGAGCTCAGCGAGAAGCTGCTCCGCAAGATGGAATCGCTGGCCGCCGGTCCGATCGACGCAGAGCCGCGGAAGGGCAGTTAGCTCGCGCTCGATTCCGTGAGGGCGAGTGCTTCCTGGTACAAATCGTGGCACTCTCGGGCGATGCGCTTCTGCTGTTCGTCTGACAGCACGGAGGCGTAGCGGTCGACGGGGGCCGTCACTACCCCCACCTCGCTTGTCTCGAAGCTGGAGTTGGCCCCGAAAGGAAAGTTGTTGAAGGTGGGAACGGTGAGCACTGGCGTGTATTCGATGTCGAGAAACTCCGCCAGCCTCTTCATCGCGCTCGTTGTGTCGAGCACGAGCTGTTCGAAGCGCACGACGCAGACCTGCTCGCCGTACTCCTTCGTCGCCCTGAGCATCTCGCCGGCGGAGCGCTTCCAGGCGTCTAAGAGGACGTCCGTATCCGCCTTGGGATCTCGTCCCTGAGCCGAGGTGTACCAACTCCGCGGGTCGCGCAGAATGGAAATCATGCGGCCTTCAGGATAAATCTGAAAGTACCGCTCGAGGCCATCACCCCACGCACGACGCGGAGAAAAGGCGACAACCCAGCGCTTGTCGGTCGTGTAAAGGTTCTGGTTGTCGAGCCAGGCATTGAAAAGTGACGTCATATAGCAGTCGAGGATCTCGCGTTCAGACGAGATCGGGCTCCGACGCTCGACCTCGTCGAGGAAGATCAGGCGCTGCAGCGTGGGGGGGAGTATGAAGGGGTGACGTTCCACCGACTTGTGGGGGCGATTGGGTGCCTTCATCGGGATGACCCGGCGACCACGGGTGAAGAAGCCCGGAACATAGTCCTCGCTCAGGTTCCCGAACAACGCGTCCGGACTATCATCCAAGCGGAGGTCGGGCCAGGCATGGGGCCGGCTATGGGGCCGGCGGGCGCCGATGTGCAGCTCGTGGGGATGCGCGTGGCACTGGGGATGCCCGTCGAAGAGGCGTGCTAGGAGCGTGCCCCCGGACCGCTGCGCCTGGCAGATCAGCGCGAGCGGCTCGCGCACGGGGACGACGTTTTCGCGCCGCAGGCGCAGCGCCCGCTCGGCGCCCTCCCAGAGCGACGCTGTTCGAGAGGCGATTTCGAGCAACGACTGGGTCTGCGCGGCCTGAGAGGTGGCCGCAGCTTCAATGCGCGCCAAGCTCGCCTCGAGCTCCTCGGCGAGCGCGCCGTTCGCGTTTACGTCGACCGGCTCGACGCCTTGCGCGCGCTGTCTCTTGCGAGCGCCCTTCTCCTGCTTGCGCTCGGCCTTCGTCGGCTTGTGCTGAGGCACTCGCCCCGAAATCCGGTCTGGCTGGGGCATCCGACGCTAGCCCTGACCAGTGACGTTAGCCGTGAGCGACCACTCGGCGCGCTTTGAGAGGTTGTGCTCTGGCTTGGCTTCCACCTGTTCTGGTGCTCCCATTTCCGTACCTCCCTTACGAATTCCATCCTCGCTCTCCCTGCAACGAACCGGGCCCGGCAGAGCGCGCGCAGCATAGCCGCAGTGCCTGCGTCCGGCCACTCAGATCGCCCGCCCGACCCGCCGCAACCGATAACCTGACGTCGCGTCGGCGCCGCTGACGTCCGCTGTGCGCACCGTGGAAAGCGATGGGGAGCCAATGTTCAGCAAACGCTACGAGCAGGAACTTGTCGAAATCAAGGCCATGACGCAACGGCTCGGCGAACGGCTCCAGGGCGTCGTCGAGCGGGTCGACCGGATGATCGAGGAGCAGGAAGGGCGGTCGCCCCGGTCCGCGCCGGAGACCAACCAAGGGCCGAACGCCTCGGAGCAGGGCCCTGTGGAACGCCGAGTAGGCAGAGGTGTCGGTGACGGCGGTTCGCCCCAGCGCAAAGGACCGAAGGCGGCGAAGCGGGCCCGAACTGCCCAGGCGGCCGCGAGCACGACCGAGGCGGTCAAGAGCGACGTCGAGCCAGCAGCCGAGGCGGCGCCGGCCGCTGGAGCGCGCAAGCGCCGCGACACGGACCGCCCGAGGAAGGCCCGAAAGGCGCGCGCGAATCGTGAGGCCGGCGCGCAGACCTCCGAGGCGATGGTTGGACGCGACGAGACCGAAGCGGCCAAGCCCGAGTCACAGGCGTCTGCCTTGGGCGAGCGGGGTGCCAACGGCGACGCGCCGAAGACCGGCGAGACCGACGACACCGCTTCGGCAACCCCCGCGGTCAACGACCAGCCGCCCGCCAACGCCGCCGCCACTCAAGGGTCGAAAGAGGACTAGGCTCGGTGGGCGCATCCGGAACGCACGCGGCGCAAGTCTTCGCCAGTTGGCGACCGGACGGAAGGCAGGAGTAGGGTCCGAAATCACGTGAAGCGAATGGTCTCGGCCTTCCCTGCGCAGAGCGAGTCGGGCCCAGTGTCGGTGTTCATCCACATCCCGAAGACCGCCGGCACGACCATGCGCACAGTGATCCGGACCAGCGAGCCGGGCGAGCGCAACCGCCGCCCAGGCGCCAACGTGTTCCGCGGCGGCGGTGGCAGCAACCCCAAGACGCTCGAGAAGCTCCGCGACGAACCGCAGAAATTGAACCTCGACTTCGTACGGGTGCTCCATGGACACCAGCCATTCGGCATCAGCGGGTATCTCGAGCGCGCCTTCCCGCAGCGCGAGTTTCGCTACTTCACCTTCGTGCGGGATCCCGTCGAGCGCTCGCTGTCGCACTACTTCGAGGTGGTCAGGCGACCTCGCCGCGTGGTGGATGGCGGGCCGGTCGTGAGGATGGCGCCGCTGCCGCCGGACACGACGTTCGACGGTGCGGTCGAGCTGGGCTACCTGCACGACAACGTCCATACGCGGATGCTCTCGGGCACGGTCGACCCGTTCGGCACCGTCACCGCCGAACTGCTCGAGCAGGCCAAGCGCAACCTGCGCGATCGGTTCGCGCTCGTGGGGCTGACCGAGCGGCTGGACGAGTCGCTTGTCCTTGCCAAGCAGCGGCTCGGCTTCCGCAACATCCTTGTGCGGTCGCGGCGGGTGAACACGAGGCGCCCGCGTGGCCGTGACGTGCCCGAGGAGCTTCGTGCCGCGGCCGAGCGCCACAACCAGTACGACATCGAGCTCTACCACTTCGCCCGTGAGCTGTTCGAGGACACCCCGGAGCTGAACGAGCTCGAGTTCCTGGTCGAGCTGGCGGCCCTGCGCACCGCCAAGGCCGACGACGACCCGGATGGACAGTCGCCGGCACCGCCACAATTCCAGGGCGGCGAGAAGGAATGGCGCATGCTCCTGGACGCGCGCGTGCGGATTCTTCACCTGGAGCGGGAGCGCACACTGCGCCGCGGCTGGGCGGCTGCGGCCGACGCGGCTGAGGAGAGCGACACCGACCCCCTCGACGAGGGTTCAGGCCACGAGGCCCCGGCAAGCATGCCCCAGCAGCCGCGGCGTCGCAAGCCGCGGGTGGGGCGAGCGTCGATCTCGAAGGCCGCGAAGGCCACACGCGGAGGCAACGGTGATTAGGCGAACCTCCAGCTTCCCGGCTGCTACGGCCAACACCGACGAAGGGCGGCCGACCGCGCTCGTGTTCATAGACATGCCGGCATGCGGCGGGGCGGTCCTCGACGCCGGCCTCCCGCTGAACCGCCAGCGGCGTGGCGGTCGCCGCGGACCGGAGGAGCTCTTCGAGGGCGTTGGCGGAATCAGTCCCCGGGACGTGGACAATCTGCGCCGCGCGGCAAGGAAGGTGAACCCGAAAGGATTGCTACTCCTTCGGGGCCCTTTTCCGTTCGCGATCGACGCGCTGCTGGCTGAACAGCTCACGGATAAGCGCGAACTGCGCTATATCACCTTCCTGCGCGAGCCCGTCGATCGCGCGATCTCGCACTACCTGTACGCGCTCGACCAGCCGCTCAGGGGCCTTCGGCCCCTGCCCTGTGACACCTCCTTCGACGAGGCTGTCGGGACGGGCTACATCCAGGACAATCTGCAGACGAGGATGCTGTCCGGCTCGCTCGAGCCCTCCGGCGAGGTGAACGACGCAATGCTCGAAGACGCCAAGCGCAACCTGCGCGAGCGGTTCGTCTATTTCGGGCTCGCCGAGCGCCTTGCCGAGTCGCTGGTGCTGGCGCGGCTGCGCCTTGAGCTGGGCACGACGATATACCGCGGTGAGCCTGCCCTCGACGACCCCACCGCCCTCGGGCACGACGTCTCGGAGGAGACCCGGACAGCGGCTACGCGCGCAAACTGGTACGACGCGGAGCTATACCGCTACGCCCGCGAGCTGTTCAGCGGCGCACACGAGCGCAAGCGGTTGGAGTTCCAATGTGAGGTCGCCGCCGTGGACGCGAGCAGGACGAACGGTGAGATTGAGGTCACCGCTCCGCGGGCTCCGGCGTTCGAGGGCGGCGAGCGCGAATGGCAGATGTTGGTGGGAGCGCGCGCCGAAGGCCTGAGGCTGGAATGGGAGCTCGCGGGCGACGGCGCCCTCGCCACGGTCGGTGTCGGCGAGTCCGGTAAGGCGCCGCATGGCTGAGCCGGCCGTCGCGCAGCCGGAGGTCGAGGCTAGCGCCGCTGACCCAGCGCGTGCCCATGAGCACCGGACGTCGGACAGTGCGCCCGCGTTCGACCGGCCCGATCGGGGGCTGCGCGTTATCGAGGCGCCATCCCCCGGGATTCGCAAGTGGGCTTCCGAGTACTGGCGCTGGCGTCCGGCGATTCAGTACTACCTGATCCACTTCCTGAGGAAGCGCTACGGGCGGACCTTCCTCGGATACATCTGGCTCTTCTTGCCGATCGTCCTCCCGCTCTTGCTGAGCTCGCTGGTCTTCGGCGGGATCCTCGGGGTGTCGATCCCGGGAGTTCCGTACTTCCTCTACTTTACGATCACCTCCGGCATATGGGCGCTCTTCGCCGGCACCGCCTACTACTCCACGCGCAGTCTCGAGATCACGCGCGGCAACCTGCGCAAGACGTACGTCCCCCGACTCGTGCCCTGGTCGGCAGCGTTTTCGATGCCGACGCTGACCTTCGCCGTCTACGGAGTCATCGGTACCGGAACCGTCATGTACTACGTACTGGCGAAGGGGAAGTTCTACCTGGACATCCGACCGGCGACGCTGCTGGCCCCCGTCGCCGTCGTGATGCTGGTCGTTTTCGCCTTGGCCGTGGGGCTCTGGTTCTCGCCGACCGCCCCCCGCGCCAGGGACGTGCGTCGCCTCGCCGGATACGTGCTCAGCATGTGGTACCTGATCACGCCGGTCATCTATCCGATAGAGAAGATCCCCTCGGGCTACCGCTTTCTCGCCGAGCTGAATCCCATCACGGCGCCAGTCGAGATGTTCAAGAGCGCACTCATCAACACCGGCGAGGTGACTGCCACAAGCCTGATCGCCTGGGCCGTGGGACTCGTCCTCTTGGGCACGATCGGTCTGCGGATGTTCCTGGTCAAGGAGCGCCGCGACCTCGCTTGGTACTACTGAGCCGGCGCCACGCGGGACGCCTCCTCGTGACGTCAGCGCTCAACCAGTCGCGCGGGCGTTTGAGCTGGCTGTCGCCTCTTGCCCCCAGCCCTGCGGGCCCGAGTCCCGTCGCTCCCGCTGGAGAGTGCCTGCGGACGGGCGTTAATCCTCGTCGGGGCGGGTCCAGGCGATCTCTTCATCGGCTTCGAGCGTCTTGGCCACGCCCATGAGCTTCCGTGCCTGGTTCAGCACGATCCGGGAGACGCCGGCCGCGTCGGCTCGGGCGAGCACCGTGGACGAGGGCATCGTCGCGCCTGGAGGCAACTCGTGGTCGAGCCATTCACTTGCCCTCTTCAGCGCCGCATAATGCTCTGCCGCGGGGCGCGACAGCGTCCACGCGCCGTCCTCCTGCTGCTGCTTTTTCAGCAGCATCTCCTTCCTGGCCCGGTTGAACGCCGCGCGCGTGAATCCGGCCTCGTCGGCTCGCGCCACCACATCGGATATCGGTTTGGTGGTACCGGCGGGCAGCTCGGCGTCAAGCCACTCGCGTAAGGCCGTGACCGCTGCTTGGTGTGTCTCGGCGGCCGTCACGTTTGCGAGGCGGAGTTCGTCGACCGCGGTTGCCAGGCCCTCACCCGCGGCAGCGGCGGTCTCGTCGAACAGCTCGCGTCCGAAGTTGTAGAGCTCGACGTCGAAGGCGTTGTATTCCTCGACCAGCGCCCGCTCCTCGTCTGAGATCTGCTCGACTGTCGGTCGGTCTCCCGGCGCACTGACGTGCCGATCGAGGGTGGGCACGAGCCCAAGGTCGAGGGTCCGCTGCAGCAGGATGATCGATTCCTCGAACCGCTCTTGGATGCCGACGAGCATGAACATGCGCAAGTTCTCCTTCGCCTCCTCGAGTGCCTCGTCCGGCAGAGTCTCGAGCGAGGGGTGCGAGCAAAGGAACCGCGTGGCCAGGTTGTTGAGTTGGGGCAGACGCATCTCGACGACCGCCTCCTCGAGCGAGCCGGCCGAGGCCCTCCGCCTGCGCGCGCGCGGGCGGCGCGCGGTGGCGCTCAACCCTGGGTTGTGCACGTGGCGGTAGTAGTGCGACAGCACGCGGTCGACCGGCTCGCGCAAGAACGTGACGTACCGCGTGTCGGCAGGCATGTGCTCCCGGAAGAGACCGTATGGCGTGTGTCCGATCGCCACCCGCCCCCCGGCCCGGCTCCAGTCCTCCCAACCGCCAGGACGCTTCATCACCTTGGTCAAGGTCTTCTCCGGACCGCTGATGTAGTTCCCGGTCTTGTTGATACCCCGCTTCGAGAATGCGGCCGAGAACATCGTCGTGACGGTCCCGCCAGCCGTCTTCGGGATGTGCACGAACGCGATCAGTGGCTGGACGTTCTTCCCGTCGCTCTGCGCACGCGCCTGCCGATGGTGCGGCTTCTTGCCCTGCACCGCGGTCGCCGGTCCGCCCGCGACGCGATCGATCAGCTCGACCACGTCCGTCAGGCGCTGATCGGCATCACCGATCAGCGCCTTGATCTCGGCCAGTTGGCGCTCAGGAAATTCGTCGGGCATGCACCGCGCTGGATCGGGTCGACTCGGGCGCGGCCACCCTAGCGCCTCGCGCACCGCATCGGGGAGGAAAGGCCAGAGCGACCCGCTCCGCCGGTCGACTTTCACTGCGAGACGCTGTTGTGCGCCGCGGGCGTAAGGCGACACGACCTCAGCCCGACCGGCCCGACGGTCATGGACGACGCTCTTGCCGAGTTGAGGTCTCGGCACGCCATCGGGCGCCGTTGCGACCCGCGCGGCGGTTCTTCACGAACCGGGCCGCCCGCTTGAGCTCGCTGTGGGAGATACCCGCCTCCGCGGCGGCCTGGTGCACCGACTCGTCGAGCTTCTTCGTGCCCGGCGGCATCTGCCGTTCGAGCCAGTCGGCGGTCGCCTCGAGCTTGGCGCGATCTTCGTCGTTGACAGCCCTAGCGGCGGCGCGCATGGTCTCGACCTGCTCCAGGAGGTCGGCACCCGCTTCCGCGACGCGCTCCTCGAACAGGGTGCGGCCATAACGATACAGCTCGGTGTCGAGGTGGTTGTGCTCCTCGATCAGCTTCCGCTCGTTATCGGGTAGATCGTCGACGGAGGGGCGATAGAGATTCACGTGGCGGTCCGTCGTCGGGACCAACGGGAGGTCCAGCGCTCGCTGGAGCAGCACGAGCGACTCGATGAACTGCTCCTGGATGCCAACGAACGCGAACTCGCGCAGGTTGCCTTTGGCCTCGTCCAAAGCGCTGTCCGGCAGCCGCCCAAGCGGGGAGGGGTCGGAGCACAGACAGCGCGTCTGCAGGTTGTTGAGGGCGGGCTGCAGATTCCTGATTTCGGGGAGGTCGGTGTCGGTGAGCGCCCGCTCGAGCGAGCCGAACCCGGCGAATCGGAGCTTCGCGCCCCCATCCCAGTTCATGACATGTCGGTAGAAGTGCGACATGACTCGGTCGACCGGCTCGCGCAGGAAGGTGACATAGCGCGCGCCGGACGGTAGGTGCGACCGGTAGATGCCATACGGTACGTGCCCGATCGCGATCACCGGGCCTCTCGCGCGTCCGGCCGCCGAGGTCAATTTGTGGGCGATCTTCGCCGTTTCGGCGTCGCGGAAGAAGTTGCCCGAATCCATCACCCGATACCCGGAGCCGCCGGCCGACATCATCCCCTTCACCGTTCCACCGGCCGTCTTGGGGATATGAACGAACGCGACGACTGAACGCCGCTTCGTCCGTGCCTCATGGCCGTCGTCGCGAGGAACTCGGACGGACTCGGGGCGCGGCTCCGGCGGCAGCCCGCTGAGGCGGTTTACCCGGTCGAGCGTCTCGCTGAGGCGTTCGTCGATCTGGCGCTGCAGATCCTTAATCGCCGAGACTTCCTTACGGTAACGATGAAAGCTCGTCATGGTAGTGCTGACCTCAACGCTCGGTAGGCTGGAGCTCGATCCCCTCCTCGAGGACCTCGACAATTCAAATCGGGAAGTTGACTGGGGACGGGCCCTCGTATGCAGGGAACCCGGTGCACATCCGTACGCGGGACGTGGTCGACTTGGCCGGATCCGAAGTCGACGACCCGCTCCCGTGGTGGAACACGCTTTAGCGCCTCGCCTTGCGACTTCACGCGGCTCAGCTCAATGGCCGTAGACACAGATCACAGCTCCATTTCGCCCGTCTGCCGACAGCAGATTCGTCCGTGCGTCCCCGGGCGCGCGGGTCGCGCGGCCTAGCTTAACCGCTCTGGCTGAACGTACAATTCGGCGGTGGCTGGGAACTTCACCGTCGTTGCCGAGGGCGTCTCCAAACGGTACCCCGCCAAGCCGGGACGCCTCTACCCCCCGGTCGTCTCGATCTTCCAACGCAAGTACTTCACGAGGTCGCCCGACGACGAACGCAAGACGGCGCCGGCGATCATCATGGGCGTCGTCGACGACGTGGACGACCTCGACGACGACGACCTCGATGACGACGAGTTCGACGAGCCCGAGCGCGAGCCGGAGCCCGAGCCGCAGGCCGGCGAGTGGATCTGGGCGCTCAAGGACGTCTCCTTCGAACTCCAGGCCGGCCAGGGACTCGGACTTGTCGGCGGTCCTCGCGCGGGCAAGACGACGCTGCTGCGGATCATCGGCGGGCGGGCGTTCCCGACCGAGGGGCGCGTCCTGGTCCGGGACCGCGTCTCGCCTCCACCCGCGAACTTCGCGGCCTCCATCGGCATCTCGGGGGGCGGGACGTTCAGCCCAAGTATCGTCCTCGGGTCCGCACTGGCGGGGTACGGGCGCCGCATCGTGAGGAATCACAAGGACGAGATCAACGAGCTCGGTCAGCTCGGCCTTTCCGAGGAAGACAAGGAGCGGCAGGGCCTGTGGCTCCACCGGCTCGCACTCGCCGCGAACATCATCCTTCCCGCGAACGTGATCCTGATCGAGCGCCTGCCGGAGCTGAGCGACCCCTTCACTCAGGAGGTCATCGAGCGAGCGCGTCAGCGCATGCGCGACGGGGCATCGCTCATCATCGCGTCGCGAACGACCGAAGTAATGCAGGACCTGTGCGACGACGTGCTCGTGCTCGACGGCGGCGTGGTCGCTGATCGAGGTCCCGCGCAGCGCGACCGCGACAGCACCGCGAACCGCCACAACGGCTGCGTCCCGTCGGCGGACCGACACGCGCCCGCGCGCGACATCTCCGACTCGCACCCCATCGCCGCACTTGTGTCCGCGGAGATCAAGAACGAGACTGCCCGCCGCCCGGCCAAACGCCGCGTGCGCGTCGAACACGACCTGCTGATCGAGCTTCGGCTCGAGACGCGGGTGCCGGCGGTCGAGGTTCGCTGCGGGATGGACTTCACCGCACACAAGGGTGATCTCCTCGTCCGGCTCGAGCTCCCCGAGCCGGTCCGGTTCGACCATCCGGGGACCTATGTGCTGACGGCGCGCGCCGACCCTGGGACCCTGCGGCCGTCAACGGTGTACCAGTTACGGGCCGACGCGGTCGTCCAGCACCCCGGCGAGCGTGAGCCGATCCTGATCGCGCGCGAGGCGGGTCGGATCAGCGTGGTCGGGGGCGACGGTCCGACCGCGCTCGATCGAGGCATGGAGACGGTCCCGCACTGGAGCGGCGGCACCGCGATGCGGGCCGTTTCCGAGTGGTCGATCCGGTAAGGCGCCCCCCGTCAGGGCTTGCTATTCAGCGAAGAGTTCCGGATCGCGTCGGCGAGGTCGAGAAGCGCAAGGACATTGGCCTCCGCCACCATGAACCTCGCTCGCGCTTCGGGTTCCGTCACTTCGCGCATTGCGCGCCCGGCATGTCGGAGGCTCGCCATGGCACGCTCGTTGAGCGCGCGCCGCGCCTTCTCCGCCTTCTCCTCGGCGCCCACGGCGTGCGTATCCGGCTCCTTCTTCGCCATCGAACCACTCTCCTCGTGTCATTCAGGGGTGTTGGACCGATCGAGCGGATCGTAATGGGAGCAACACAGACGGCGGCCCGACTGCAATGACCTCCGTGCTCTTTCTGATGCGAAACCCCACGCACGCGGGCAACTTCGAGCCGCTGCTCCGGGCACTGGCGCGACGCGGCATCGACACCACCGTGGCGTTCGAGGAGCGCAAGCCGGGTGACGACCACGCCGGCCTCGAACTCGTCGAGCAGCTCTGCGCTGAGTGTGGCGGAGTTCATCACGACGCGGTCCTTCCCCTGCCGAGGGGCCCGCGGGCGGCCGCCCGCCTGGCGCTCGAGGCAGTCCAGGACTACCTGTGGTACTTCGAACCGCCATTCGAGCGCGCCACCAAGCTGCGGGCCCGCATCCTCCCGCGACTGCCGCCTCGCGCCGAGCGCGCCGTCGCTGCGGCTCTGGCTATGGTGCCGGGGACACGTCGGGCTTTGGCCGCAATCGCGCGCAGCGTGGCCGCGCGCATGGGACCCGACTCGCGCGCACTCGAGCAGCTGCGACGGCGCAGACCGGACCTGGTCATCGTCTCTCCGCTGGTCCACCCCCGCTCCCGCCAGAACGACTGGGTGCTTGCCGCGCATGAGCTAGGGATCGCGACGATGCTCTGCATTCACGGCTGGGACGACCTCACGAGCAAGGGCCGGATCCATCCGCCGCTCGACCGAATCGCGGTGTGGAACGAGGCCCAGTGCGAGCAGGCCATCGCCCACGGCGCCGCCCGGGACCGGATCAGAGTGGTGGGCGCGTGGCCCTACGACCACTGGTTGGAGTGGCAGCCCTCGCGCTCCCGCGACGAGCTTTGCCGGCAGCTCGGCCTGCCGGACGGCAGAGCGCTGATCCTCTATGCGTGCTCCTCGCGGTTCATCGCCCCGCGCGAGGTGCCTGCCGTGGCCGAGTGGATCGCCGCGCTGCGTGCCTGCGACGATCCGCGCGTTGCCGAGGCCAACGTGATCATCCGGCCCCGGCTCAGCACCGACGGCTGGGCGGATCGGCCGCTGAACGGCCTGCCGGGCGTGTCTGTCTTCCCGTCCCACGGCGTGGACCCCGTCGACGACGCTACGCGCTCCGACTACTTCGACTCGATCGTGCTCGCGGACGCCGTCGTGGGTGTCAACACCTCCGCGCTTCTCGAGAGCGCAATCCTCGACCGCCGTGCGCTCGCCTTTCCGCCGCCGCGTTTTCGCTCAACCCAGGAGGCCCTACCGCACTTCCGCCAGCTCTTGCCGCCGGACGGGGCCGTGGAGGTGTCACGCTCGATGGCGGAGCACCTGGGCCAGCTGAGCCACGCGCTCGCCCAGCCGGGCGCCGGCGCGGCTGATCGCCGCCGATTCGTGACGCGGTTCATCCATGCCGGTCCGCCCGACCCACCGGCAGCCGAGCGGTTGGCCTCGGTCGTCGAGGAGGTGCTTGACTCCTCTGCCGCGCGGCGGGGTGCGGCGCGTACCGCGGCTGTACGATGACGGCGGAGCCGAGGGCCCATGTCGACGGCGCAGAGGCGAAGGGTGGATAAGGCCAAACGCTTGGCGTACTTCGATGACGCCGCGCGGTACACGCCGTATCTGGCGACCTCGGCGGGCGGCGGCCTCTTCCTGGTCAAGACCGAGGACAAGCACATCGCCCGGTCGCTGTTCGGCAAACAATCTCGCGGCGAGCTGGCGGTGCTCGGGCGGGCAGCTGCGGCCATTCGCGGGCTGTTCGGAGACCAGTACGCGTCAAGGAATGTCCTCGTCGACGTTGGCGCAAACATCGGCACGACGACGATCCCGGCGGTGCTGTCGGAGGGCTTCAGTTCGGCGGTCGCGATCGAGCCGGAGCCCGAGAATGTGCGGGTGCTGCGCCTCAACGTGC
>Ga0111539_10007452_pt1 | contig 14019 bp, 14 predicted proteins | sample RhiMethybrSRZTD1_FD_79667 | JGI IMG/M metagenome (GOLD analysis project Ga0111539, IMG submission 79667) | Populus rhizosphere microbial communities from Tennessee, USA - Rhizosphere MetaG P. TD hybrid SRZTD1 (version 2) (version 2) | ecosystem: Host-associated > Plants > Roots > Rhizosphere >...
ACGGCGAGCTGTCCAAGAAGAACGGCCACAAGCCGATCGCCTTCGAGGCGGGCGCCAACTACCAGTATCCGCACCGGTGCTGGACCTGCATGGTCCCGTGCCTGATCCGTGAGGACACGGTGATGGACGAGGTCGACGGCCAGGTCCGCACGTACTGCTCGGAGACCTGCCACTGGACGGACAAGGTGGCGTTCCGGCCGGAGTACGAGGGCCGGCCGACTCCCAGCATGGGCCGTCTCAGCGGCCAGCGCGAGTGGGAGACCCTGCATCACGGCAAGGATCTCGCCGAGATCATGCAGGACCTCGGGTACGTCCGCGACGACGGGCACACGCTCGTCCCGCAGCCGCACCTGAACCTCGATCCCAAGGAGATGTGGACGCTCGACGAGTGCCGCGGGATCACCCTCAACAGCCCGAACGTGCTCCTCAACGAGATGTCGCCCGAGGAGCGCGAGGCCCACATGGCGGAGTACAAGCGCGGTGGCCCGGCGGGTCGTCCGGCGGCGGCCGCCTAGCCAGCGACTACGGGGGAGCCGGCACACCGGCCGGCTCCCCACCAACCGCCATGGGCAGCACGCACACGGTCCGCTTCGAGCCCGTCGGCCTCGAGATCGAGGTCGACGAGGACGAGACGATCCTCAACGCGGCCTTCCGGCAGGGGCTGATGCTCATGCACGGCTGCAAGGAGGGGCAGTGCTCGGCCTGCAAGTCGTTCCTGCTCGACGGTGAGGTCGATCTCGACCGCTACTCCACCTTCGCGCTGCCCGACTTCGAGGAGGCCGAAGGCTGGACGCTGCTGTGCCGTGCCCACGCGTACTCGGACCTCGAGATCGAGCTCATCAACTACGACGAGGAGATCCTCCAGTCCGGGACGCCGATCAAGACCGTCACGACCCGGGTCGAGGCGGTCGAGCCCCTGACCGGCGACATCCGCAGGCTCGTGCTGCGACCCGAGGAGCCGCTCGAGTTCAAGCCGGGCCAGTACGTGGACATCCACATCCCCGGCGCCCATGACGAGCACCGCTCGTTCTCGATGGCCAACACCGAGCCCGACGTCCTCGAGTTCATGATCAAGCTCTATCCCGGCGGGCGCTTCTCCGGCCTGCTGGACGGTGACATCAAGCCGGGCGACGAGCTCACGGTCACCGGGCCCTACGGCGTCTTCACGCTGCGTCAGTCCTCCCCACGCCGACTGCTGTTCATCGGCGGCGGCGCCGGCATGGCGCCGATCCTCTCGCTACTGCGCTCGCTCTCGGCGACCGGAGCGGAGCGCGAGGCGACGTACTACTACGGCGCCCGCACCGAGGCCGACCTGTTCCACATCCAGGAACTGGCCGGCCTCCCGTGCGGCTTCGTCCCCGCCTGCTCGGAGGACAGCAACGGCTGGGCGGGCGAGTCCGGCCTGATCACCGACGTCGTCGACCGCCTGGAGGGCGACATCGCCGAGGTCGACGCGTACGTCTGCGGACCGCCGCCGATGGTCGAGGCGGCGATCGCACTGCTCGAGGCCCGGGGCGTCCCCGAGGCTCACATCTACTTCGACAAGTTCACGACCACCGCCGACGAGTGAGAGAGGAGAGCCATGGCCACGGAGGTCAAGGAGCGAAGCGTCCCGAAGCCAGTCTTCACGGACGCCGAGGCCGGCGCCCAGGAGTTCCCGTCCTGGCAGAGCCGCAGCTACAACTACTTCACTCCGCGCAAGCGGCGTGCCACGGTCTATGAGGACGTCACGGTCGATGTCCAGCCGGACCCCGCGCGGCACCTGACGCAGGGGTGGGTCTACGCGTTCGCCAACGGCGACGCGGGCTACCCACAGGACTGGACGGTCCTCAAGAGCTCGAACTGGCACGAGTACCTCGACCCCAACGAGGAGTGGGAGCAGACGATCTATCGCAACAACGCGAACGTCGTCCGCCAGATCTCCCAGAACATCGAGCAGGGCAGGCTCGCCGGCGCCTTCGCGCAGTTCAACTCCGCCTGGGTCCGGGTCCTCGAGCGCCACGTGTTCGCGTGGGCGCACGCCGAGCACGGCCTCGGGCTGCACGTCTACACGCCGGCGCAGCGCGACGCGCCGACGAACATGATCAACAACGCGATGGCCGTCGCGGCCGCGCACAAGCTGCGCTTCGCGCAGGACCTGATCCTCTACAACCTCACGCTCTCCGAGGAGATCGACGGGTTCGAGGGCGGTGTCCACAAGCAGACGTGGCAGCAGGACCCGATCTGGCAGTCGACGCGCGAGCTGACCGAGCAGCTCACCGGGATCCGCGACTGGTCCGAGCAGCTGTTCGCGACCACCGTGGTGTTCGAGCCGCTCGTCGGCGAGCTGTTCCGCTCCGGCTTCGTGATGCAGGTCGCCGCGCCGCACGGCGACTTCGTGACGCCGACGATCATCGGCGCCGGCGAGGCCGACGCGGCGCGCGACCAGCGCGCGGCACGGGTGCTGTTCCGCATGCTGTCCGACGACGCGGCCCACGGCCCCGACAACCGGGAGATCATGCAGGGCTGGCTGGAGACCTACGTGCCGCGGGCCGTCGAGGCGGGCCGGCAGCTCCAGCCCATCTGGTCGCAGCTGTCCGACAAGGTCATCCGCTTCGAGGACTCGTTCGAGCGCTCGCGCGCCCGGATGGAGACGTTGCTGGGCGAGATCGGCCTCGAGGCCCCCAAGGAGGTGCAGGCATGACCAAGTTCGTCTCGGACGCGACGCCGTCGAACATGGCCGGCGTCACGCTCATGAACAACCAGGTCGGCTACGTCGTCGCCAACGTGATGCGCGGCAAGGAGGGCGTCACCGTCACGGAGCTCCCGTCGATGATCCGCGTCGACGGCTCGGGCCGCGTCGACTTCCCCTACGAGGAGATCGCCGAGGCGCTGGGCTGGGACGACTTCGGCAACGACGACTTCGAGGAGATCATGAGCACCCACTACGGGCGTATGGTTGTCCTTGACGATCGGGTCGTGCTGTTCGCGAACCCGGAGGACGCTGCGGAGTACATCGGGTTCGACCTACAGCCAGTCCAGCAGTAGGAGGGAGAGGCCTATGTACGAGAAGGACGGCGAGAAGTACTTCGTCCTCGACGGTCACACCCATTTCTGGGACGCCAGCCCGGCGAACTGGAAGCCGGGCGCCGAGGAGTACGCCAAGGGCTGGATCGAGTGCTTCCACGCGTATATGGGGCTCGGGCCACCCGAGACCCACTGGACGCTGGAGCACTTCCAGAAGTACTCGGTCGACGACTTCGAGAAGGACGTCTTCGAGGACGGCCACGTCGACATGGCGATCCTGCAGTCGACGTACCTGAAGGAGTGGTACAGGAACGGCTTCAACGACATCGAGCAGAACGCCTCGATCCTCGACCGCTTCCCCGGCAAGCTGATCCTCAACGGCCGCTGGGATCCGCGTGAGGGCGAGGCCGGCCTGCGCCAGCTCGAGGCCGACCACGCCAAGTACGGCTTCAAGGGCGTCAAGCTCTATACCGCCGAGTGGCACAACGGCTCGCGTGGGTGGAAGCTGACCGACCCCGAGGCGGTCCCGTTCCTGGACATGTGCGCCGACCTCGGCATCAAGAACATCCACGTCCACAAGGGCCCGACGATCTGGCCGCTGGACAAGGATGCGTTCGACGTCGCGGACGTCGACCACGTGGCGACCGACTACCAGAGCCTCAACTTCATCGTCGAGCACTGCGGCATCCCACGGATCGAGGACTTCTGCTACATCGCCACGCAGGAGCGCAACGTCTACGCGGGTATCGCCGTCGTCGTCGGTGCGCACATGCACGCGCGCCCAAAGTTCTTCGCGAAGCTCATGGGCGAGCTGCTGTTCTGGGTCGGCGAGGACAAGATGCTGTTCGGCTCCGACTACGCGATCTGGGAGCCGAAGTGGCAGGTCGAGGGCTTCGTCGACTGGGAGATGCCCGACGACGAGGCGTTCACCGACTACCCGCGTCTGGGCGTCGAGGGCAAGAAGAAGATCATGGGCCTCAACGCCGCCAAGCTGTACGGCGTCGAGGTGCCCGCGGAGTTCCAGGTAGCCGGCACGCCGGCTGACCCGACGGCGGCCGTGGGGGTCGAGGGGTGACGCTGCGCGCCCAGGTCTACGAGGCTCTGGGCACGGTCTACGACCCGGAGCTCGACGAGCCGATCACCACGCTCGGCTTCGTCGGCTCCTGCGTCGTGGCCAAGAGCGATGTATCGGTGCGCCTGCGGCTGCCGACGCCGCAGTGCGCGCCGAACTTCGCGTTCCTGATGGCGGCCGATGCCCGCGCCGCCGTTCTGACCGTCGCGGGCGTGCGTTCGGTGAGCGTGGTGCTGGAGGACCATTACACGGGCGAGGAGATCAACGGCGCCGTCAACGACGGTCAGCGGTTCGCGGACGCGTTCCCGGGTGAGACGGCCGGCGATCTGCGCGCGTTGCGCGAGCTGTTCCAGCGCAAGGCGCTGCTGGCGCGGCAGAGCCGGCTGCTCGCGAGCCCGGCGACGACGCTCGGCGAGCTGTCCGGGCCCGACGCGGACCGCTGCCGCGCGCTCCGCCGGGCGCTCGGGATCGACGCATCGGACGACGCGCCGGCGTTCGTCACCGGCGACGGCACTCCGGTGGCCGCGTCCGACGTGCGCTTCCGGCGCATGGCGTCGCTCACGGCGCTGTCGCTCGACACCAACGGCGGCATGTGCCGCGACCTACTCAAGACTCGTTACGGGGAGGAGGTGGCCGCATGAAGGCGGCGAGACTGCACGCGTACCACGAGGCGCTGAAGCTCGAAAGCGTCGACGAGCCGAAGGCCGTCGGAGCGCACGACGTGGTCGTGAAGATCGGGGCGGCGGGGCTGTGCCGCACCGACCTGCACATCCAGGAAGGGCAGTGGGCCGAGAAGTCGCAGGTCCAGCTGCCGTACACGCCCGGCCACGAGAATGCCGGCTGGGTCCACGAGGTCGGCTCCGACGTGACCAACGTCGAGGTCGGCGACACGGTGATCGTGCACCCGTTCATCTCGTGCGGGCTGTGCACGCCGTGCCGGCGCGGTGACGACATGCACTGCGTCAACGGCTCGTTCCCGGGCATCAACCGCGACGGCGGGTTCGCCGAGTTCCTGCTGACGAGCGCTCGCTCGGTCGTCAAGCTCGACCCGTCGCTGCACCCGACCCAGATCGCCGCGCTCGCCGACGCGGGGCTGACCGCGATCCACGCGGTCAAGAAGGCGATCCCGGTGCTCGGCGCGGGGACGAAGGCCGTCGTGATCGGCGCCGGCGGGCTCGGCCACATCGGGATCCAGTGCCTGCGGGCCTACACGCCGACCGAGATCATCGTCGTCGACCCCAGCGAAAAGGCGCTCGCGCTCGCGGGCGAGCTCGGGGCCGATCACACCGTCAAGGTCGACGGCACGCAGCGCGACAAGGTCAAGGAGCTCACGGACGGCGTGGGCGCGGAGGCGATCATCGACTTCGTCGGTGAGAAGGGCGCCATCGAGGACGGCGTCGAGATGCTGCAGGACGGCGGCTTCTACTACGTGATCGGCTACGGCGAGAACATCAACGTCCCGACGATCGACATCATCTCGCGCGAGATCTCGTTCATCGGGAACCTCGTCGGGACGTACGTCGACCTGCAGGACCTGATGACGCTGACCGCGCAGGGCCAGGTCACCCTGCACACCAGCACCTACCCGCTCGACGCGATCAACGACGCGATGGCGGACCTCGACAACGGGCGGCTCCAGGGCCGCGGCATCCTCGTCCCGGGCTAGGAGGGCGGCATGGGCAAGCGTCTGTACTTCAACCACGAGGCCCGCCGGCTGCTGCAGGACGGCGTCGACGCACTGGCCAACACGGTCAAGGTGACGCTCGGCCCGAAGGGGCGCAACGTGGTGCTCGAGCGGCTCGCCGGGCCGCCCACGATCACCAACGACGGGGTCTCGATCGCGCGTGAGATCGAGCTCTCGGACCAGTACCGCAACATGGGCGCGCAGCTTGTTCGCGAGGTCGCGAACAAGACCTCTGACCTCACCGGGGACGGCACGACGACGGCCACGCTGCTTGCGCAGGCGATCGTGCGCGAGGGCATGCGCGCCATCGACGAGGGGGCAAACCCGATGCTCCTCCGCAGGGGGATCGAGGAGGCAACGGAGTGCCTCGCGGCTGAGCTGAGCCGCATCGCCCGCCCCGTCGAAGGGCGCGACGAGCTGCGCCACGTGGCGACGATCGCCGCCAAGGAGGATCCCGTGATCGGTGAGGCCGTGGCCGACGCGCTCGAGCGCGTCGGCCCGGAGGGCGTGGTGACGATCGAGGAGGCGGACGTGCCCGGCCTCGCGGTCGAGTTCGCCGAGGGCATGGTGGTCGAGAACGGCTGGGTGTCGCCGTACATGGTGCGCGACACCGAGCGGATGGAGACGGTGTTCGAGAACCCGTACATCCTCATGACCAACAAGCCGGTCAAGCACCCGAACGACCTGCTGCCGGCGCTCGATGCGGTGATGAAGGACCCGCGGCCGCTCGTGATCCTCGCCGAGGACGTGTCAGGCAGCGCGCTCGGGATGCTGGTGGCCAACAACCAGCACCGGACGATCGAGGCCGTGGCCGCCCGCGCGCCGGGGTTCGGGCACCGGCGGATCCAGCACCTCGGCGACCTGGCGGCGTTCACCGGCGGCACGGTGATCGCCGAGGAGGCCGGCCTGTCGCTGGCCAACGTGCGGCGTGAGCACTTCGGCAGCGCGCGGCGCGTGATCGTGACGGCCGACTCGACGACGTTCGTCGAAGGCGCGGGCAGCGCCGAGGGCGTGGCGTCGCGGCTGTCCCAGATCCGGGCTGAGCTCGCCCGTGCGGTGCACGAGCGCGACGTCGAGATCATGCAGGAGCGGATCGCGCGGCTGGCGTCGCGGCTCGCGGTCATCAAGGTCGGCGCGGCGGTCGATACGGTGCGCGACGAGCGCCTGCGCCGCACCGAGGGCGCGCTGGCGGCGACGCAGGCGGCGGTCGCCGAGGGGATCGTGGCGGGCGGCGGCACCGCGCTGCTGCGCGCGGCCCCGGCGCTCGACGCGGTCGAGCTCGAGGGCGACTACGCGCGCGGGGTCGAGGTCGTGCGGGCGGTGCTCGACGAGCCGCTGTACTGGATCGCGTCGAACGCCGGCTACGACGGCCACGCGGCCGTCGACCAGGTGCGCGCGATGCCCGAGGGCCACGGCCTCGACGCCCTGACCGGCGACTTCGGCGACCTGTTCGAGCGCGGCGTGGTCGATCCGGTGCGGGTCGTGCGCGCCAGCCTCGCGCACGCCGCGTCGGTCGCGGCCCTGCTGCTCACCACCGAGGCGCTGGTGGCCGAGGAGCTGATCGCGCAGCCCGGCGCCGTGGTGGCGCCGGGGTTCGGAGATCTCGCGGAGGGGCTCGCTAGGCCGTCGTCACCGATTTAGCAACTCGCGCGCGCGCGCGATCGCGTCCGCGCGCGTGGCGATCGCGCCGGCGAAGCGGTCCTCCTCCAGCTGGGCGAGCAGCTCGCCGAGCCGCGGCCCGGCGGCGATGCCGAGCTCGCGCGCCAGCTCGTCGCCGCGGATCAGCGGCTCGGACGGCCGGTCGGCGAGCGCGTGCCCGAGCACCTCGCGAGCGAGCGCGACGTGGGCGGCGATCGCCTCGTCGGCGTTGCGGCCGCGCGTCGCGAGCCGGTCGGCGATGGTGAAGATCGTGACCTCCGAGCTATACGGAGCGGTGGCCCGCAGGTAGCGCCAGATCGCGCGGCGGTCGAGCGGCGTCTCGTGCACGAGGAAGCCGAGGCGCAGGTGGTGCAGCGTGAGCGCGGCGACGTAGTCGCTGAGGCGCTGAGAGGCGCGCAGGCGCTTGAGGACGCCGCGGGCGAGCTCGGCGCCCGCCGAGTCGTGGCCGATGAACGTCACCCGGCCGTCGGGCATGACGCCGCGGGTCGCGGGCTTCGCGGCGTCGTGCAGCAGCGCGGCGAAGCGCATGCCGCCGCCGTGTGAGAGCTCGTCGCCGAGCGGCTCGCGCAGGATCGTGCCGATCTCGTCGTCGGCCGCCTCGAGCCGCGCCACCGCCTCGAGCACCTCGAGCGTGTGCTCGTACACGTCGGCGTGGTGGAACACGTTCTGCTCGACGCCCTTCAGCGCGTGCAGCTCGGGCAGGACCGCCTCGAGCAGTCCGAAGCGGTCCATCAGCTCGAGGCCGGCCCGCGCGCGCTCGGCCGTGACGATGCGCTTGAGCTCGCCGAACACGCGCTCCGGCGCGACCTGGTCGATCGCGCGCGCGTTGGCATGCACGGCTTCCCCCGTGGCGGGATCGAGCGTCAGGTCGAGCTCAGTGACGAGCCGGACCGCGCGCAGCGACCGCAGCGGGTCCTCGGTGAGGGCGCCCGGGGACACCATGCGGACGACGCGCGCCTCGAGGTCGGCGCGGCCGCCGCAGTGGTCGATCACGTCGCCGCCGGCCAGCGGCTCGGCCATCGCGTTGATCGTGAAGTCGCGCGCGGCGAGGTCGGCGTCGATGTGGTCGTCGCGCAGCGCCACGAGGTCGATGTGCCAGCTGTGGCCAGGGCCGACGACGCGCCACGCCCCGAACGCGCCGGACAGCTGGAACGCAACGCCGCCGGTCGCGCGCGCGATGTCGCGGGCCGCGTGCCGCGGGTCGCCGGCGAGCGCGATGTCGACGTCGTCGGTCTCGCGGCCGAGCAGCCGGTCGCGCACCGCGCCGCCGACCAGCCAGGCGTGGCGGCCGGCCAGTGCCTCGCGAGCGGCCTCGAGCGGCGAGGTCACACGTGCTCCCGCGGGACGCGCGCGGAGATCCCACACGTGATCTCGTAGTTGATCGTGGCGAGCCGACGCGCCCAGTCCTCGGCGAGGATCCCCCTGCCGATCAAGACCACCTCGGCGCCCCGGCCGGGCGGATCGTCACCGAGGTCGACGGTGATGTTGTCCATCGACACCGTGCCGACCACCGGGAACCGCCGCCCGTCGATCAGCACCTCGGCGTTGTTCGTGAGCGCGCGCCGCACGCCGTCCCCGTAGCCGATCGGGATCGTGCCGAGCCAGGTCGGCCGCTCGGCGACGAACCGGCGCCCGTAGCCCGCGCTCTGGCCCGCTTCGCAGCGCTTGACCTCGGCGACGTAGCTGAGCAGCTCGAGCGCGGGCTCGAGCCCGTGGTCCGCGGGATCGCGGTGGAACGGGTCCAAGCCGTAGATCGCGATGCCGCAGCGGACCAAGTCGAAGCGTGCATCCGGCCGGCGGATGGCGGCCGCCGAGTTCGCGGCGTGGACGCGGAGGCCCGGGTGGCGCGCGATCCACGTGGTGAACTCGGCCAACTGCGCATCGAGGAAGGCGGGGTCGTCCTCGTCGGCTGTGGCGAAGTGCGTCATGAGGCCGGCGCAGCGGTCGCCGAGCGCGTGGACGACACGGGAGGCCTCGTCGGGATCGCGGGTACCGAGCCGCCCCATTCCGGTGTCGAGCTTCACGTGCACGCGCAGCTCGCGCGGGAGCGCGGCGGCGAAGTCCTCGCGCCAGGCGACCACATCCGCGTCCGCCCGCGCCGCGATCGCCACCTCGTCCGGCGACAGCGCCCCCATGATGAGCAGCGGGCCATCCACGCCCTCGGCGCGCAGTTGCCGCGCCTCGAGTGCGGTCGCGACCGCCAGCCACTGCGCGCCGCCGCGCAACGCCGCGCGCGCGGCGGGGACCGCCCCGTGCCCGTAGCCGTCGGCCTTCACAACCGCGCACAGCGGCGCCAGCGCCGCCAGCCGGGCGCAGTTGCGTTCGATGGCGCCCGTGTCGATGCGGGCCAGCGCCCGGATCATCTAGCCCTCGTCGTCGCCGGTGAGCCCGTCGAGCACGTCGACGCGCGTGACCACGCCGACGAGGCGGCCGTGCTCGATGACCGGCAGCCGGTTGTGCTTCTTGCTCGCGATCAGGTGCGCCGCGTCGCGGATCGTCGCGTCGGGCTCGATCGTGATCGGGTCCGGGGTCATCATGTCCTCGGCCGTCGCCGCGAACGCCTTCCGCGCGCGCTCCTCGAAGTGCGACCAGCGCTCCAGGAACACGACGCCGCCGAACAGCTGGAAGTAGTGGGGCAGGTGGAAGTCCTCACCCTCCTCGGAGAGCACGAGGTCCGCCTCGGTGATGATCCCGACGCAGCGGCCACCCTCGTTGGTCACCGGGACGCCGCTGAGGTCGTGGTCGCGCATCACGTGCAGCACCGTCTCGACCGAGTCGGCCACCGTCACGCTGACGGGCTCGCTGTCCATGATGTCCCGCACCGTCCGCGCCATGTGCGCGGCAGCTTAGAGGCTGGTGTCCCGGAGAGACCCACGTGGTCAGTTTGCCGCTCTATACGCGGCAAACTGACCAAACGCCACGATTTCGCAGCCTCGGGCGGCATCTCGCCGCCCTACCCAGCCGCAGTTGGCTAGAGCGCCAGCGCGGCCGGAAGCGCAGCGATCACATCGGACGCGATCACGCCGTCGGGCCCGTGCGGCTCGGCGGCGAGGCGGCCGGCGCGCACGTGGGCGAAGACCGCCGCGCAGGCGGCGTGGGCGGGTGGCAGGCCCTTGGCGAGCAGCGCGCCGGTCAGCCCGGACAGGACGTCGCCGGTCCCGGCCGTGGCGAGGCCGGGAGCGCCGCCGCGGGAGATCGCCACCCGTCCGTTCGGCGAGCAGACCAGCGTGTCGTCGCCCTTGAGCACCACGATCGCGCGCGATTGCGAGGCGGCGGCGCGGGCGTGATGCAGTCGCCGGCGCTCGACGTCCTCGGACTCGACGCCGAGCAGCCGCCCGAGCTCGCCGGCGTGCGGGGTGAGCACGGTCGGCCAGCGCCGCTGCGGCAGGTCCTCCGGGAAGACGCCGGCGAGCGCGTTCAGGCCGTCGGCGTCGATCACCAGCGGCACGTCGATGCGCTCGAACATCTCGCGCGCGAAGGCCTGCGCGCCGTCGCCGCGCCCCAGCCCGGGGCCGAGCACGACCGCGTCGGCGCGGCGGATCCCCTTCAGCGCGGGCTCGACCGCTTCGGGGCTGAGCATGCGGTCGTCCGACGGCAGCCCGAAGAACATCGCCTCCAGCAGCCGCACCGAGAACGGCGCCTCGAGCTCCCGCGGCGCGCCGACGGTGACGTAGCCGGCGCCGGAGCGCATCGCCGCCAGGGCCGCCATCGCGGGCGCGCCCGTCAGGCCGCCCGAGCCGCCGATGACGAACACGTTGCCGGAGGTGAACTTGGTCGAGTCGGCGCCGCGGCGCGGCACGTCGGCCAGCACGCCGTCGGTGATCACGCCCGTGTCCGGCTTGGCCGGCGCGCCGCGCGGGATGCCGATCTCGATCACCTCGACGTCGCCGGCGTGCGCCTTGCCCGGCCGGATCCACAGGCCGGGCTTGGCGCGGTGGAACGTCGCGGTGGCCACGGCGCGCACAGCAGCGCCCGCCACCTCGCCGGTCGACGCGTCGACGCCCGACGGGACGTCCGCCGCCACGACCGGTGCCTTGGCGGCGTTCATCGCCTCGATCACGCCCGCGGCGGGTTCACGCGGTGCGCCCGTTGTGCCGGTGCCGAGGAGCGCGTCGACCAGCGCGTGCGCGCCGTCGAGCCGCTCGGCCGCGAACGGCACGGGCGGATCGCCGGGCAGCCGCTCGAGGTGCGCTGCGGCGTCGCCCTGGAGATGCTCGGTCGCCCACACGGTCAGCACCTCGACCTCGCGCCCGGCGCCGCGCAGCAGCCGCGCCGCCACGAGCCCGTCACCGCCGTTGTTGCCCTTTCCGCAGACGATCGCGATTCGGCCGGCCGGCGCGCGCTGGGCGATCACGCGCGCCAGGCCCTCCCCCGCGCGCTCCATCAGGTCCAGCGACGGCACGCCCTTGGTCTTGATCGCCCACTCGTCGGTGGCGCGCATCTGCGCCGCCTCGAGCAGCGGCTCCATCCAGCGCGGCAGGCTCATCGCTCGGTAACCGCCACCGCCGCCGCCATCCCGTGCGTGTGCGTCAACGACACCGAGACCGTGGCGCCGAGCTCGCGCGCCCGGTCGCCGGCCGCGCCGGTCAGCCGCACCGACGGGGGCTCGTCACCCCCACCGACGACCTCGACGTCGCGCCAGCTCCACTCGTGCAGCTGCAGTGCCTTGGCGACCGCTTCCTTTGCACAGAAGCGGGCGGCCAGGTGCATCACCGGCCGTGCCCGCGTCGCCGCGTAGGCGCGCTCGGCGTCGGTGAACAGGCGCTCGGCCAGCCGCGGGCGGCGGGCCAATGCGCGCTCGAGGCGCTCGATCTCGAGGAGGTCGATGCCGACGCCCACGAGGGGCGACTCTACCGGCTGAGCGAGGGCGCCTCGGGTGCCGGCCTAGGCCGGCACCCCGCCAAGCTCACGCATACGGACGGCGGCCTGCACGGCCTCCTCGCGCGAGCGGACTTCCAGCTTGCGGTACAGGTTCTTCAGGTGCGACCGAACCGTCTCGGTCGAGAGCACGAGCAGCCGGGCGATGTCGTCGGTCGACGCGCCGCCTGACAGAAGGTCCAGGACCTCCCACTCGCGATCGGTCAGCGACGACCGGACGGGGCGCAGGCCCATGCCGCCCGTCGGCGCGCTGCGGTAGTGCTGGATCAGGTGCATGGCCAGCCGGCGCGAGATCGCGGCCTCGCCGTCGAGCGAACCGCGCAGCGCGCGGGGCAGCGACGCCAGCTCCATGTCCTTCGACAGATACCCGGCCGCGCCCGCGCGAAGGCCGCGCAGACCCAGCGACTCGTCGCCCGCGCCCGTGAGCAGGATGACTCGGATGTTCGAGTCCTGCTCGTAGATGCGGCGGGTGGCCTCGATGCCGTCCAGCTCGGGCATCATGTAGTCCATCACCACGACGTCGGGGCGGTAGAAGAGCGCGAGCTCCACAGCTTCCCGGCCGGTGGACGCCTCCGCGATCACGGTCACGTTCTCGCGCTGAAGCGTGTCGCGGATCAACCGGCGAACCAGGGGATCGTCGTCCGCGACGATGGTCCGAAGGGGTGGTACGTCATCCATGAAGTCACTCAATCCGGGTTCCTCTCCGAGGGCTCCGAGCTTCCTGCCGGAGCGAGACTGTACGCCAACTGTAGACGGCCGTGGGGGATTTTCGTAACCACGGAGGGTCAGACATGCGTCCAGTGATGGGTACAGACGCTCCGGCTCGGGGTGAGCCCAGCGCCTCACGGGGGACGAAGACGCTCGCGGCACCCCCCTCGATCTCACCTTCCTAGACGGCCGACCAGGCTCCACTCTGGCTGGCGTGGGAATCAGCATCAGTGACCTCCGCAACGGCCGCGACTCCGATCAGACGCTCGAGAACCTGCTGACGGCGCTCTCGCTGAACCTCGAGCTGCGGGCGCGTTATCGCGTCTTCGAGTTCGAGGCGACGCAGGAGGGCCACGCAGACGTCGCGCGGCTGTTCGCCGATCTGCGGCGCACCGAGCAGCAGCAGATCGCGGACCTGCTCGCCGGCCTTAGGACGAGGCTCGGCGAATTCGAAACGCAAAAGGAGCTTGCATGACCATCGGCATCGTGGGGCTTGGCTACGTTGGCCTGCCCCTGGCGGTCGAGTTCGCCGAGGCCGGCCAGCGTGTCGTCGGAATCGACACGAACCAGGCGCGCGTCAACCAGCTGCGCGCCGGCGAGTCCTACATCGAGGACATCCCCTCGGAGCGGCTGCAGGCCGTCGCCTCACGGATCGAGGCCACGACCCGGACCGCCCGCCTCGGCCTCTGCGACGCGGTCATCATCTGCGTCCCGACGCCGCTCACGGCCAACCGCGAGCCGGACCTGGAGCCGCTGATCGGCGCCGCCCAGGTCGTCTCCGACGCCCTCCAGGCCGGCCAGCTCGTGATCCTGGAGTCCACGACCTACCCCGGCACGACGCGCGAGCGCGTCCAGCCGATCCTCGAGGAGACCGGCCTCGTCGCCGGCCGCGACTTCAACCTCGCCTTCTCCCCCGAGCGCGTGGATCCGGGCAACGAGACGCACTCGCTGCACAACACGCCGAAGATCATCGGCGGGCTCACGGCCGAGTGCCGCGACCGTGCCGAGGCCG
>Ga0111539_10007455_pt1 | contig 14017 bp, 20 predicted proteins | sample RhiMethybrSRZTD1_FD_79667 | JGI IMG/M metagenome (GOLD analysis project Ga0111539, IMG submission 79667) | Populus rhizosphere microbial communities from Tennessee, USA - Rhizosphere MetaG P. TD hybrid SRZTD1 (version 2) (version 2) | ecosystem: Host-associated > Plants > Roots > Rhizosphere >...
CACATCGGCTCCCAGGCCTTTTCCCGGATTACGCTGATAAAAGCAGTCGCCATTCACACCTGTCGGACAACGCAACAAACTCAGGGGACGATTCGTAATCGTGGGCAGGATGAACGGCGACACGGCGTCGTAGTATTCGGCCAATTGCCCCTTCGTGATATTTCCGACCTCGGAAATGACACGGTCAGGATGCGTGATGGTAGTGCCCGAAAATACGGGATCTTTTGGAGCCGGAGTCGTGCGCGTTGGCATAGGTACCTCCCGTCGAACTTCGCTCGCCTCTTTGTCTTCTCGGAGCCCCTGGAAAGAAGGATGTCGAACCCGGCCGTCGTGCGTCCATTCGGTGAAAGCGACCTCGCACATCAGTGAAGGCTTTATCCAGCCAATCGCGTGGTATTCGCGTGACGACATGCCGGTTTCGCTTCGCGGGATCGCCGGACTTGTCGACCGCATAGAAGCGAAGCGGCGCGCCAACGCCTCGGCGCTCTTGAGTGTGAAGCCCGTGCCGACTTTTCCTGCATATCGGAACTGTCCGCCTTTGCGATATCCGAGATAGAGCGCGCCCACAGCTCTTGGACCGCTGCGGGACTGGCTGTATCCAAGAATGATGAACTCCTGGCGAAGCGTGCACTTTGTCTTGAGCCACGCTTTCTGACGGCCGGGCCGGTACGGCGACCCCGCTTCCTTGGAGATTATTCCTTCGAGTCCCATTCGACAGGCTTCCGCGAATATCTTTTTGCCATTGCCTTGGACGTGGTCGCTGAAGAAAAGAGCGGTGCCTCTGGTTTTGCGATGCAGCACTTTCTTGAGCCGCGCTTTTCGCTCCAGGAGTGGGAGCCGAGTCAAATCCTCGCCATCGAGATGGAGCAAGTCGAAAACGTAGGCGACAACATTTCCGCGCTCGCCGCCTTCACCCAGGGCGTGCTGCAACTTCTGGAAGCTGCTCTTCCCGTCTTCCATGACCACTGCTTCCATATCGACAACGATGTCTTCGACCGGTAACTTTTCGAGAGACGCCGCAATCGCGGAAAATCGATCCGTCCAGTCCTTGCCGTTTCTCGTGCGCAATTGCACGTGGCGCAGAGACATCAGGCCAAGTAAACGAAAACCGTCAAACTTGACCTCGTGAATCCATTGATCGCCTTCCGGCGGATCAACGACCAGCGTAGCGAGCTCCAACTCGCTGTATCGCTTTATCAAGTCGTTTAACGTGAGGCGTCGAGAACGGCGAAGAATTCGTGCGGCGGTGTTGCTTGTTTGCTCAGGCGGCATCGGCGTTCTCCGCGATCTCGTCCATATTGCGACCGGTTTTGACGCTGACGTTGAATTGCTCCAGGAACCGCGCGGCCTTGCGTTGAGCTGCGGCGTCGTTCTGTTTGATGAGGAGCCACTGTTCGCGACTTCCCCTACCCTTCATCCGAATCAGCGTCCATCCTCCTTTCAGACGCTTGCCATGAAGGGTGAAGGACAGATGACCTTTCTTGAGTCCTGCACGCGGGTCTTCTCTGGGTTCCCAGGTGCCGGTATCCCAGAGCATGACAGTGCCGCCTCCATACTGACCCTTCGGTATGATCCCTTCGAATTGACCGTAGGGGACAGGATGGTCTTCCGTGCGAACTGCGAGTCTCTTGTCAGAGGGATCGACACTTGGGCCTTTGGTCACTGCCCAACTCAATAAGACTCCGTCGAGTTCCAGCCTGAAGTCGTAATGAAGGCGAGAGGCCGCGTGTTTCTGTATGACGTATGAAAGCCCGGATTTCGACTTCCGGGCTTTCACGGGTTTAGGCGGGGGCTCTGCGGTCTTGCCGAAATCGCGTTTGCGCTTGTACTCCTCCAATGGCATACAAGCAGTCGAGCAATTCAAAGACCGCGTCTCATAAAGTCATGACTACACGCTTCTTTGGTTTCCCACGCGGGTCAACTGGCCATTTTGTCGCGCTCCTGCTTCGCGCGGGCGGCGCCAATGGCAGTTTTAACGTCCTTCTTTTCTTCAGGTGGAGGCAGGACCGCCGGCAGGCCGAGTGATTGAATCCAGAGCTCGCGAGCCCACCCTGTGCTGTGGTAGAGATGCTCGTCCTCTTCTTCTTCCACTTCGCTTACCGCGTCCTTGAGGATCCTGGCTTCTTCGCCATGCATTTTTTTGGCGGCCTGACCGAGCAGTTCCCAATTCAGGTGATCCTTCGTCTCTGCTTCAACAACGCATTCCGCCGCAACTCTTTGAGCGGCGTCTGGGTCGCCTTCGCTCAGGGCCGTTTCCATGGCCCGGACCAACGATTGGCCGATCAGGCGCACAATTTTCCGACCAGGAGTTTGCGACTCTGGATCAATCGCCAGTTCGTCGAATACTCTTCTCACAACCTCCACGTGATTCTTGGTTTGCTCGAGGTACTTTCCCCATTCCTCCTTCAAATCCTCGTGGACTGCGCACAGTACGGCGGTCTTGTAGACTTCAACGCCGCCAAGTTCAGTTTCCAAACATTCGTACAGGAGATGCGTCAATTGCTCGTTGTTTACTTGTGTCTTTCCTTTCATTTCCTTCTCCTCTGGTTCATTTGCCGCACGGGGGAGATGACCGCGAAACGAAATGGCGCGGGCGGCAGTACGTGCAATGCAGTTCCTGTTCCACGCATCCTCATGACAGGAAGTTACGCTGCGTTTCTTAAGCGGTCACTTTTCAGACCGGCATGTGCGGCATGTTCTGAATTCAGACAATGTAAAGGCGGACGTGGGATGTGCCAGATGGAGGAGCAACTTCGCAATCTTCCTGTGGCTACAATCTAGTCAACCAGGCGGAGTTCCAACAGCAAGTCGCTCGCATGCGGAGGTCGCTCCGTAGTCTGCGGCTGCGCGACTATATGCTCGACTCGGCGCTGCCACGCGTCGCATACTTCCGCCTCAGCGCCATGATCCCGATACTTCAGAGACCTTCAATGCGAGCGTTTATGCTCGCCATTCTTGCGGTCGGTGTTCTTCGTTTCATTCTTACCATTTCGGGGCTTCCCGACAGTGTGGTCTGGCTCTCTAGCATGACTGTCGTGATTTTTTTCGGCACCATCTACTTCGCTCTGACGACGCGATCGCACAAGGAACGGCTCATGGCTTCTTTCCTGCTGATCCTTCCCTACATGGTCATTGAAGTCGCGGCGTTAGGCTACACGTGGCTCACGGGGCACCAAACCATATTCCACGCTGAAGAGTACCGCTTTGGGCTTGAGGCCGGCCAGGTCGGTTTCCATTTGCTGGGTCACTTTGTCGGTGGTCTGACGTGGGAGCCCCTGTCCATATTCGTCATCATGGAGATCGTCTGGCTGATCTCGAAAGCTTTCTCGGCAATCCTTCACAAGGGTTGATGGCTCTACCACAGCTTCGGCAGTGCTTTCCCCGTTTCCAGGAGCGTCTTCAGTCGGGAAATAACCATCGGCCATCCCTTCGAGATGTCGTCATAAATCGCGGAGTTCGGTTCCAGGTCGTCGTGGGTTACGGTGAGTCGGACGACTCCGAGGACCGGCGCAATTTCGAATTTAACGCGAGACAGTTGTGAAGGGTTCGACGGTGAGGCCCACTCCAGTGCCAGACGCCAGGGTGGCTCACTCTCGAGGATTGTGCCGACGAGATCCGCCGTGCCCTGATCGTCACACCGCCGATGCTCCCACGACGAGCCCGCCTTCCAGTCGGAAACGTTTTCGTGATCCCAGTATTGCCGCGTGATCTCCCGATCTACAAGAGCGCTCCAAAGGGCTTCCGGAGTTGTCCCGATATAAGTGACGTAGACAAACTGGGTGTTGTTCATGGCGCTATTCTTCGAGCGGCATCAACAGGCTGGTATCTCGTGTGATCACCCAGCGGCCCTCCGACGTCTTTCTTAAGATTCGGAGAACATCGCCGATCTTTCGGTCGTGATCGCCGTCTGCCGCGGCGGACGTCACATCGAGATGACTCCTCATCCAGGCCCAGTCGTCCAGTACTGTAAGTTCCAGGAGTTCGCTCTGAACCCGGATTTGAGGGGCCCTGGTAAGGCGGATCGATTCGGCGAATGCCTCTTTCCCAAACGGTTTTTGTCCGGGAACAATGAAGACGACGTCATCGGCAACAAGACTCAAAAGTGTAGCGACGTCGCGTCTCTCGCTCGCACTTACCCACAGTTGACCCAGATCGCGAAGTGCCTGTTCGTTAGTCATACCGCCTCTTATCGCTGGACGTCGAACTCAGGTAGTACGTGCGCGTGTGCGTGCGGCCTTTCGTGCAGAGGCCGACAGGTTTCGATGACCCCGGCGTCGTGCAGCGGCCCGACTGTGACGTGATAGAGCCGAACGGGATGCGGCCGAATGGCCTTCTTTCTTGAGTGCTGCTTTTGTCGCGTTCGCCCGCCTGTTCGCGGGACGGCTGCGCGAGCGTGATTTTCTTAAGTCTCGTTTTGCGTTCTCGCGAGTCTCAGTGGAGGTTGCTCCTTTTTTAGGGGGTGGCAACTTCACGCCGGCGCGGCGCGCCTTGGATAATCCGATTGCGATCGCCTGTTCGGGAGAGCGGGCACCATGTTTGCCTTCGCGGACGTGATGCATTTCTTCTCGAACGAACTCGCCCGCCTGTGTAGAAGCGGACTTTCCTTCACGTTTCCGCTTTCTGGCTCTCTCCAGAGTCTGTTTCTCCGGCATAGGAGTCTCTCCGGTTGTCAGCAATCAATGGTTATGGCGTTTTAGGGTGGTTCTGAGCGGCTGAGATATCGAGCCACCCTGTTGACGCCGCCAATCAGAGTCAGGTGCGGGAGCTCGTGAGTGTCAGCGCGATTCCCGCAACGAGCACCACTGCGCCCAGGATCGGGGGGAAAAAAACCGTCTTGGTCTTCTCCTTCGTAATTTCGACCGGACCGATGTCCACAACCTTATCGCGCGTTACGTAAGAGAATCCCTGATATCCCAAGGCCAACACTCCGATGATGATCAACACGACACCGATGGCTCTCATATAAACCTAGCAGGCCTCGCGCCACTGGTCCGCTTCGTGCTCGGCTTCCTGCCGGGCCATGCCATAGCGTTCCTGAAGCTTGCCGACCAACTGGTCTTTTTTGCCGGCGATGACTTCGAGCTCATCGTCGGTGAATTTGCCCCACTTTTGTCTTGCCTTTCCTTTGAGCTGCTTCCAGTTCCCTTCAATTTGATCCCAATTCATGTGTACCTCTCTTTCCGAATTTGTGTTTTGACGGAGACAGTGAGGGCACGAGCAGGTTCGGGATTGCCCACGCTTCCAGCGCCCGTGCGTTATCACCCCCAAGGGGTTCCGCACGCCAATCCTGTTCAGCCCTCAACAGGTTTCGACTTTCTCAGCGTTGGGCCCACGCTCGGGATTGCTTCGGTACACCGCCTTCAGCGGCCTCCCTGCATCCCTTGTCGTGTTCCCCCACGCTTGCTTTAAACGGGCGTTCGTCCCTGAATGACTCGAATGAGCACCGTCGCGATGGCGAGAATGAGAAGAATGTGGATAAACCCACCCAATGTGTAGGACGTTGCCACACCGAGAAGCCACAGGACGAACAGGACCACAAAGATTGTCCAAAGCATAGATCCTCCTTCTAGTCTGCTTTCTCAGTCTTCGAATACTGGTTCAACGTGTTGATCAGCGGCTGTGCGACGCTGGGAGCGGGAACGCGGCCATGGAGAATTTCTTCGTGTTTAACTTCCTTGCCGTAGATCTTTTTGTTGTCGCTGTCGTCGGATCGCAGTGTGGATCCCTTCAGTGCAACACCGGCGAAAAGTCCGCGGGATCGAGAATAAGAAAGAATTTCCGCACGCAAATAAGCGTCGGTTTCAGCGGAGGCGGACCGGCCGACTGGCCCTGCCATCACCGCTCCTTCGCCGCCCAGCGTGAATTCACTCTTCATGAGCTTGTTGGCGCCGGATTCGTTCATAACCATCATGACGATGTCGGTCTCGCCACCGCCAATTTGCAAGCCGAAGCTGCCGCCCTCTACTTTAATCGTGGATGGACCGGTCCATCCGGTTCCCTGAGGCTGGCGGCACAACGCCACACCCACCCCATATTGTCCTCCGACGATAAAGCCGGCACGTTTAACCGAGGGCACGATAACTATGCAATGGGCTTTGCTGAGGAGATCGCGGGGAATTCCTTTTTCGGAAGTCTTCATGATCTCTTCAAATACCTGTTTGGCTTCGCCGATCCGGTCGATCGCATCTTCTGCAAAGACCAACCCGGAACACGCAAGCGTCAACACGACGGTCAATGCAATTTTCTTCATCTTAAAACTCTCCTTTAAGGCTACCCGAGACCTTCAGCCTTCAGGCATCAGCTTTGTTCTCGATCGGCCCAATTAGAGAATCGCAACTTCGCGGCCAAAGAGAAGCCCCTGAAAATCTTTAAACTCTTAGGGATGCGGTAAGGATTGAAGGTCGAAAATACGTTGGATGTGCCCAGTGTCTGAAATACAGACAAGGGAATCGACCCTATGGAAAGTTCCACAAAAAACCTGCGCGGTTCGTCATGCGCCGCGCGTAGCCTCACGTTCGCTCTATTCGAGCGATCCCAATCCCGCCGGCTATTTTGTTTTGCACGGTGATGACTACCGGCTTGGAAGCCTTATGTTCACGTAGTGTTCGAACCCGCACTTTGACCGGACCGTTCGACGTCATGTCCAGCATGATGCGGCGCTTTGATGTCGACGTGGGTTGACTCCACCGTTCTCCTTGCCAGGTCTCGTACTGATACTCGGCGCTACCTGACGCCAGGTCGTGTTGTGCGAGTAGATCCTCGAACGTTATCTCCGTGCCGTCCCCGGTTTTCGAGACTGCGAAATGGGACAGAGGACTGCCTTCCTTCAGCCAATAGGTGGCGATTTGCTGCCGTCGATCGATTAACGTGCGGAGCATATATTCCGTCGCCTTTGGATTGGAATACTCCGCCGTCTTCACGATGCTGAGAAGCTCATTCTCAGTGAAGGAGAGAATGACCCGTGTGGCCCACATCGCATCCTCGCGCGTCATGTTGTCGAATGCCACGGACTGGAACGAGGGTTTCCAATCGCCCGGATTGAAATCTTCGGCTGAGAAGATGCCGACTTCCGGATAAACAACCGGAGCGCTTTTCTCATCCGGCGTAACGACGAGTCCGAGCGTGAAGAGTTCCTTGATGATGTTCACCTTGTCGAAGGCGTATTCGCGCCCATGAAAATATTCGGTCGGACTCTTCCCGCCGCCGAGCGATGAACCAAAGTCGATCAGGTAATGTCGAAGGAATTTCCGTCCGCCTTGCTCGACATACATGTCCAACGTATTGCCGTCCTTTGCATCCCAGTTGTTGATCCACGAAGCGATGGCGCGCAGGCCGCGCAGTTCGCGTCGATGCTCATGAGCGATGAGATCGTTGGCGTCATCGGTCCGTAATCCAACATAGGAGAACGGCCCCTTGGGTTTTCCTTTGAGCATCTTGCTCGCGAGAACGCGATATTTGCCATCGGGTTTTCTCGCAGCGTTTTTGAGAATCTTTGTAAGGTCTTCGTGCGTGAATGGATGTTTGGTCTTTCCGCCGGTTTCCAGGCCTTCCTTGATTTTGAGTTTACCTGGCTCGAGGTAAGCAATGTAGTTTTCCGGGACGTTGTATCCGCTCGCATAGAGGATCTTTGTCGAGATCACCTCAGCTCCAGACTGAAGGTCGGGATATTTTATATTGTCGAACTTGATGACATATTCCTCACCGTGGGCATCGACGAGTTGCAAGCCCGGTGTAACGCCCTCTTCTTTGAAGCGCGTAATCGTCGCATTCGTGAAATCAGGCGGCGCACCTCGATTTGGTCCTCGAACGAGTTGTTCAACAGTCATGGGACGCAATGCATGCCTGTTTGTGAACCAACTGGAATCGGGAACTTCATCGAGCGCGTTGACGTTTTCGGCCTGCTTGGGATTTCCCGCTGCCAGCCGCACCCATCGGGGAATATCCGTGCCCCGTTTTATCGGGTCCACGAATTCAGACTGGAAAGCGGAGTCGTACAACCCTACTTTCCTTTCCTTTGGCTCCGGAATGTCACGGAAGTCGTAATCGACCCAAATGACGTGGTCCGACTGGCCCGCACGGATCACGCCCGCGGCGCCGATAAAGAGCAGGATGACGAGCACGATGCTTGTTTTGTTTCGCATAGGTTTAAAAGAATGGGCTGAAGTCCACATAGAGCTTGAAAGGCTCCTCGCGGCTGCGCGCCATGTCGATGACGAACGCGCGATTTTCCCGCGCTCGCACGATGAATCGCATCCCATAGCCCTTGTGGAGACGATTCCGTGCGAAGTCTCCGATCTCCGGCGCAACCTGACCGGCATCTAAAAAGAATCCCCAGTCGAAGTGGCGCCAGATTCGATAGCGATACTCGAGAGTCCCGTTCATCGCGCTTCTGTCGATGAACCGACGGTTATCAAACCCACGAACGCTGCGGAAACCTCCGATCGTCGGGAGATCGAAGAAAGGAACGTCGCTGCCACCCTTTGCTTGATTCGTTTCAATGCTTCCGCGGACTCCGATCACATGTCGGCCTTCGCTACTCAATGGAAAGAATTGCTGCAGCTCTCCGCGGTACTGCCAATAGGAGAAGTCCCCGCCCGTTAGACCTTCGTTGAGCCTTACTTCAAATTGTTGGAGACCGCCGCGCGAAGGAAGATCCTTGTTGTCGCGACTGTCATGCTCGACGGATGCCCGGCTGATCAGGAGCGTGGATACGGGATCGACGGTCAGCCCTGGAATCTCTTCCGACCGGAAAACATCTGAAGCCGACCTGTACCTTCGAGCGCGCGTGATCCCCACACTTCGATAAGAAGCTCCGACACGGAGCGACAGTTTGCCCATGCGTGTGACGAAGTCTCCACCGGCTTCGCGCATCACGCCGCGATACTTCGATCTGTCCGATTCGAGCGACTCGTTGCCAATGCCAAAGAAGTTTTCCGATGGTCTTGAGGTATAACGTCCCGTCAGTTCGATGCCGAGCCTTCCATCGACTTCATTGGTCATCGGAACTTTCATGTTGACCATGGCGAGCTGGTAATTCTTGTAAGTGACGCTCAGTGGCATTTCCACCTGAATGCCCCGATTGAAGAGATTCCTGTGGAACGGTTTGACTTCAGGACCCAGGCCGGCGCCTTGCCCATGGCCGCGGATGCCGAATTTCACACCGACGTCGCGCGTTGGCTTGGCCGATTCCGAGCCATCAAGTTTGATTCTTTCAGCCGCGTGAAGAATGGGTCGGATTCCGACGCCAAGCCAGGTTGCCGGATGCAGGCTTCGCTTAAGCCAAAGCAGATCCGGGCGTCCCTCGACTATGCGCTCCGACGGAGAGATATCAGGCTCCGACTCTTTCGGCGCCGGTGGAATATCTGCCTGCTGTGCGCGTGCCAATCCTTGTACCGCGATGAAGAAGGCGATAATCAGACCGGATCGCACTACGAGAAGAGGCTTCTTTCTGCTTGTGGACATCGATATCCCCCCATCGACGTCAACGGAAGAGCAGGCGGAACCCCAAAAGGAAACGGTTCAAAACACAGACTCAAAGGCAGACCACAATCGTTCGTCGTGTTTCAAACCTGTACACCACGAACGGAACAGGCGGTGCGCCTGTTAATCCGGACACGTACAGCCGGTCCCTTCCGCGCAGCCTCTGCAGCAGTATCGAACTCCGTCATGAATGTAGGCGTGTTCCTGCCACAGCGCGAGCGCTTTGCCACATCCGGGACACTTCTCTTCCGATCGCCAAATCCTGCGTCTTCTGCGCCGCATGACTAGTTGCCGCTTTCGATCTGAACGTTGTTCTTTACACTAAAGACGCCGGGCACACTCGCGGCGGCGGCTTTCACCTGTGCGTATTCGAGCTTTGTTCCTACGAATCCTTCCAGTGCAACAGTTCCGTTCTTCACGATGATATGCACCGGCGGAACGGCCCGGGTTCTGTACCGCTCAAAACCATTCTGGCTATAGATCGCAGAGTACACGGCCCGACGGATCTCATCATCGGTCGGAGAAACCGGGAGGACTTCGATCTGGTTTTGTATTCGTCGGACTCCCTCAATTTTCTTTGCGTCCTCCGCGGCATGTTTCTTCAGCAGCGCATCGCGCACCTGGCCGAAGAGCTCCACGTTGCCGTTTCCATCAACTCTGAAGGAGACGTAATCAAAGACTCCGACACGGGGCGTCAGCTCGCGCAACAGATCTCGCTCGATTCGCGCGCGTGTTTCCTTCGAAAGTGTATCGGCTGCGAATGTAGAAAACGGAATGGCAGCAGCCATAACAAGTGCCGCCATGGTCAAGATCACCTTTTTCATGTGAGCCTCCTGCGTGAACTGTCAGGAAGACCTGCAATTTCGCTGCCCGTCCATTCAAGAGGAGCGTCTTCAGTCCATTGAGAGATCTGCCGGACGGACCGCCTCGTTGTGCGGATTACGGCCCGTCGGCTTCCGACGTCCTGGTTTGCGCCCTACTTCAGCGTTTTCTGAACCTTTCGTGCCTCGTCGAGGTGGTGTTTAATGGTCGGCAACAACTCTGTGGCTGCGCTCATGACGTCGGCATCTGTCGGTTTTACAGGTGACTGCGGGCGGCTTGGACTTGCGGCGATTTCCCGTTCGAACATCTTCACGGCATCACTGTGCCCTGTAACCATCGCATCGATGTAGTCCTTGTCGAATTGGGCACCGCTCGAGCCCGAGAGCCGCGTTTTGAGCTCTTGATGATGGGCGCTCAGCAAAGGAGTCCCTCGCGTGGAGTCGGTTTGGAGCTTCTGAAGTTTTTGAAGCGCTGCCGTGTGGTCTTTCACCAACATTTGAGCAAACGTTTTCACTCGGTCCGACTCTGCTTTCGTCGTCGCGAGTTGTCCCAGCTGGACTTCCGCTGCGTTCAGCTCGATGGCCGAATTGAGGAAATCCGAAGCTGGACTCGGGGGTATTTCCACGCCGCGTAGCCCGGGTTGAGGGGCCGGCGTCTGGCCAGCGCCCGGTGGTAGCGTACTCTGTGACGGAATCTGTGCATAAATGGACCCGCCCGACAGAGCCAGCGCAAGCAAGGAGCAAACGACAGTTTTAGGCAGTGGATTGTGTTTCATCATGCCTCCTGTAAAGTCGTGTGGGCTGAGAGGTGCACGTTTCGGTCCTCTGGCAACCCTAGGGCGGCACAGAATCAACAGTGGATGTTATGTGGCTGAAACCTCTCCCATGTGCGACGTGTGCAGTTTGAAGACACGTGTTTTACGCGGGACTTCTTCGACTGATGCGGCTCTTCTGCATGTTGTGCTGACGGGGTGTGATTTTGCCCCGGTCGACAAGAGGCTCTTCCTGGCGCGAAGCCTTTGGCGGCTCCATTCGCACTTTTCGAGCATACTCCTCGGCGACTTCTGTTTTTCGTTGCGGAATTTTTTTGGACGCCATGCTTACCCCCGGGCTACCTGGGTTGCACATCAGGCTCCATTGATGGTGGTAACCTGCGTGCATTAGTTCTTGATTATGCCAAGACAAAAACTAGTAAGGAAACCTCCACAAACACCAGGACGTCGAGGTCAGGTTCAGACGCGGGGGCCGCATGATCCGGAGCATCAGTTCGGTCGGAACCCGCAACGTGAAGACAACATTCCAATTCCATCGAAGGCCGGCAAGGTGGTATCCCCTAAGACGCGGCATCGATAAGGAACCAGGCGGATGACTGCGTTATGAAGCTAACCCACAGCGCCGCCCATTACATTCCTCTGAACCCGACAATTCGACGCATGGAGAGTGCCTCGAAAACGTGCCGCGGTTGTGACCTTTGGAAAAACGCCACCCAGACTGTCTTCGGTGAGGGCGCTCCGAAAGCCCGTATGATGTTTGTTGGTGAACAGCCTGGCGATCAGGAAGATCTTCAAGGTCATCCCTTTGTCGGTCCTGCAGGTCGAATTCTCGATCGCGCATTGAGCGAGGCCGGCATTTCGCGCGACGAAGTTTATGTGACAAATGCAGTGAAACATTTCAAGTCGGAGCCAAGAGGCAAACGGCGAATTCATAAAAAGCCAAGCGCGGGCGAGGTTGAAGCATGCAGACCATGGCTGGAAGCAGAAATTCGTGCCGTGCGTCCGGAGATCGTTGTTTGCCTCGGGGCCACTGCTGCGCAGTCACTGTTGGGCCGGGGCTTCAAAGTCATGACTTCCCGTGGCCAGGTAATGCCGTTCCCACTCGCCCAGTTTGCAGTTGCCACGGTGCACCCCTCCGCGATTCTCAGAATGCGGGATGATGAGTCCAGGCACTCGGCAATGCGCGATTTTGTGAAAGATCTAAAACAAGTCCGAGCATGGCTGGATCGTCGGCAGCCGCTCAAAACCGGAACGTGATCCCCGAATCGAATTCGAGATGAAAACTTTCAAGTGCCGCAGCTGCGATCAGATGGTGTTTTTCGAAAGCTTCGTCTGCACACGATGCCAGCACACACTCGCCTTTCTCCCCGACTACGCAATCATCAGCGCACTCGAGCCAGGGAATGATGGAACATGGAGGGCGGTTGGCCCGTCTGCCACGGGTGAACAGTATCGTCTTTGCAGAAACTACGTGGAGCAATCGGTCTGCAATTGGGCCATCCCCATATCCGAAGGCCCGGAAGAGTATTGCCGGTCCTGCCGCTTGAACCACCAGGTTGCCGACATCACGGATCCGGACACAAAGAAGGCCTGGCACCAGCTCGAAATTGCCAAGCGCCGGCTTCTGTACACGCTGCTTGAGTTGGGGCTTCCGGTGCAGAACAAAAGGGAGGATCCCGCCGGTGGTCTCGCGTTTGATTTCCTGAAGGACGACGAAGCAGGAAGAGTTTTCACGGGGCATAACGACGGCGTGATCACGATCAATATGGCCGAGGCCGACGATCCGTTTAGGGAAAAGATGAGGGAGCAGATGGGCGAAGCGTATCGAACGGTGCTCGGACATTTCCGGCACGAAAGCGGGCACTACTATTGGCAAAGATTGGTCGCCGACAGCGCCTATCTCGACTCATTTCGAAACCTATTCGGCAACGAACAAGAAGACTACGAGGAGGCATGCAAGCGGTATTACGCCGCGGGACCATTGCCCGAATGGTGGGAGAGTTTTGTCAGCGCTTACGCCACAATGCACCCGTGGGAGGACTGGGCGGAAACCTGGGCTCATTATCTCCATATGGTCGACGGCCTGGAGACTGCTCGGGCACATGGATTATCGTTACAGCCTTCTCAGGCGCCCGAAACACTTTCTGTCTCGACGCGACGACTGAACCTGCACTCGTTCGATGACCTGATGAAGGGCTGGATTCCGCTCACCCTCTCGCTCAACAGCATGAATCGCAGTTTTGGTGCAAAGGACTGTTATCCTTTTGTTCTCACTGCCCGCACAATAGAAAAGCTCCACTTCGTTCACGACTTCATCGATAACGTGTGGCGGAATAACACGGAGTTCAACCTCGCGTCTTGAAAAATTGAACCTCCCGCTCATGCTTTTCTGCCGCCTGCCTCGTACTGAATGTGCCCAGGTTCTTTCGGCGGCCGTTCTTGTCTCGCTTGCGTGAAAACAACCGATACTCACCCGACTTTAGTTTTCGGATCACTTGAAGATCCTCCTTGCGTTGAACGCAGAACGGTTCACGGTGCGGAAGATTTGGGAATAGTGTAGCGGTGGATGTGGCGGAGGCTCTCAAGTGAGCCTCTGCCAGTTCCTACCGTGTTCAGTGTCGCGTCAGACGCGGCCCTGCACGGCCCAGACAACCAGGACCACGATGAGAACGAGACCGAAAATGCCGATGCCTCCACCGGCTCCCCATCTCGAGTAACCGTAATATCCTCCACCTCCGCCCAACAAAAGCAGCAGCAGAACGATTAGCAGTAATGGCATGACATCCTCCTGGTATCGAAATGGATTCCTATGTTCGGTTGTGATCAATGCACGCTGGTAACCAAGCTCTCAGAAAACAGCCGTTTTAAAGGGGTTTCGGCGCCCGAGGATGTGCCCGCCCGTCTTCCGGCTTGTGCACTTTCAGCACATTTGCAACAGAGCGA
>Ga0111539_10007456_pt1 | contig 14014 bp, 14 predicted proteins | sample RhiMethybrSRZTD1_FD_79667 | JGI IMG/M metagenome (GOLD analysis project Ga0111539, IMG submission 79667) | Populus rhizosphere microbial communities from Tennessee, USA - Rhizosphere MetaG P. TD hybrid SRZTD1 (version 2) (version 2) | ecosystem: Host-associated > Plants > Roots > Rhizosphere >...
CGCTTCCGGCACGCGGAGGTCACGCTGCTCGATGCGGCCGCGGAGAAGATCGGTGCGCTGCGGCGCGGCCGTCGGATCCGTCAGTCGATCTCGACGAGCTTTCGCGCGGTGCCCGAGCTGCTCGGGTTCGTCAACGCGCTGGCCGGCTCGCTCGAAAGTCCCGAGGCCATCGAGGAGCGCTTCAGTTATCGGGATATCGATCGGTTTCCGGTCCCCGCACTCGCGCCAGGCGCACGCCGCGACGGCCGTCCCGTACTGGGCCTGGTCGCCGAGCCGTCGATGGACGCGTGCGCCGCCGCTGTGGCGGAAGCCGTCGAGCGCGAGCTGCAGAGCGGCGTCGTGCGCGATCGGCGTGCCGGCGCGCGGCCCGTGCGCCCCGACGACATCGCGATCCTCTTCCGCGCGCGGCAGGGCCACCAGTATTTCGAGTCGGCGCTCGAGTCGCGCGGGATCCGTACGTACGTCTACAAAGGTCTGGGATTCTTCGACGCGCCGGAAGTGCAGGACCTGCAGGCGCTGCTCCGTTATCTGGCGCAACCGGACTCGCACCTTCGCGCGGCGGAGCTGCTCCGGTCGCGCATCGTGCGCCTGTCGGACGCCGGGCTCGCGCGGCTCGCGCCCGATCTGGCCGGCGCGTTGCGGGCGCCGGACATCGACGATCGCCTCGCCGTTCTCGACGAGATCGATCGGGAGTTGCTGGCCGCCGCGCGCACGAGCGTCGCGCGCTGGCTCACGATGGCCGATCGAGTGCCGCCGAGCGAAGTGGTGGACATGGTGCTGCGCGACGCCGCGTACGGCTTCGAGCTGCGCGGGCGGCGCCTCGATCAGGCGCGCGAGAACCTGAAGAAGGTCCGTGGTCTGATCCGGCGCGTCGAGAACCGCGGCTATGCGACGCTGGGCCGGCTGGCCGAGTACTTCGAAACGCTGCGTGCCGGCGAAGAATCGAACGCCGCCGTCGCCGCCACCGGCGCCGTGAATCTGATGACGATTCACGCCGCGAAGGGCCTCGAGTACCCGATCGTGTTCGTCGTCAACCTCCACGTGCAGGGACGCGGGCGCGCGAGCGGATTCACCGTCATCGATCGCGGCCCTGACGGCGAGCCTGCGGTGGCGTTCGGATCGTCCGAGGCCACGCGGCTCGAAGAGCAGCGCGAGACGGAGGAACTGCGGCGCCTCATGTACGTCGCCGTCACCCGCGCGCGCGATCGGCTGTACCTCGCCGCGGAAATCAACGACAAGGGCAGGATGCGCCGCGGAGCCCGCAGCCTCGCCAGTCTGCTGCCGATGTCGCTGGCCGATCGGTTTGCCGAAGCCGCCACTCGGCCCGCCGGCGACGAGCTGGACTGGACGACGCCGGACGGGTCGTTCGCCTTTCGCATCTGGCGCGCGCCCGAGCCGCCGGTCGTGCCCGTGCAGGCCGCGCGCGAGCTGCCGCGCCCCGTGTCGGGCGATCTGACACCGATCGCCGCCGGCACGAGGCGGCCCCTGGCGGCATCGGCGACAGGCACGCCCGTCGATGCGGCGCCCGCCACGCCGTCCGGCACACTCGAACCTGACGCGACCCCAACCGATCGGCTCGCCGGCACGCTGGTCCATCGCCTGTTCGAGCGGCGCGTCGATGACCTCGCCGACCTCGACGTGCTGACCGCCACCGCGGAGTCCCTGCTTCGCCCGGACGAACGCGTCGATCTGGCTGACCCGCATCGATTTGCCGGCACCGCCGCGAAGCTGTACCGGCGGCTGCGGCAGCGGGCCGATGTGAAGAGCTGGCTCGCCGGCGGCCGCGCCTACTACGAGGTGCCGTTCTCGTCGGACCTCCTCGACGCCACCGGCCGTCGCCTGCGCGGACAAGTGGACTGCCTCATCGTCGGCGACGACGGGGCGGCCACTATTCTGGAGTTCAAGACCGGCCGGCCTCGGCCCGAGCACGCTTCCCAGGCGGCGCTCTATGCGCGCGCGGTCGCGGACTCACTTGGTCTGGCTTCCGTGCGGTCTCAAATCGTGTATCCCGAAGATTCCGGGCATGTTGCGGGCGGCGCGGCAGACTGAATGAGATACACTCATGGCGGGCCAGCCAGACCGGCCCGAAACGGAGTGATGAGTTGGCGCTAACGTGTCCGAATTGCGGAAATTCCGAGAATTTCCTCGTCAAGACGCTGCAGATGTACCTGCTGCGCGTGGCCGACGCCCAGTTGCAACCGCCTCAGGAAGAGGGCCGTCCGGCCCTGGTCGAGGTGCTCTGCGACGAGTGCGACAGCACGGTCGATCTCGACGGGCTCGACGAGGATACGCGTCGCGAGCTGCACGTCACGCTCGGCGCGCGGTAGCGCCGAATCGCTTCGAGGACGGACCGCCGTGCACGACTACTTCGACGTCCTCGGCGTGGCCAGCGACGCGCCCCCCAGCGAGATCCGCCGGGCCTGCGCGCGCCGCGTTCGGAAGTACCACCCCGATTTTCATGGTGAGGGCATCGGCGGCGGCATCGCGCTCGAAGCCCCGTCCCGGTCCGTCCCGCCCGCCTTTGCCGACGCCGCGATCGATTTTCTCGACGCGTCCGGATTCGTCGATCGGATGCAGGCGTCTTTCTTCGGCGCCGATCGCTGACTTCGGCTGACATGCGCGTCCACGTTGACGTGCTCGGCTGGCTCCACGTGATGTGGGGCGCGTTCGGCATCCTCGCCGGCCTCTCACTCGAGATTCTGGCCTCAGGCACGTCAGCGGCGCGCGACGAGCTCTTCGCCACCACCGACTCTGCCGCCGTCTGGCTGTTCATCGTCTCGGGCCTCGGACTCGTCGCGGCCGGCGCGGCGATGATGCTCGTCGGGCGCAGTCTCGTGCGACGCCACCGCCGCGGCCGGTACGCTGCGCTCATCGCCGCGATCGCGAACCTGGCCGTCGTGCCGTTCGGCACGGCCCTCGGCATCTACAGTTTCTGGACGCTGCTCAACGACGAGGCCCGGCGCGAGTTTTCGAGCGCCGCGTCGTCGAGCCCGATCGGATGATGCCGGCCAAATCAAGCACCGGCCTCGACGAAAACCTCGCGGGCGCGCTCACATATCTCCTCGGGCTCCTCACCGCCATCGTCTTCCTGCTCGTCGAGCACAAGAGCGACTTCGTCCGCTTTCACGCACGCCAGTCGGCGATCGTCTTCGGCGTCGTGCTCGTCATCCACTTCGCCATCGAGAGCCTGCCGGCGTTTGGCCTGATCCACGTCCTATTCGTCCTCGTGGTCGTGGGCCTGTGGGTGTTTCTCATGGGTCAGGCCCTGAACGGGCGACGCTACAAGCTGTTCTGAGCGCTTCGGGATAAGATGCGAAGAATGGCCGCTGTGACCGAATCTGCGGTGCTCGACGCACTGCGGGCCGTGAAAGATCCCGATCTGCACAAAGACATCGTCGCGCTTGGGTTCGTGAAGAACCTGCGCATCGATCGCGAACGTGTCGGGTTCACGATCGAGCTGACGACGCCGGCGTGTCCCGTGAAGGATCTGATGCGCGATCAGGCGCACGCGGCGGTGTCGGCGATCGCGGGCGTCGGCGTCGTCGACGTGGAGATGACGGCGTCCGTGCGCGCGGTGCCGGGCGTCAACGCCGGCAAGCAGCCCGTGGACGGCATCAAGAACATCATCGCCGTCGGCGCGGGCAAGGGCGGCGTCGGCAAGACGACGGTGGCGGTCAATCTGGCGGTGGCGCTCGCGCAGCGGGGCAGCCGCGTCGCGCTGCTCGACGGCGACATGTACGGCCCGAACGTGCCGATCATGCTTGGTCTGAAGACGCGTCTCGAAACGGACGGACAGAAGATCGTGCCGGCCGAGCGGTACGGTCTGCAGGTGATCTCGATGGGGTTTCTCACGGAAGACGACGCGCCGGTCATCTGGCGCGGTCCGATGCTGCACGGCGCCGTGCAGCAGTTCTTCCGCGACGTGCGGTGGCGCGACATTGACTATCTGATCGTCGACATGCCGCCCGGGACGGGCGACGTCGCGTTGAGCTTGAGCCAGTCCGTTCCGGTGGCCGGTGCCGTGCTCGTGACGACGCCGCAGGTCGTGTCGCTTGCGGACACACGGCGCGCGGTGCAGATGTACCGGAAGCTGAACATCCCGACGATTGGTCTGATCGAGAACATGAGTCACTTCGTCTGCCCCGGGTGCGGGCACGAGAGCGATATTTTCGGAAAGGGCGGCGGCGAGCATCTGGCCGCCGAACTGTCGGTGCCGTTCCTTGGCCGCATTCCGCTCTACGAGCCGGTGCGGACCGGTGGCGACACCGGCGTCCCCGTGGTCGTCGGCGAACCGGATTCGGTGCCGTCGCGTGCGCTTGCGGCGGTGGCGGAGCGTGTGGCGCAGCAGGTGTCGATTGCGTCCTACACCCGCAAAACGATTCCGCTCGAACCGATAAACTAGAACAGACGCCGCGGCTCCCGCACCTGGAGTCGTTCACCGCGGCGGTGCAATCTGCTCCCCTGCAGACATGTAGGTATTGATGAACGTACCGTTCACGAAATCGACGCTCGCCAACGGGCTGGACGTGATCGTCCACGAGGATCATGCTGCGCCGCTCGTGGCCGTCAGCATCTGGTACCACGTCGGATCCAAAGACGAGCAGCCGGGCCGCACGGGCCTGGCCCACTTGTTCGAGCACCTGATGTTCGAGGGTTCGGCGCATCAGCCGCGCGGGTACTTCGCGCCGCTCCAGGAGGCCGGAGCGCTGCTCAACGGCTCGACGAGCGCGGATCGCACCAACTACTGGGAGCTGGTGCCGAAAGACGCGGCGCGGCTCGCGCTGTGGATGGAAGCCGATCGCATGGGCTGGCTGCTGCCGGCGCTGTCGGCCGAACGCTTCGAAGCCCAGCGCGGCGTCGTCCTGAACGAGCGCCGCCAGAGCTACGAGAATCGTCCTTACGGGCTCGCGCAGTTCGCGCTGATGGACGCGATCTTTCCGGCCGATCATCCGTACCACTGGCCGACGATTGGGTCACCCGCTGATCTCGCGGCGGCGTCGCTCGATGACGTGCGGGGATTCTTCACGCGCTACTACCATCCGGGCAACGCCTCGCTCGTCGTCGCCGGCGACATTGCGACCGCGCAGGCGATGAGCTGGGCGCAGGAATTGTTCGGCGAGATTCCCGCAGGCGAGCCGGTCCCGCGTCTGCCGCCGGACGTGCCCGGCGCGCGCGCCAAGCGTCTCGTCCTCGAGGATCGCGTCGAGCTGGCGCGCCTGTATCTGTGCTGGCCGTCGCCGCCGCTGTTCGCGGCCGGCGATGCGGAGCTGGATCTGTTCGCCGATCTCGTGGCCAACGGACGCACGTCGCGTCTCTATCGCCGGTTGATTCACGATCGCCGCGTGGCCGTGGAGCTTGCCGCGGGGCAGTCGTCGCGTGAGTTGTGCGGCACGTTCCAGATCGTGGCCACTGCCGCGCCCGGCCACACGCTCGACGAGCTGCACGAGGCGATCACCGAAGAGATCGATCGGTTCACGAAAGCTGGTCCCACCGAGGATGAACTCGCCCGTGGCCGCGCGCAGGCCGAGGCCGCGTTCGTGTTCCGCCTGGAATCGCTCGGCGGCTCCGGCGGCAAGGCCGATCAGCTCAACGCCTACAACATCTATCGCGGCGAGCCCGGGTGGTTCGATCAGGATTTGTCGCGCTACCTCGCGGTCACGCCCGACGTGCTTCGATCGGCCGTCGGCGCCTGGCTGGATCCCGCCCACAGCGTTGCGCTGTCGGTGGTCCCGGCCGGCCGGGCCTCGATGGCCCTCGCGGACGCGGAGCCGATCGGGAGCGTGGCATGATCGCGAGCCGGTTCGAATCACCGCTGCCGGCGGCGCCTACGCCCGTTCGGTTCCCGCCAATCGAGCGCACCACGCTGGCCAATGGTCTGTCCGTGTGGACCATTCCGCACGGCGCCGTGCCGGTCGTGACGGTCGTGCTGGTGCTGCCGCGAGGCACGGCCGACGATCCGGCTGACCGGCCGGGCCTCGTCAGCCTCACGGGCGATCTGCTCGACGAGGGCGCGGGCGATCGCGATGCGATTGCGCTGGCCGATGCGTTTGCGCGCCTTGGGGCGCAGCTCGAGATTGACGTCGGTCCCGACGCGACGACGATCGCCGTCAGCGCGCTCGCGCGCGATCTCGACGCGTGCCTGTCGCTCGTCGCCGACATCGCGCAGCGGCCGCGGATGACGCCGGCCGACGTCCGGCGCGTGCGCGATCTGCGCATCAGCCGCCTGCGCCAGTTGAGCCAGACGCCAGGCACCGTCGCGGACCGCGCGTTCGTCGCCGGCATCTTCGGCGACCACCCTTACGGACACGGTGCGCTCGGGACGACGGCGTCGCTCCAGGCGCTGGCCGACGACGAGCCGCGCGCGTTTTGGGAACATCAGTACGGCCCCGAAGGCGCGACGATCGTCGTCGCTGGCGCGGTGACGCCGGCCGAGGTGACGGCGGGGACGCACCGCACGTTCGGCGACTGGCGTGCGAACATGCGGCCGCGCACGTGGGACGAGCGCGTCGCGCTCAAGTCCGATCCCCGGATCGTGCTCGTCGATCGACCCTCGGCGCCGCAGTCCGAGTTGCGCATCGGGCATGTCGGCACGCCGCGCCGGACGTCGTCGTACCACGCGCTCGTGACGTTGAACGCGGTGCTCGGCGGACAGTTCACCAGCCGCATCAATCGCGCGCTGCGCGAGGAGCAGGCCGTCACGTATGGTGCGCGCTCGTCGTTCGATTTTCGCCGTGTGTCGGGCGGCTTCTGTTGCGAGACGAGCGTCCAGGCCGACGCCACGGCGCGCGCCGTCGCCGACGTGCTCGGACAGTTCGAGGCGATCCGCGAGGACGGCAATCTCGGCGAAGCCGAGCTGGATCGCGCGAAGGCCTCGCTCACGCGCGGCTACGTCCGGAACTTCGAAACGGCCGCGCAGCTGGCGCGCGCCGCGGCCCAGCTCGTGACGTTCGGCCTCGACGACGACGTGTTCGATCGATTCGTCCCGCAGGTCGAGGCCGTGACCGTGCCGGTGGCCGCAGAGACGGCACGGGCGTTCGTGCGTCCGGCCGACACGACGGTCGTGGTCGTGGGTGACGCCGCGACCGTGCGCGGTCCGCTCGAGTCGCTCGGCCACCGGATCGTGCAGGCCGACCCGGAATTCTGAGGGAACCGGCCTCGCCTGATATGAAGGCGGTTCGATTTCACGAGCACGGCGATCCCGACGTGCTGCGATACGAGGACGCGCCCGATCCGCCGGCGCGTGTCAATCGCGTGGTCGTCCGCGTGCGGGCCTGTGCGCTGAACCGGCTCGATCTCTTCCAGCGCCGCGGTCTCGACCGCGTGCGAATCCCGCTGCCGCACATCTCCGGCGCCGACATCGCGGGCGAAATCGTCTCGGCCGGGGCGCAGGTGTCCGGCTGGCGTGCCGGCGACCGCGTGATGCTGCAACCCGGCCTGAGTTGTGGCGTGTGCGCCGAGTGTCTCGGCGGCCGCGATAACAGATGCGCCTCGTACGACGTCTTTGGGTATCAGTGCGATGGCGGCTATGCGGAGCTCGTGAGCGCGCCGGTGCAGAACCTGATTCGCCTGCCCGACGCGATCGACTTCACCACGGCGGCCGCGTTTCCACTCGTGTTTCTCACCGCGTGGCACATGCTCGTGACCGAGGGTCAACTGACTGAGCAGCAGACCGTGCTCGTGCTCGCCGCAGGCAGCGGCGTGGGGCAGGCGGCCGTGCAGATCGCACGCGCCATCGGCGCGCGGGTGATTGCGACGACAGGCGGCGAGGCAAAGGCGGCACGGGCGCGCAGCCTCGGCGCCGACGAGGTCATCGATCACTACAGTGGCGACGTCCTGGGCCGGGTCAAGGAACTTACGGGCGGCCGCGGTGTCAATCTCGTCATCGAACACGTGGGCAAGGCCACCTGGGACCGCAGCGTGCGGTGCCTGGCGCGCGGAGGCCGGCTGGTGACGTGCGGCGCGACGACCGGACACGAGGCCGCGCTCGATCTGCGGCACCTGTTCGCGCGGCAACTATCGATCGTCGGATCTTACATGGGCGCGAAAGGCGAGCTGCTGCGGGTCGCCGAGTGGTTCTTTCGCGGCCGGGTGCGGCCGGTGATCGACCGCACGTTCCCGTTGTCCGAAGCCGCACAGGCGCATCGGTATCTGGAGTCCTCTGTTCACTTCGGCAAGGTCGTGCTCGTAATGTGAGTAAACGCTCTGTAACCTCAGCTCCCTGAGTTCAGAGTTTAGAGTTCTAAGTTCTAAGTTCAGCCCGAAGGGCTGTACACTGGCGGCTTATGACTTTCGCAAGGTGGAGTGTCAGCCTGATCGCCATTATCGGCGCGCTGGCCGCCACCCTGGCGGCGGCCACGATCTGGCTGCTGATCGCTGACCCCGTGCGCGCGGGCGATGCGGTGTCCACGGCGGTCTCCACCGGCGATCCCGGTCCCTTCATCCGCGCAATCGGCGGCGTCCTCGCCGACGCGTTGCGCGGGCTGTTCAAGTATCTGTAGGTCGCCCCTACAGCCTCCGCGCCAGAAACTTCGTCAGCACGTACCCGTCGAGGAATTTGAACGGCGCCTTGCCGGTGGTGTAGTGGCCGCAGGGCAGGACGGCGGTTTCGTGCGGCACCTGCAGGCGATCGAACTCTGCGATGAACTGCCGCGACAGATCGACCGGGAACGTGAAGTCGTACGTCGCGTAGACGAGCAGGATCTTCCGTCCACGCACGCGCGAGATGAACGGCCATGGACTGATCGGCATCCAGCACTCGCGCAGATCGTCGAGGCCAATCGATCCTTCGAGTCCGGCGCGCACGTGCCGCGTGGACAGGCCACGCCACACGACGTCTGCGAAGTACGGCGACACGTGATTGAACGCGCCGGTCGAGATCCGCCGATCGTGCGCCATCGTCAGCATCGCGAGGCACGAGCCAAGGCTCGTGCCCATGATGCCGATGCGGTCGTACCCCTCGCGCTCGAGCCAGTCGATCGTGCGGCGCGCGTCGAGCACCGCCTGCCGGTTCGCGTGCAGCGTCCGCCCGACGTTCGCGCTGACGATGTATTCCGCCCGTTGAAGCTCGGCGGGCCGCCGTTCGTCGTGATACGGCAGACTCAGCCGAACGGCCGTGACGCCGAACCGCGCGAAGAGCTGGCACAGACCGACGTGGCCCTGCGCGTCGGCGTTCCACTGCGGCAGCACGACCACGGCCCGCTTGCGGCGATCGCCGCCGCGCAACTGCGCCGGGAAGACGCGCGCGACGACGGTGTTGTTGGCCTCGAACGGCGTGGAGAGCGCGCTGGGAAAGCGGAGCGTGAAGCCGTCGAAGCTCGCGTCGCCCGCTTCGAGCGGATCGGTGTGGAAGAACGCGTCTGAATCGCGCATCGCCTCGCGCGCGTACGCGAGCGCGACAGCTTTCGGATCGTCAGACGCGCCGGCCGCACCGAGCCAGTCGAGGCCCCACTCGAACGGACGAACGACACGGTTGGTATCGACGGCCGCGAGCTGGTGTTCCCAGGCGTGGAAGAGTCGGCGGATCACTCGGGCGACGAGCCAGCGGCCTCGTTGGCTTTGATCTCCAGATCGCGGTACGTGTGGCCGTAGGGCGTCTTCACTTCGACGGGGAGGCCGGTGCTGACCCAGCCCGGGTCCACGATGCGGCCGGTCGCCGGGTCCTGGGCGCCGCTGTACCCGCCGCGCACGTTCGCCACGTTCGTGAAACCGAACGCTTCGAGCACCTGTGCGGCGCGCATCGAACGTCCCCCGACCTCGCAGCCGATCAGCAGCTGCGTGTCCGGCGCGAAGTTCGCTTTCATGACGCGGAGGAAGTCCGGGTTCGCCTGCATCATCCCGGTGTCTTCATCGGGTTCGAACAGAGGGACGTTCAACGCGCCCTCGGGGTGGCCCTCGACGAACTCGCGCGTGGTGCGGACGTCCACGTACGTGGCGCCGGCGGCCATCTGCGAGTGAGCTTCCTTGACCGAGACCTGCTTAGGCATGCAGACCACCGATTCTCTCGCAGGTGGCGGCGATCGCCAAGAGACCCGCGGTGTCGCCCCGCCGGCCGACGAGCTGCAGACCGGCAGGCAGGCCCTGCACGGGCATCGGCAACGTGATCGCCGGGTGTCCGCTGAGATTGAAGACCTGTGTGTGTTTGAGCATCGCCGCCCGCACCGGTATCGTCTGACCGCTGCGCGCGTCGAGGACCACGTCCGCTTCGCCGATGACAGGCGCGACGATCGGCAGCGTCGGCAGCACGAGTGCGTCGACGTCTGCGAGCGCGGCATCAACGGCCGCGGTCAAGGGCGCGCGAGCGGCGAGCGCCTCGAGATACGCCATCGCCGTGATGTTGCGGCCGCTTTCGAGGCGGGCGCGCACGTTGGTCGTGTAGCCATCGCCGTGCGTGTCGAGGTAGCGCGCGTGCCAGGCCGCGCCTTCGGGCAGCACGATGTTGACGTAGATCGCCGGCGCGCGCTCGACGTTCGCTATCGCCGCCGGCACAATCTCCACGCCGCCGCCCTTCAGCCACGTCAGCGTGCCTTCGAACGCCGCGCGCACACGCTCGTCGAGCGCGTCGAAGTACCCGCCCAACCGCCCGAGTCGCAACGGGCGCGCCGCATCGGGCGCCGCCGTCGTGGTTGGCGTGTTCGCGAGGACCTTCCACAGTAGTGCTGCGTCCTCGACCGTCCGTGTGATCGGCCCGACGTGATCGAGCGACGTGCTCAGCGGAATCACACCGTCGGTCGGAACTTCCCCCAGCGTGGGTTTCAACCCGACGACGCCGCACACGGAGGCGGGAATGCGCACGGACCCGCCGGTGTCGGTGCCGATCGACGCGAGCCCCATCCCGGTCGCCACGGCCACCGCCGAGCCGCCGCTCGATCCGCCGGCCGATCGGCGGTGGTCGCGTGGATGGCGCACCGGCCCGAATGCCGAGTCCTCGCTCGTGGTGCCCAGCGCGAACTCGTGCAGGTTGGTGCGGCCGATGATGATCGCGCCCGCGTCGCGCAAGCGCGTCACGACGGTCGCGTCGGCGGGCGCGACGCGATGGGCGAGCACGCGCGAGCCGGCGGTGGTCACGACGCCCGCGACGTCGATCAGATCTTTCAGCGAAATCGGCAGGCCATGCAGCGGTCCAAGATTCACCTGCTGCTGGCGATCGCGATCGGCCGTGCGTGCGGCGGCCAGTGCGCCCTCGCGATCCACCGTGACGAACGCGTTCGTGTGCGCCGCATGGGCGTCGATGGCGGCCAGCGCCTCCTCGACGAGCGCGACAGACGAGGTGCGTGACGCCCGCAGATCCACCGTGGCGGAGGCAAGCGTGCGTGACATCTGGACTACTGTATCCCGATGCCCCGCAGTGTTCTTGCCGCTGTCATGCCGGCGCCCAACGTGCCCGTCGAGATCCGCGAATTCCCCGAACCAGACCTGCCACCCGGCGGCGCACTGCTGCGGACAGCGTTCTCGGAAGTGTGCGGCACGGACGTGCACCTGTGGCACGGCCGGCTCTCGGGCGTGCCGTATCCAATCATTCCGGGTCACGTGACGACCGGCACGCTCGATGCGGCGCGCGGTCCGATGCGCGACGTGCTCGGCCGCGCGTTGAGCGAAGGCGATCGGCTCGCATTCTTCGACGTCCACCGCACGTGCGGCCGCTGCCTCGCCTGCACCGTGCACCGCACGCCGACGAGGTGCCCGAGCCGCCGCGTGTACGGCATCACCGATCCGGCCAGCGAGGGGCTGCTCGGCGGGTGGGCGCAGAAGGTCTATCTCGAGCCGGGCGTGATCGTCGCGAAGCTGCCGGATGCGGTCACGTTCGAGGCCTACATCGGCGGTGGATGCGGCCTGCTCACGTCGGTCCACATCATCGATCGCGGCCGCCTCACGATGGGCGACACCGTCGTCGTGCAAGGCGCGGGCGCCGTCGGGTTGAGTGCCGCGGCGCTGGCGAAACGGGCCGGCGCCGGACAGGTGATCGTCATCGGCGCGCCGGCGGATCGGCTGGCGCTCGCACGTGACATGGGCGCGGACGCCGTGATCGATCTCGACGCGACGTCCGGCGGCGATCGGCGCGATCGCGTGATGGATCTCACATCCGGCATCGGCGCCGACGTCGTCATCGAAGCCGCCGGATCTGCGCGCGCGTTCGAAGAAGGGATCCGTCTGGCGCGCAACGGCGGCGCGTACGTCATCGCCGGCCACTACACCAACGTCGGCGACAGCACCATCAACGTGCACGAGGACATCAACCGCAAGCACCTCGACATTCGTGGATGCTGGGGCAGCGAGGCCGCGCACTTTCTGCGCGCGATCGATCTGCTCGAGCGTTACAGCGCTGACGTGCCGTGGCACCGTATCGGCGCGAAGACGTACGGACTGCGCGAGATCAACGCCGCTCTGGACGACGCGGGCGCCCTGCGTATCCCGAAGGCGCTGGTGGACCCGTGGCGGTGAGGGCTGTCAAAAAGCTTTACACCACGTAGAGCACGTCGGGCACGTAGGACTTTTGGGGAAAAGACTGCGTGTCGCGATCATGAAAGATCTTTCCCCAAGTCCTACGTGCCCCACGTGCCCTACGTGGTGTAAGGCTTTTGATCGTTATCTTTGTTCGGCGAGCGCATCCCCAGCGTCACCGGCAGGTCGATCGGCAATACGTCCACCGCATCGCGTGGACACCCTTGTGCTTGACCTTCAGTTGTATCCGCCGTTGGACTGTGTCGGCCGGGTTTGCCGGCTCGAACGCCAGAACGAACTGCGATTCGGCAAACGACATGTGCGGATCGAACCTCCGATTGCCGTCCGTCGGATCGACCGCGTTGATGGCGACCTGTGTGCGATTCTTGGCAGCCTCAATCGTCTGGAACACTTCCTCGCGCGTGGCGCCACACGGGCCGCCGTTCTTTGACGGCTCCGCGCTCTTGAACAGCGGACCTATGACGTCCATGACCGTTCTACGCCCAGGCACGCTTCCGATGCGGTCGGCGAGGCGCATAACCACGTTGAGCAGACACGAGCCTTGAGAGAGGGTGGGAAACGGCGCGTTGATGGCCGCCAGCAGCAGGTTGCGATCAAATGCTCCCTGTGGCGGGTCACCGACACGACCGGCGAAGACCACGGCGGCCTCGTCTCCTGATCGCAGTGTGTCCACGGCTGCCCTTGCAAGGCGACGCGCAGTGTCGTGCTGTCGCGGGGGCAGCGACTCGTCGACGACGATCAGCACGAGCCGCGGTTCAAGGAGGGTCTCGACCGGCGTGAACGAGGCGATCGGTCTCGGCCTGTCATCTTCGAGCACCGTGAAATCCGTTGCGGAGATTCCCGGCACCGGCTGCCATGCCTTGTCGAAGACCGCTACCTCGACCCGCACGAGGTCCGTGCGCGCGCGAAACGCCGGCTGTTGAGCGTGGACGGATCCGAGTAATGCCGAAAGCGTCAGGACCAGTGGCAGGCCGCGCCTTCGCCCGCGAAAAAGCTCTACACCACGTAGACCACGTAGGGGCACGTAGGTTCTAGGGAAAAGATTGCGTGCCGCGATCACTAAAGACCTCTCCCCCAAGTTCTACGTGCCCGACGTGCCCTACGTGGTGCAAGGCCTCTGATCTTCAAAGATCTTCCCCCAAGCTCAACGTGCCCCACGTGTCCTACGTGGTGTAAGGCTCTTTTGACCGCAGGATCGTCTCTGGTGCTAGCGGTATCCGAGCAGGAGCAGGATCAGCAGTATCGAGATCGGGAGAAAGATGACCGTCAGTGCCAGCGGAAGGAACCTGCGCTGTGAGTCCCAAATCTGGTCTGGAGGTGGAATGTTCGATCGAATCGGCTTGCCAGTGATGCTGGCGCGGTTGAAGTCCGAGTCCCGCGGCATGTGACCATTCTACGCCCGCTTGGTCAGCGTCCTCGCCTAAGAGCTTTACACCACGTAGAACACGTCGGGCACGTTGAGCCTTGGGGAAAGATCTCTCATGATCGCGACACGCAGTCTTTCCCCCAAAAGTTCTACGTGCCCGACGTGCCCTACGTGGTGGAAGGCTTTTGA
>Ga0111539_10007457_pt1 | contig 14013 bp, 9 predicted proteins | sample RhiMethybrSRZTD1_FD_79667 | JGI IMG/M metagenome (GOLD analysis project Ga0111539, IMG submission 79667) | Populus rhizosphere microbial communities from Tennessee, USA - Rhizosphere MetaG P. TD hybrid SRZTD1 (version 2) (version 2) | ecosystem: Host-associated > Plants > Roots > Rhizosphere >...
GGCTGAGCGGCATCGGATAGCTGCGGACCCAGGTCGCGAGCAGCGTGTCCCAGAGCCACGGGGTCTCGGCCGGCAGCAGGCCCGGCAGGTACTGGAGGTCCTTCTCCCAGCGCTCGTCGGTCCACGCCTCGGCGAGCGCGCCTCCGCTGGGCGCGGCGCTCGCGACCGGCATCGCCGTGCCGCCGCCGGAGACGGACAGCTCGTACACGAGCTCGTTGCCATGCGGGTTGATCGCCGGGCCCTCGCTCACGAAGTACAGCACCGAGCCCGGTGCGAACGCGCGGCGGTCGGGCTCCACGTGGTGGGCCACGGTCTGGCCCTGGCGGCTCAGGCGCAGATCGGCGAGCGCCACGCGGCCCCGCGTCCCGAAGATCTGCTCGTAGCTCACGGCCGAAAGCCCGCGCTCGCGGACCGTCAGGCGCGCGACGACGCGAGCGTCGTCCGCCTGGTTGCCGTTCCCGTTGCCGTTGCCGTTGCGGCCCGCGCTGCGTCGGTTGAGCCGGGCCAGGCCGCGCGATCCCCCGCGCGAGACCTCGCCCGCTTCCTGTCCGGCGAACGTGACGCGGACGCGCAGCGTGCGGGCCAGCAGCAGCTGGCGGTTCCTCCCGTCCCAGCGCAGCGGCGAGAGCTCGATCTGCGCCTTCTTCACGTCGCCCTGGAAGGCCGTGCCAGCGAGCCGCGCGGCTTCCTCGGGATAGAGACCCGAGGCGCGGAAGGCCTGCCCCGCCGCGCGCCGGCGCATGCGAGGCGAGACCGTTCCGTTGGCGTCCGCGTACATCGCCTCCTCGCCGACGACCGAGGGCCGCAGGCTGCTGAAGGCGACGACGTCCTGGCCGGCGATCGAGGCGATCCGGACCTGGCGCCCGACCACGGCCTCGAGCCACGCGAGCTTCACGGGTAGCCCGGGAGCGCCGGCGACGCGCGTCTCTTCGAAGCCGGGGATCGAGAGGAAGACGCTGCCGTCCTCGTCCGGATGCGCGTAGAAGCCGCCGGTCCGGAGCTCGATCACGGCTCCTCCCGACTGGCGCTCGACGACGCTCAGCGAGGTCGCCTCGGGCGAGCCGAAGCGGAGCCACGTGCGCGCCGGCTCGACGGGAGCCGTCCCGTCCGACGGCGCCGCGGGATCCGCTGCGGGAGGCGCGGGCGTGCCGGCCGTCGCCGTCGCGGAGACCGGCCCGTGCCGCTTCGTCTTCCCCGTCGTCTCGACGTCCTCGAGCAGGTAGTACCAGGTCGATCCGCCCGTGAGCCCCGTGTCGCGGTAGGCGTACTGGGCCCCGTCCGGGGACGATCCCAGCCCCGGGATGAGCGACGACGTGAGGCGCTCCCACGGTCCGTTCTCGGACGCCGACCGGTAGACGTGGAAGCCGAGGTTGTTGAGCTCCGAGCCGGTCTCCCACTGGAGCAGCACCTCGCCGGCGCCGCCCGTGGCCGTGAACGACTGCAGCGTCACGGCGGTGGTCGCGGTCGGTGCGAACTGGATCACCTGCCACGCCACGTTGCAGGTGTCGGCCGTATTCGCGCGGGTGAGCGTGATCGTCGTGGCGGTGAGCGTCGAGCGCACCGAGCAGACGCCGTCGATGTCGCCGCCGCCGTACGGCGTGATCCCCATGTTGGTGCCGCTCTCTGCCGACACCGACCCCCCGAGCGCCACCGCACCGTTCAGGTTGAGCTTACGGCCGCCCAGGCCCGACACCGCCGTGGCGATTGCCGCGGCGAAGCTCGCGTTGCCGCGGATGACCTCGGAGCCGTCCCGCAGCTCGACGGCCTGCCAGCCGATCTCCGTTATGTCGTCGTTGTTGCCGGCGACCGAGCGGTCGATCGTGATCGTGGTGGAGTTGATCAGCCGGGCGCGCAGCATGCGCGCGCCGATGTCGTTGCCGCTGCCGTTCGTCTGGTATCCCGCCAGGACGAAGGTCCGGCCCGTGTTGACGGGGGTCGGCAGCGTGACGTTCACGCTGAGCGCCGCGTTTCCGACGAGCGACGTGCTGCCCTTCTGCACGAGGATGTCCGCCGCGGTCGTGAACTCGACGACCTGCCACGCGGTGATGATGCTGGTTCCCACCATGTCCATGCGGATCTGAAGGTTCGTCGTGCTCGTGAGCTCCGCCACCATCGGGCCGTCGCCGTTGAGGTTGTTCTGGTCGGTCGCCGTGGGCGTCTTCGACCACGTGACGAAGGCCTGGTTGACGGCCGCCACCGCCGTGATCGGGACGTTCTCCACGGTCGCCGTCTGGGTCACCACGCCCCGTTGCACGAGGACGCCGGAGGTCCACTGCACCACGTACCAGCGGATCGTGATCGGCGTCGGAGCCGCCTCGTTCGTGACCTTCTCGAACTCGAGCGTGGTCGCCGTCGCCAGCCGGCCGCGCACCGCGGAGCTGGTCGGCCGGTCGCTGTCGTGGCTCGAGTCGAAGAAGAGGGCCGAGCGGTTCATGGTGACCGCCGTGATCGGAACGGTGACGATGCCGTTGGCCGTGACGACGACGGTACCGGTCTGCACGGACTGAACGACCGCAGCGTCAGCGACAGAGGGGCCAAGTGCGGCGAGCGCCGCGACCGCGGCGACCAGGACCCACCGGAATGATTGCACCGACTTGAGCTCGCGCACGAGGCTTGGCATCCCCCCTCGAGCCCGCCAAGGGAGCAATGCCCATGCCGAGGGGTAATCCCCGGCTTAGACCGCTGCTCCTGAACGACTTAGGCCAGCCGACCGGACATGGTATCAAGTGATGGCCTCACCGTCCGCAGCCACTAACCGGACAGATGAAGGCCGTCGACTGGACAGGAATGCTCGCAACCGCCCTTTAGAGGGGCATGCCACGGAGCGTTTGTTCATGGGGATGTGGGTGGCAACTGTTCAGGTAGTAGTTCCCAAAAAGTACTGGCCCAGGTCCTGCACGGCGATTCTCCCGCTAGACTACGCACAATGGCGCTCCGATGATTGAGCCTCGGCAGACCGGGCAATGACCACGAGGCGACACCCCAGGGAAACCCGCCAGGAACGCGTCGCCCGTTACGAAGTCGAGCTGCCGGAAGGCGTCACGACCGCAGACTGGGGTCTCGAGCGGGTCCGGGTCCAGAACCCGAGCATCCGTTCGTACCTGGGTTGCATCCGCCTCCTCGAAGAGGTGCTCGACAGCAACTACGCGATCCTGCACTGCTCCCCCGAGCGGTTGCTGAAGATCTGGCGCCAGGTCGACGAGGTCTGCCGGCTCATGCGTTCGGAGCTGCGGCCGACGCTCGAGGAGCCCTCGGTGATCCCCGGCCTCGGCGAGGCCCGCCACCACGCCCAGGAAGAATTCCGCTTGCTCGGGGCGACCGTGCTCGCCCCGATCGAGCGCATCGGTCCGTCACTCCCGGTGGAGCGGCTGCCCGATGCGCGCAAGCTGCTCTGCGTCTCGATCGGAAAGATCTACGCCTTCCTGCGCGACACGTTCGGGGAGATCGTCGCGAGCGATCCCCGCAGCCGGCACGACGCCGACTACTTTCTCTCCCGGCGCTTTGCGCAGGACATCGAAGAGTCGGAGTGGCTCTACGCGTCGGTCTACGAGCTGGACGATCTCCTGGTGGGCCTCACGAAGGCCTGCTCGGCCGAGTTCGGCGATCTGCTCTCCCGGATGCGCCAGGAGCGGATGATCCCGTCCGAGCCGGCCTGGGAGCAGACCCGAAAGCTGCTCAACAACCTCCTCGAAGACCTGATGCCGAAGCTCAAGGAGGTCCTCAGCCTCCGCAGCGTCCGCGTCAACGATATGGAGACGCTGAACGCCCATTCCTCGAGCATCTCGGCCGACTGCCGCTCGCTTCTGGAGGTCTACGCCGTCGGCCGCGGAGTGATCGAGGAGCTGAAGCGGATCGCCGGGCCGACGCTGGACGAGCGAGAGAAGAGGGTGGAGGCGCTGGTCAGCTGCCACTGGGTGGTGAGCGAGCGGATGTTCGAGCTGCTCTCGCGCCTGCACGCGGCCTTGCGGACGCTCGCGGAATACATCGCCGACTCGAAGGTCGGCATCGAGAGGCGACGGTCCTTGATGCTCGCCAAGGACCTCGCGGAGTACCGTCCCCGGTCCGAGAAGCCCGTCCGCCGGATCCGCTAGACCCGCCCCTCCCCAAGGCCCTGCGACTCATGTAGGATCGCTGGCCTTGCCGCGATGAAGCGGGCTGGAGGAGCCATGATGTCCATCAACGACGTGCCGGAGACACAGTCGTCCACGGCAGACGGCGGCCTCGGAAAAACCCTCGGGCTGGCGGGCACCGGGCTGGCCGTCGTGGCGCTCGGGCTGGCCGGGTACCTCGTCTACGAGCTGCGGGGCGCGCACCAGCAGATCACCGCGCTTTCGGCCAAGGTGGCGGACCTGGCCTCGAGCTCGGACAAGAGGACCAAGGAGCTCGACCTCGGCCTCGCGGCCGTGCGCGGCCAGACCGCGACGATCGCCGAGCGCACCGGCATGACGGAGGCGGAGCTCGAGAAGACCGCGAAGGCGGCCCGCCAGTTGCGCGAGGAGCAGCGCAAGGGCCAGGAGAGCCTGGAGAACCTCGGCGGCGAGGTCGGCAAGGTGAAGGAAGACGTCGCCGCGAGCAAGGCGGCGATCGAGGCGGCCCAGGCGCAGCTGCAGCGCGCGATCGGCGACCTCGGCGAGCAGAGCGGGCTCATCGCGCGCAACGCGGACGAGCTCTCCGCCCTGAAGAAGGCCGGGCTGCGCGAGTACTACGAGTTCGACGTCAAGAAGGCCAAGGCTCCGTCCCCGGTGGGCCCCGTGGCCGTCCGCCTGACGGGCGCCGACGCCAAGCGGCACAAGTTCAACATGATGCTGGTCGTGGACGACATCGAGATCGAGAAGAAGGACAAGACGCTGTTCGAGCCGGTGCAGTTCTACCGCAAGGGCTCGCGGCAGCTGAACGAGATCGTCGTCTTCAACGTCCAGAAGGACCGCATCACCGGCTACCTGAGCACGCCCAAGGCCGGGGATGCCGTGGCGGCCGCTACGGCCCCCTCCAAGTAGTGAGACGGCCGCTGCTGCGGCGGGTCCTGGCGCTCGCCGCCGGGCTCGCCGCAGCCTCCGCCTCCGCGGAGCAGAAGGTCGCCGTCTTCTCGGCCGAGACGTCGCTCGTCAACGTGGCCGTGTCGGTCGAGGACTCGCACGGGCGGCCGATCGAGGGGCTGACGGCGCGCGACTTCGTGCTGTCCGAGGACGGACGCCGTCAGAAGATCGAGATGTGCGCGCGCATGGGCGCGGGCGGAGGCCCGTCGACCTCGCTCGACGTCGCGCTGCTCGTCGACTCGAGCGACAGCATGCTGGCGACGCTCCGCCGCTCGCAGGACGTGACCGTCCGCTTCCTGACGAGCCTCCCGAACGCCCAGGAGATCGTCGTGGTCTTCTTCGACCAGGCCCAGCGGCTGGAGCGCTTCGACCGCGCGCATCCCGAGGCCCTCTTCGAGCGCGTGCGCACGCTGCCCGAGGGCGGCAACACCGCGCTGCGCGACGCGATCGCCTTCACCCTGCGCACGCTGGCCGGCTCGAACGGCCGCTCGGCGATCGTGCTGCTCACGGACGGGATCGACACGGTGAGCACGACGGAGCCGGCCGCGCTCGACAAGGCCGTGCAGTCGCGGGCGGTCACGATCTATCCCGTGGCCTACCCGGCCTCGCCTGGGGGCGATGGACCCGACCCGGACGACGCGCTCAAGGAACTCGCCCGTCTCGCCCAGGTCACCGGTGGCCGGCTGTTCAAGCTGCCGAACGAGGCGGCGCTACCCAACGTCCTCGACGAGATCGTCGCCGACCTCCGCGCGCAGTACGTGCTCGGCTTCGCGCCGGACGGTTCGGGCGCCTCCGGCCGGCTGCGCAAGCTCTCGGTGAAGGTCAACGGCCGCGGCAAGGTGGTCGTGCGTCACCGGGTGGGCTACCGGCTGCAACACGCTCCCTAGCGCGCGAAAGAGAAGTGGCCTTACGGCCGCGGGCCCGCCGCCTCGCGCGCGATCGCCAGTCCACGCTCCAGCACTTCGTCGCGCCCGGCCCGGAAGCCCTCCAGCGTCGGCGTCGCCACGACGTCGGGACTCACGCCGACGAGGTGGTGCTGCCCACTGCCGTCGTGACGCGTCACCCGCATCCCCGTGAAGCGGACGCTGAAACCGCCCGGCGTGACGAAGTTCGCGACGTTGCCGTTCGCGCCGGCGGTCGCGCTGCCCACGATCGTCCCGAGCTTGCGATCCGCCATGTAGCCCATGACCGACTCCGCGTAGCTGATCGCCCGGCCGTCGGTCAGGACGACGATCCGGCCGGCGATGCGCGGCGCCTGGGGGCTCACGTCCCAGCCGTAGTGCATCCAGCCGGCCGTCTCGAAGAAGGGGCCGACGACCTTGGCCACGTGCATCCAGCGGTCGTGCTCGGGTCCCTCGACGAGGTGAGGGAGGATGGCGGCGGCCGCATCCGTGGGGTAGCCCCGCATGTCGAAGACGACCGCGCGCGCGGCTGCCAGCCCTTCCAGCTTCGGCGCGATCTCGGCCATCTTCGCCCGCGTCAGGTCGACGTACCACAGGCCCGGCTCGATCTCGGTCACGAGCGCGGGGCGCGTCGCAGCCGGCCGCGACGCATCGTAGGAAAGCGTGACGTCCTTCGGCCCGGCGTTCGCCTCGAGGCCGAGCCGGATCGTCCCGCCCTTGGGGCCCCGCAGGAGCGACTCGACCGCCCTCCACTGTCGCCACTGCGCCGTTCCCGATATCAGGCTCGTCTCTCGCGCGAGGCGTTCGGCGGCGGGAGCCGCGTCGATCGTCACGACCTCGGCGCCCACAGACACATCGGGCGACGAGCTCGCCGTCACGACGATCCGGTTCTGGATGACCGCCAGCTCGACCGGCAGCTGGGCTTGCTCCCGCTTGTCGAGCGTGTCGGCGACGAACCCGTGTCCGTCGCGCACGTCGGCGACCAGGCGCCGAAGCACGTCTTTCTGGGCCTCGCGCGTCTCGGCGGCTCGCGCGGCCTCGAGCTGCGGCACGAGACGGCTGTCCCAGTCGACACCCGCCTCCGTCCAGTACGGATAGAAATGACGGAACACGTTCCACGCGACGACCACGTCGGCCAGTCGCTGGTCGAGGTCGGGCGTCTCGTTGGGTGCCGCCACCTTGGTCGCGCGCTCCGCGTTCGTGCGGGCGTCGGCGTCCGTGAGGGCGAGCGGGACCCGGGCGCGTAGACCCGGGCCGAGGTCGACGTCGACGTGCGCGCCTGGGCTTGGAGCTCCCTCGGAAAACAGCTCGTCGTCGGCCGCTCCGGCGGGCGGCGGCGCGAAGCGCACGAACTGGCGGCCTTCGGGCGCAGACGCGTCGGGCCGCGAGAGGATCGCGTTCTTCGGGCCCGTGCGGAGCCAGGCGCCGGCGCCGTCGGCTGCCGTTTCCTCGAAGCTCGCGTCCTTGATGGCAACCGGTGTCCAGTCCCCCGCCGCCCCCTTCACCGCCAGCTCCACGGCGTCGAAGTCGACCGTCGCGGGTCCCATCACCATCACGCCGAAGGCGACGTTCTCGGCATCTTCAGCGACCGTTCCCTCGATCGTGTACGCCCGCCACTGCGGCTCGCGAATCGGGCGGTTGCCCATGTTGTCGAAAAAGCCCATCACGCCGTTCGGCCGGTCCACGCGGAGCCAGAGCGCCCCGGCGCCGGACGCGTCGGTGGCCGTCGCGCGCACCTGCGCCCGAAGCCGGATGTCCTTGCCGCGGAGGGTCGCGGCCGTCACGGTCTGCATGAGCGTCACGAAGCTCTCGCCGCCCTCGTTCAGGGCCCGGTGAGTGCGCTTGGCGTGGTAGGCGCCGCCCATCGTGCTGAAGCCCGCGCCGAGGTAGCGCCAGGCGACGAGGGGCTGTCCCGGCGCCCCTGACGCCGCGGGCGGAGGCAATGTCGTCTTGACCTCGATCCCGGGTCCGAGCGGAGCCACGAGCCTCTCGAGCGTGGTTGCCAGCTCGGCTGTGCTGCGGGCTTCCCGGACCTGCTTCACGCCGTCAGCGGCGAACCGGTTCCAGTCGAGCTCCGCCGCGGCGTCGCTCGGGTAGAAGAAGCGGACGACGCCATACAGGCGCCCAAAGGCCGCCACGTTGTCGACTTCGCGAGAGGGCACGGGCGCGGCGGAGAAAAGAACCGCGGCAGTGACTGGCAGCGTGAGGAGCGCAGCGCTCATCGCACTTCGAGCCCTCCATCGCCAAGAGACGGACGCAAGTATGCACCTTCCGCGGTTCCAACTCGCCATGGGTCTGCGGCGTCTCAACGAAAACGATGGCCGTCGTGGCTCTGGGAACCAGGATGACGAGAACAGGACGCCTCGCCGCCGCGCTCGGGCTGATCGTGCTGTCGGCCGCGGCCTACGCCGACGAGTCGCCACGGACGGAGCCGTTCGAGTTCGTGAGCGGGGGCCGGCGGCTCCGCGGCGCGCTCGATCGACCGGCGGGCAGACCGGCGTCGGGAGTGGTCGTCTTCGTGCACGGTCATGGCAGGACGGATGCGGTCGAGGGCAACTGGTACGGGGACCTTCGGCGCCGGTTCGCCGACCTGGGCCTCGCCAGCCTGATCTGGGACAAGCCGGGTTGTGGCCGGAGCGAGGGGTCGTACGACCACGATCAGACGGTCCAGAGCAGCGCCGACGAAGTCCTGGCCGCGATCGAGGAGCTCCAGCGGCGCAAGCTTCCCGGCTCCGATCGTGTCGGTCTCTGGGGAATCAGCCGCGCCGGGTGGATCTGCCCGCTCGTCATCGAGAGGCTGCCGTCCGTGGCCTTCTGGATCTCGGTCAGCGGGACGGACGAGAAGGAGAGCTTCGGATACCTCCTCGAGACGAACCTGCGCATCGAAGGCCGCAGCGCCTCCGAGGCGCGGGCGCTGGTCGACGAGTGGCGGCGTGGCATGGAGGTCTTCCGGAAGGGTGGCAGCTTCGCCGCGAACCAGAAGGCGACCGCGAACCTGCGACGCGATCCGTTCTTCAGCGAGTTCTTCGGCCGCAACGGCACCGAGGCGGCTTACCTCGCCGACCAGAAAAGGTTCATCGCCGAAGGGCACGTGTTCGACGACGCGTCGGGGCTCATGATCTACGTCCCCGGGCTGCGCGACCGGCTGCGCGCCGTTCGCTGTCCCGTGCTCGCCCTCTTCGGGGAGAAGGACTCGAACGTCGACTGGCGCAGCACCGCCGCGCTCTACAAGGACACGATCCCGCGCCTGACCCTCAAGACGTTCCCCGGCTGCAACCACAACCTGCGGCAGTGCCGGACGGGCGGATTCCGCGAGACGATGACGGGCGGCTCACAGCCGGTGTGCGAGGGGTATCACGACGCGATCGTCGCGTGGGTCGAGGCCCTCGAGACCGCCGCCGCTACGGCTTCCACTCGCCCGCGGGTTGCCGGGTCGCGACGTTGAGGCGGTTCCAGACGTTGATGCTGGCGATCGCGAGCACCAGGCCGGCGAGCGCCGTCTCGTCGTAGTGCCGGGCCGCTTCGTCCCAGACCTCGTCGGGCACGGGATCCGGCCGATCGTCGAGCCGGGTGACGGCTTCGGCGAGCGCCAGCGCGGCGCGCTCGGCGGCCGTGAAGTACGGCGAGTCGCGCCAGGCACCGACGGCGAAGAGGCGCTCGTCGGTCTCGCCCAGCTTCCGGGCGATCCGCGGGTGGCCGTCGACGCAGACGCTGCAGCCGTTGATCTGGCTCGCGCGCAGGCTCATCAGCTCGACGGTGCGCGGCGGCACGCCGGCCTTGGCCACGGCGCCGCCGAGCGATTGCAAAGCTTGCATCGCATCGGGGAGCAGCATCGCGGGGTGCTTGAGCCGCGCGGGCTTCAGCGCGCTCGGGTCTTCCTGGATCTTGTTTACTACCGTGGACATTTCGGTGTCTCCTTGTCACATCGCCCCTGTCTTGTCCGTCACACCCATGACGGAACGGAGCGAGGGAACGTGACCGACGACAAGGCCTGGTTGAGCGAACGGTTCGAGGCGCAGAGAGGCCAGCTGCGCGGCGTGGCCTACCGGATGCTCGGCTCGCTGAGCGAGGCGGAGGATGCGGTGCAGGAAGCGTGGCTGCGGTTCAGCCGCGCGGACACGAGCGACGTCCAGAACCTCGGCGGCTGGCTGACGACCGTCGTGGCGCGCGTGTCGCTCGACATGCTGCGCTCGCGCCGCTCGAGGCGCGAGGATTCCCTGGCCGAGGCGCCCGAGCCGGCGGCGGAGCGTCGCGGCGCCGCGGATCCGGAGCAGGAGGCCCTGCTGGCCGACTCGGTCGGGCTCGCGCTCCTCGTCGTGCTCGAGAACCTGACGCCCACGGAGCGGCTGGCGTTCGTGCTGCACGACCTGTTCGGCATGTCCTTCGACGACATCGCCCCGATCGTCTCCCGCTCCCCCGCGGCGGCGCGACAGCTCGCGAGCCGCGCGCGCCGGCGTGTCAGAGGAAGGGACGTCGCCGCGAACACGGACGTGAAGGCGCAGCGCCAGGTGGTCGAGGCCTTTCTCGCAGCGGCTCGCGAGGGGGATTTCGACGGGCTCGTGGCCGTCCTCGATCCCGACGTCGTTCGCCGCGCGGATGCGGCAGCGGTGCAGCCGGGGGCGCCGCGCGAGCTACGCGGGGCGGAGGCCGTCGCCAAAGGCGCGCTCGCGGGCGCGCGCCGCGCGCGATCGGCGCCCGCGGCGCTGGCGCTCGTCGACGGCACGGTCGGTGTCGTGGTGGCCCCGCACGGGCGGCTGACGCTGGCGATGCGGTTCGAGATCCGCGACGCGCGGATCGCGGCCATCGACGTCGTCGCGGAGCCCGACCGGTTGCGCGGTCTCGAGGTCGCCCTGCTCGACTGACGCGCTACTTCTTCGCGAAGCAGTACAAGCGGCTTGGCGTCCGGATGTAGATCCGGTCCCCGGAGATGGCTGGAGTCGCGAAGATCGGCTCGTCGAGCGAACCGACCGACTCGACCTCCCACTCCGGCGTGGCCTTCACCACGACGACCTTGCCTTCGAGGTTCGCCAGGTACAGCCGTCCTCCGCTCGCCACCGGCGAGGCGTAGTACTCGCCCGGCGCCCCCTCGAGACGGCCGCGCTTCAGGGCGTTGCCCGTCCGCGGGTCGAGGCTGCTGAGAATCCCGCCTTCCTTGAGCACGAACAGCGTGCCGCGGTAGACGATCGGAGTGGGGACGTTGGGAAGCGCCTGGCTGCTGCGCCAGATCACCTTGTCGGTGACGTCTCCGCGCTGTCCCAGGCGGACCGCCAGCATCGTATGGGGAGCCCGGGCCTGACCCTTGATCTCCGCGTACTCGGCCTCGACGAGGACGCCGTCGCCGTCCCGGTCGAAGAGCCGGACGAGCGGCATCTCCTGGAGCGTCAAGCGGCCGTCGCCGTCGGCATCGTGCTCGGAGAGGTGCTTGGAGAACGGAGGCAGTGCCACCTCGATGTTGTCGACCGAGAGCACCGGGAAGATCGCGATGTCCTCGCCGTCGAGCGTCGCGACCACCGGGCTGGCCTTGGGCTGCCACGGAAGGCCGGAGACCCACCACAGGCGCTCCAGGGAGCCGCATTCGTAGCCCGCGAGCTCGGTGTTCCCGGCGATCACGACCTCGCAGCTCTTCCCGCGCTCGTGGACGATCGGCGAGCAATAGGACGGCCCGGAGCGCTCGACGCGTCGGAGAACGCGGCCCGAGCGCTTGTCGAGCACGACGAGGAACGAGCCCGCGTCCTGGTCGCACACCTGGATGACCTTGTCGCCGGCGAGCACCGGAGAGTTGGCCATGCCCTGGAAGTTCTTGAAGGGGCCGAGCGGCTGTCGCCACAGCTCCTCGCCGTCGACGGAGTAGGCGACGAGGCCGAAGTCGGGAAAGAACGCGAAGACCGAGCGTCCATCGGTCACCGGCGTCGGAGACGCCGGGTTGTTGTTCGAGTGGTGACGCTCCTGGCGGGGACGCGCGACCTCGCGCCTCCAGAGGATCTTGCCGTCCTCGGCGCGCACGCAGAGGGTCACGAGGCTCCCCCGCTCGAACGCCGTCAGGAACACCCGGCCGTGGTCGACGATCGGGGACGAGTGGCCCGACGGAAGCGCGACCTTCCACCGGACGTTCCGGTCGGCTCCGAACTCGACCGGGAGGTTCGTGGACTCGAGGACGCCCGACCCGCCGGGCCCGCGAAATCGCGACCACTCGTCTGCGCTGGTCGCCTGGGCGTGCACGGCCACCAGCAGCACGGCCGCCGTGCGCATCCTCATGTCAGTCGACCTCCGAACCACGAGCGAGCTTAGGCCTCGTGGCCCGGGATGCGCAATTCGTGCTCTGGGCCTAGCCCGCAGCGGCGAAGACGCGATTCGGGGAGCCGGGCAGCACCTGGGAGCGGTAGCCAACGGCTTCGAGGAATGCGACTGCCGCCGTGGTGACCGTCTCGATGATGATCGTCGGACGGTATCGCGCGATGAGCGACCGCGCTCCGGCGATCACCAGCCCGTCGTGCCCCTCGGCGTCGATCTTGAGCAGCTTCACCGGCCCCTCGAGCGCCAGCGAATCGAGCGCGATCGTCGCCACCTGCAGCGCCTCCGGCGCGGTCGTCAGCTGGGCGCTGTAGTAGTCCCGGAGTCCCGTGTCGAACTTCGGCACGACCATTCCCAGCACCTGCGTCGACTCTGAAGCCGCCAGGTTCAGCAGCGTGACGTTGCTGTTCTCGAAGCGGGCCACGTTCGAAGCGAGCAGGTCGAAGGTGGCCGGGACGGGTTCGAAGGCGAACACCCGGCCCAGCGCGCCCACGATGTCGGAGAAGCGCTTCGTGTAGTGGCCGATGTTCGCGCCCACGTCGATCGCCCAGTCGCCGGGTGCCAGCCAGCGCGATGCGAGCTCCCACTCCGGCTCGCTGGTGCGGAACGCCTCTCGCGCGATCTGGCCTCGGTACGTGATCCTTCGGAGCTCCTGCTGCCAGCGATGCGGCAGCAGTGCCGCCGTTCTCTTGACGATTTTGGAATGCACAACGTCCCTCGTTCGAAGGGAGCGCACGAGGGCGCGACAAACTCACCCGCCCCGGAAAAATCGCAGTCGGGCGATGGAAGGCAGTACGGCTTCCCCTATTCTCCCCCCAACCGCGCTCGGCCTCTACCCTTTTTTTGGGCCGGGGTTCGGCCCGTCGGCGGGGCCAGGAGTCTGGTCAGCCCGGTCGTCATTGCCTCGCCAGCCAAGGCGCCGACTCGGCCTCGTCGCGCGCGGTGCGCCCGCTCTCGGCGAGCGGCGGGCTTCGGCCCTGACGCTACGGCGTGATCACCACGTCTCCCTCCGACACGGGCCCGGAGCTCGAGTAGACGAGCGCGCCGGTCGGCGTGCGAATGGTGATGGAAACCGTGTCGAGCCCCGAGCCCGCGGAGCCGCCGTCGAGCGCCTGTCCGGTCAATATGTAGCCCGGCTGGTTGTTGAGCTTCCCCACGACCGTGAAGTCCACCGCGGTACCGGCCCCAGGGGAAGACCGATAGTAGGTGATGATCGACGCGCTCTCGAAGCGCACGCGAGTCGACGGATTGTTGAAGTTGAACGAAAGCGTCCCCGAGGGCCCGTTGTTGCTCAGCGAGAAGCTCGCCGCCGCCGTGGGCCGACTGCCGCCGCCGGGAGCAGCGATCCGATACGCGCCCGAGAAGACCGCGGTCGAGCCGGCGCCGGGAAGCTGTGAAGGCTCCACGAGCGCCGTATACGCCGACTTGTGGAGCAGCGAGGTGTCGAAGAGCAAGGGTCCGTCGACCCGGCCACTCGAGGTGAGCCAGGTGTGGTCGTCGGCCTGGCCCCAGAACGTCACCGAGCTGATCTTGTCCGAGAGATAGCGGAAGGCCTGGAAGAAGTCGCGGTAACGGAAGGCCTGCCGGACGAAGCGGTCGGCGGGGATGTCCTCGTAGGCGACGACCGGGCCGGGGAAGGAGTTGCTGTAGACGCTGACGTCCAGCTCCGTCACCTGGTTGTCCAGGCCGGCGCCCGCGAAGAGGTTGATCGTCTCGAGGACGGCCGCGGCCGAGGGGAAGTCGACGTTGTTGTGCATCTGGTGGCCGATGCCGTCGACCGGCAC
>Ga0111539_10007465_pt1 | contig 14006 bp, 11 predicted proteins | sample RhiMethybrSRZTD1_FD_79667 | JGI IMG/M metagenome (GOLD analysis project Ga0111539, IMG submission 79667) | Populus rhizosphere microbial communities from Tennessee, USA - Rhizosphere MetaG P. TD hybrid SRZTD1 (version 2) (version 2) | ecosystem: Host-associated > Plants > Roots > Rhizosphere >...
AACTGAAAGCCGGGGATGTTGTTGTGATACCGGCGGGGACAGGACACTGGTTCACAAAGATTGACGATCACATCAACTATCTGATGATCCGCATCGATCCGGACAAAGTCACACCGCTCAAGGATGAAGCGAAGTCGAAGGACTACTTGTCGAAGCCCGCGCCGAGGTAAGGCGCAGCGAAGGAGACTTCTCATGGCGGGAAAGGTGTTTCGTTCTAAAGTCACGCGATTCGCGGCTATGGGTCTGCTCGCGACTCTCGTCGTGAGCGGTCAACAGAAAACCCCGCAGGGGGAATGGCGGCGGGCCGGCGGCGACGGGGGAAACGCGCGCTATTCGCCGCTGGATCAAATCAACGCGACGAACGTTCGTAATCTGAAAATCGCCTGGACCTGGCGCAGCGACAATTACGGCAGCCAGCCGGAAATCAAGAATGAAACGACTCCCGTAATGATCGATGGCGTCCTCTACTTCACCGCCGGCGATCGCCGTTCTGTGGTGGCCGCTGATCCGAGCACAGGGGAGACCCTCTGGGTGTGGCGACTTGACGAAGGTGGACGTACTGACGGGGTTCGAAAGAACAGTCGCGGTGTGGCTCACTGGACCGACGGACGTGAATCGCGGATCTTCACGGTGACTCCGGGCTATCAACTCGCCGCCCTGGACGCACGGAACGGCCATCCGATTACATCATTCGGGAAGAACGGCGTTGTCGATCTCACGTTGGAAGTGGAAAAGGACGCCAACTTCGATCCCCTGGTCGGACACCTGATGAACACGTCTCCGCCCCTGGTTTCAGGGAACGTCGTCGTGGTTCCTACTTCACTCGAAAATGCTCGAGTGCCGAAGTCGATGAAGTATCCCAAGGGCGACATCATGGCTTTCGATGCACGAACCGGCAAAAAGATCTGGGTATTCCACACTATTCCAAGACCCGGGGAGTTCGGCGCGGACACGTGGGAAAACAACTCGAATGTCTTCACCGGTCACACGGGCGCCTGGGCTCCATTCTCAGTAGATGAAGAGCTTGGAATTCTCTACCTCCCGGTAGAAAGCCCGACCGGGGATCAGTTTGGCGGACAGCGTCCCGGGAACAACCTGTTCTCGTCGTCTTTGGTCGCCGTGGATATCAAGACTGGCAAACGTCTCTGGCATCAGCAGATCGTGCGTCACGACATCTGGGACTATGACCCGCCAACGTCTCCCATTCTCGCGGACATCACAGTGGATGGTCGACGTATCAAAGCCGTCGTTCAGTTGACCAAGATGGCTTTCGCGTATGTCTTCGACAGGACCAACGGAAATCCGGTCTGGCCGATAGAAGATAAACCTGTCCCGCAAAGCGATGTTCCGGGAGAGAAGACTTCACCAACACAGAGGTTTCCCTCGAAGCCCCCGGCCTTCGACCGGCAGGGGATGACGCGCGAAGACGTGATCGACTTCACCCCGGAGATAAAGGAAATGGCGCTGAAGGCGATTGAGGGCTTTCGTCTTGGCCCTCTGTTCACGCCGCCGTCCATTGTGGATTCCGCGAAGGGGCTTAAGGGGACTCTGACATTTCCGGGCTCGGGTGGAGCCAATTGGGAGGGTGGCGCGTTTGATCCGGAAACCGGGTTCCTCTACGTCGCTTCCGCGACCAGAACCGATACGGCGGTGTACGGTGTGATGAGACCTCAACCAGGCCAGACGGACCTCTCGATGATCGGCACGACTAGTATCGCTCCGACCATTCAGCAATTACCCATCGTGAAGCCGCCATGGAATCGGATTACTGCGATTGACCTAAACAAAGGCGAGCAGGTTTGGCAGGTCGTAAATGGAGACACGCCGCCTGCGGTGAAGAACCATCCCCTGCTGCGCGGAGTGACATTGCCGAAAACCGGCAGTACGGGACGCGCCGCATTGCTTCTCGTCACGAAAACGCTCGTCTTTGCCGGTGAAGGCTACAACGGACAACCGTTCTTCCGGGCGCTGGATAAGAAGACGGGAGCGACCTTGTGGGAGGCGCAGACACCGGTGGGTCCGCCAACCGGTGTTCCGATGACGTACATGCATCAGGGAAAACAGTATGTCGTCGTCGCCATCGAAGGGAACAATGCCACGCGCACAGCCTCGCAGTTGGTCGCGTACGCGCTACCGTGAAATAAATAGGGACGTACCCCAATTTCCACGGGAAATTGGGGTACGTCCCTATTTATTTATTTCATCGCTGCACTTTGCCGGAACCGCCGTCTTTCAGCAGCGCATTCACTTCGTCCACGGTCGAGCGGCTGAAGTCTCCGGGGATCGAGTGTTTCAACACGGCCGTCGCGGATGCGAACTCCAGTGCCGCCTGCAAGGTCGGCAACTTGAGCATGCCGTAAATCAGCCCGGCATCGAACGCATCTCCTCCGCCGACTCGTTCCACCATGTGTGTGATTTCGTAATTCCGGCTTTCCATGAAGTGCTTCCCGTCGTCCATGCATGCCGACCACGCATTGTGCGACGCGCTCTTGGACTCACGGCGAGTCAGAACCACCGTTTTCAGCTCAGGGTAGGTTTTCAGGCACTTTCGAGTAACGGATCTGAAATCGCCTTTGGCTGAAACATCGAGAACTACCTCCATGGTCTCTCTGTTTCCGATCACGATATCGGTGAAAGCCATCAGCGAGGGCATGATGTCGCTGGCGGTCTTACCCCATCTCCAGAGGTTCTTGCGATGGTTGAGGTCGCACGACACTGTCAATCCCATCGCCTTCGCTTTGCGCATCCCTTCCAACGTCACTTCCGCAGCAGACGCGCTGATCGCCGGGGTGATTTCCGATACGTGAAACCATCCTGAGTTCTGGAATATCCGCTCCCATGGAATGTCCCCCGTCTTGGCAAGCGCGATGGCACTGTTCTCGCGATCATAGAGAATGCGGGGCGGACGTTGATTGGCGCCGGCTTCGAGGAAATACGTGCCGAGTCGCCCCTCCCCACGCACGATATAGGACGTGTCCACGTCATAACGCCGGAGTTCTCCGATGCAGGCGTCCGACAGAGCGTTCTGGTTCGGAAGAACGGTGACGTGCGCGGCGGGCACACCGAACAGGCACAGCCCGATTGCGACATTGGCCTCACTTCCTCCAAAGGTCGCGTCGAGTCGAGGTGTTTGCAGAAGTCGCTCAACTCCCGGAGCGGCGAGCCGAAGCATGATCTCGCCGAACGTGATGACTTTCCTGGTTGGCGTCATGCACGCGCCTGCTGAATTTTTTCGAGAAACTGACGGGCCAGGTCTGTAATCGACTTCGAGTCGCTGGCTGTTTTGGTGCCGGTCAGATGCCCGCTCACGCCAACCGCAACACATCCCGCCCGAATCCAGTCGGTCACATTATCGAGACTGACGCCGCCTGTTGGCATCAGTTGGGCCTGCGGGAGCGGGCTACGGACTGCCTTCACGAAACCGGGACCCAGGCCTTCGCTGGGGAAGATCTTGATGATGTCGGCTCCGGCTTCCATGGCTTCGATGATTTCTTTCACGGTTCCGGTTCCAGGCATATGCGGAATCTGATAACGATTGCAGAGCCTTGCCGTCTCGGCGTTGAGGGCCGGGCTGACGACAAACTTCGCGCCCGACAGGATTGCGATGCGTGCCGTTTCCGGATCGAGAACCGTTCCGGCTCCCACGATCATGTCGTTCTTGTATTGCTTTGACAGTTTTTCAATGACGTTCGCAGCGCCCGGAACGGTGAACGTGATTTCCAGTACTGCCACGCCACCTTTTGCGCAAGCTTCCGCAATACGTTCGGCATGATCAGAAACGTCCGCGCGAATGATGGCTACAAGTCCGGTTGCGATGATTTGATTGAGGACTTCGAGCTTCTGAATAGACATGGACGGGAATTATCGCTTGTTCGTCTGAGACGGCTGAACTTTTTCGGCAACTGTGCCAAAGCCAAACTGAAGCCATCGAGTCCACATTTCTTGCACCGCTCCGCGGTGCGTAATGAAGGGCAGTAGGCGAACTCCTTATATATAATGAGCCGCACTCATGGCATTTGCGATTGGGACTCAACTCGGATCACTCGAGATCACCGGAATGCTGGGCAAAGGCGGCATGGGCGAGGTCTACCGCGCGCGCGATATACGATTGAAGCGCGACGTCGCCGTCAAGGTCCTGCCCGACGAGTTTTCACACGACTCTGACCGCGTCGCCCGTTTCCAGCGGGAAGCCGAGGTTCTGGCTTCGCTCAATCATCCGAACATTGCGGGTATTCACGGACTGGGAGAAGCGGACGGCTCGCGATTCCTGGTCCTGGAGTTGGTGGAAGGCGAGACGCTGGCCGAGCGCATCGAACGTGGCACGCTCCCCATTGACGAGGCGCTGCGACTCGCGCGCAGCATGTGCGAAGCGCTGGAGGCCGCGCATGAAAAAGGTGTGATTCACCGCGACCTGAAGCCGGCGAACGTAAAGGTTACGCCCGAAGGCGTTGTAAAGGTACTCGACTTCGGCCTGGCGAAGGCGATGGAGAGAGCACCAGGCAGCGGGACGTTGTCGCAATCGCCAACCCTGAGTCTGGCGGGCACGCAGGCGGGCATGATTCTGGGCACAGCGGCGTACATGTCGCCCGAGCAGGCTAAAGGCCTCAATACCGATCAACGCAGCGACATCTTTTCTTTTGGCGCCGTATTTTTCGAGATGGTCACCGGCCGACAAGCGTTTCAGGGAGACAGCGTCTCGGAAGTGCTGGCGTCGATCCTGGCGCGCGAGCCGGATCTCAGCCTGATGCCGCACGGGCTGAATCCCAAGATTTACGATCTGCTGCGCCGCGCGCTCGAAAAGAATCCCAAACGGCGCTGGCACGCCATTGGCGATCTGCGCCTGGAACTGGAAACGGCCATGGCGGAGCCGCTCGCAAAACCTGTGGAAGCACCGCAGGCGGCGCCGGCGCCGAAGCCGTTATGGAAGCGCGCCGTTCCTGTGGCTGCGGCCGCGGTGTTGACTGCGGCGCTCACCATCGCGGGCATGCGGTATTTCGCGCCCTCCACTCCCAAGCCCCTGACGCGCTTTTCCGTGACGCTGGGGGAAAACCAGCAGTTCACGGGTACCGGGCGCGCGACGGTAGCGATTTCGCCGGACGGTTCCCAAATGGTCTACGTCGCCAATCAGCGGCTGTACCATCGGGCCATGTCGGAGTTGGAGGCACGGCCCATTCCTGGAACGGAGACGTGGCAAACCGTGTTGAACCCGGTGTTTTCACCAGATGGGCGATCCCTTGCGTTCTGGGCCGTATCGGACCAAACGCTGAAGAAAATCGCCGTGTCCGGTGGAGCCTCGGTGACCCTCTGTCCTGTCGACGCTCCATATGGAATGAGCTGGAGCGAAGCTGGAATCGTGTTCGGGCAAGGCGCTAAAGGCATCCTGAGGGTTTCCGAGAATGGAGGCAAACCTGAGGTGCTGGTGAGTGCGGAAAACGATGAAGTGGCCCAAGGCCCCCAGGTTCTGCCAGGTGGAGAGGTCGTACTGTATGCGATGTCAACCGGTACCAGTAACTCGGACTCCTGGGACAAGGCGAAGATATACGTGCAACAGCTCAAGCCGGGCAGCGCGCGGCAACTCCTAATCGACGGCGGCGCCGACGCCCGTTATGTATCCACGGGCCACATTGTCTATGCGTTCGGCGGAACGTTGTTCGCTGTCCCCTTCGATCTGGGGCGGCTGCAGGTCACTGGAGGGCAAGTGCCCGTAGTCGAGGGCGTCCGTCGAAGCGCCAACACGGGCTCAGCGCAGTTCAGTTTCTCCAATACTGGATCCCTCATCTACGTCCCCGGGCCAATTTCGATTTCAGGAGTAGCGCAGATAACCCTCGCGACGCTCGGCCGCGAGGGTGGGCTTGAACGACTCAAGTTGCCGCTGAAGGCGTATGCATTCCCCCGGGTTTCCCCCGACGGCAAGCGCGTTGCGGTGTCAACGGACGACGCCAAGGACTCCAACATCTGGATCTACGATCTTGCAGGCTCCACTGCACCGCGGCAACTCACTCTGGGAAGCGCCAATCGCTATCCCGTGTGGTCGGGAAACGAGCGGGTTGCGTTCCAGTCGGATCGCGAAGGCGACTTGGGAATCTTCTGGCAAAAGACCGACGGAACCGGAACGGCCGAACGGCTTACCAAACCGGAACAGGGGGTTGCCCATATTCCGGATTCCTGGTCCCCGGACGGCAAGGCGCTTGCCTACACGGCGGTGAAGGGCTCCGAAGCGGCTTTGTGGATCTACGCCCTCCAAGACAAGAAGGCCTCCGTCTTTGCAGAGAAGGCCGGGGCTCTGATTGGAAGGGCTGCGTTTTCCCCGGATGGCCAATGGCTGGCCTATCAGTCCTCGGAAACGGGGACGAATCAGATTTTTGTGCAGCCGTTCCCGAGCACGGGCGCCAAATATCCCCTCGTTAGAGGAGGTCATCCATTCTGGTCTCCGGACGGACGAGAGATTCATTACAATCCTGCCGCCCAACAAACCGCCTTCGTCGGCATCACAACCCGGCCCACGTTTTCGTTCGGGGAACCCACGATAGTGCCGCTCTCAGGACTTCGGAGTAGGAATCCCAGTACGGACCCCAGAGTCTGGGACGTGATGCCCGATGGCAAGAAAATCATCGGGACCGCGGACGCCGCTGCCGACCCGGCGTCCTCCGGCACTCCTGCCGGACCTCAAATCCAGGCCGTGCTGAACTGGTTCGAAGACCTCAAGCAGCGTATGTCCGCGAAGTAGCCAGATCCGCTGAAGCGTCATGTTCACCACAGTACATGATCGGTTTCCTGGCTATTTACTCTACAATGTAGTTTATGTCTACGCCTGCACTCGGAGAGTTTGAGCAGATTGTGCTTTTGGCAATTCTCCGCCTGGATCATGAAGCCTATGGCGTGACGATTCGAAGCGAGATCGAAAAATGCACGGGCCGAGAACCCGCCCCCGGAGCACTCTACACCACATTGGATCGTCTCGAGGAGAAGGGCCTGGTCCGATCGCATATGGCAGACCCTACGCCTGAGCGTGGAGGCCGATCCAAGCGGTACTTTACGGTGAGTGCGAAGGGACTAAAAGCGGTCACACACGCAGTCCGCAACTATCAACGCTTACTGGAGGGCCTGGAACTTCCGGGTTTGACCTATGCGCAGAGCTGATGCCGCCGAATGGATTCTCTCTCTCTCTCTCTCCACGTCTCAGGATCGGGCTGCTTCGATCGCCGGCGACCTCGCCGAACAGGCGCGATTGTACGGAGCGCGCTGGTTCTGGAGCAGTCTGATTCGAACGACCGGATCGCTCGCCTGGCGTGCTTTCACCGACGCGCCTTTGCGCCTGACCGGCATGGCCGTCATGGGCGCGCTGATCCAGGCGATCTACACGATATTGCTGATGTTGGGAATTGTCTTCGGACATGTGGCAGTGATGGTCGTGCTGGGACTGGGCACCGAAGGAACCTTCCTCGATCTTGACTCTGGTCCCTCTATGCTCGCATGGCAGATGGAATCCATCGTGGCGTTTCTGCTCGCTTCGTTTTTTCTCGGAAAATGGCTGGCAAGGAAGGCGCCCCAACGGGAACTGGCTGTGTACGTCACGATTTGGTTCATCTTTCACCTTGTGTGGATTCCAGGCCTGCTGCTCAGCACGGGGGGAGCTCAGGTTCTCCCTGCCGTCGTTCCCGACGTGCTAGTGGATATCATTTCCACCGCCGTGGGCGGAATGTGCACCTTACTTGGCGTCAAGCGCGTGAGGCGGCCGCCGCCTGCCTTGGTCAGATAAGCCGTTACTTCGCCGAAGCCTCTGATCCGCGTATAATCGCGGCCTTATGGAGCTTCGAGTCGATGCGACTTCCAGATTGCCGGTAAACGTGGTCACGGTCTGACCTGGAGATAGACGATGAGAATTCAACGTTGGGTTCGCCTTTCCTGGATAACAGTCTTTCTTCTCGCCGTGTCGCAGCTTGCACTGGCGCAAACGTCCGCGCCGCAGGAACGTTGGATTGCGACGTGGGGGGCTGCATTGCATCAACCCGGCGCCAACGCGGTAACTTTCAGCGATCAAACCCTTCGAATGTTGACGCGAGTCAGCGTCGGCGGTTCGCGGATTCGAGTGCAGCTGTCCAACCTCTACGGGACGGCCCCCGTATTGCTCGGCCCCGTCCACGTTGCGCTTCACGGCCAGGAATCGGCAATCGTGGCGGGTACTGACCGCGCGCTGCTCTTCGACGGGAAGCCAACCGTGAAAGTTCCGGCGGGCGCCGTCATGGTCAGCGACGCGGTCGATCTCAATGTGCCGGCGCTGGGTGATCTCGCAATCAGCGTCTATGTGCCGGCAGGGAACACGGTGCCGGGTCCACGGCAGAACACGTCGCTCCGCACCAACTATGTCGCTGCGGGCGATGTTACTGGTGCTTCCGAACTGACGACTCCCACAACGACACCATCATGGATCTGGATCTCCGGTGTTGAGGTGATGGCGCCCGCAAACAACGGCGCAGTCGTCGCCTTTGGGGCTTCCAGCGTGGCCGGCACGACCTCGACACCAAACACAAATCGCAGTTGGCCGAGCGTCCTCGCAGACAGGCTTCAGGCTAATGCTGCCACAAGCCACCTCTCTGTCATCAACATGGGAATTGGGGGCAACCGAGTACTGGGCGACTCTGCTACAGCCGGTCTGAGCGCTATGGCCCGTTTTGATCGCGACGTGTTGACGGTAACCGGTGTTCGATGGCTCATGCTTTTTGAAGGCACGAACGATGTCGGCGCCCTTGCCCGCACTCCCGACAGCATGACCGCAGACGATTTGATCGGCGCTTACAAACAAATGATCGAACGCGCTCACGCACGCGGCATCAAAGTCATCGGCTGCACGCTGAATCCTTTCCAGGGTATGGCCTACTACTCCGAACAAAGCGAGGCCACGCGGTTGGCCGTCAATAAATGGATTCTTACCAGCGGAGCTTTCGATGCGACAGTGGACTTCGACGCTGTCACACGCGATCCGGCAAATCCCAAGCAACTCAACCCGCCCTTCAACAACGGAGATCATCTCCATCCGAACGATGCCGGATACAAGGCTATGGCCGAAGCTATCGACCTGTCGTTTTTTTCAAAACGCTGACGCGTCGTGTTAGAGCCAAACAACGACCGTCACGAGGGGAATTAACGCTTGTTCGTCAGAGATGACTGAACTATTTTAGTTCGCCATGCACGCAATACCTCCGAATCAGCAGCAGGCGCTTGTCGAGCGCCTTATGAACATGTGTGGCGGGTCGTACAGTCCCGAAACACGGCGAAAGTATTTTATTTCCGGACCGCAATGGGCGGCCGCCTATCAGGGACAGGCGCTGTTTTTCGCGCCGACCAGAAAGCCCATCACCTTTGAAGATGTCATTCGCGAGTTCGGCAAACTCGGCATCGGATATTGGACGACACACGACAGTGACGTCATTCCAGCCGATCAACTCGGAGGAGACCAGCAGAAGGAAATTGTCGCTCGCATCCAGCAGTCGCTGAAGACGCATGGCGTTCAGTGCTCCATGGTCACGACCGAAACATTTTTTCATCCCGTTTTTGCCGCGGGGCCCGCAGCGGAATCTCCGGAGATCCGCGAGTACACAAAATTCCGCGTTACCAACACCGTGGATATCGGCCACGAGCTGGGCGCGTCCTACGCCGTCTACTGGCCTGGTTCACTCGGCTATCTCACGCAAGGTGCGATTGAAGAGACCGAAACCCTGAAGTGGTACGCCGAGTCTCTCAACGCTGCCTGCGATCGGGATATCGAAGTCGCAAAGAAGAAGGGCAGACCTACGCTGAAGCATTGTCTGGAAGCGAAACCTTTCGAGCCCCAGGCGGAGATCCTGTTGCCCACCAGCGACGCGATGCTGGCATTCATCGCGTCCGGCCTCTTAACCCATCCCGAGATGGTTGGATTGAATCCCGAGTTCCTTCATGAACTGATGTGGGGCGGGGCCCCGCGCGCCGCACTGGCGCGGGCTCTCGTAGCAGGAAAGCTGTGGCACTTCGACATCAACGATGGTTATCGACTGAAACACGACGTCGATATCGGAGTCGGACTCGTCAATCCGCTCGATTGGTTGAATACTCTCATGCTTCTTCGAGCGCACGGCTTCAATGGGCCTTTCAATCTTGATTTCAAGCCACATCGCACCACGAGCAACTGGGGTGTCTTTGCCGTAAGCTTCCCGTCGGCGGTGGATCGCTTTATCACACTGTGGGATATCGCCGGGGAGGCCATGGAAGACCCGATTCTCCGCGAAGCAACGGATGCTTTGAAAGCTGGTTCCGGTATCAAACCCGGCACCGACGGCTACGCCATTCATGAAGCCAACAAGGAATTGTTGACCTTGCATGAACTGATCGCACACCGTCTCGTGCAGTTGTTGTTGGGACTGCATCGCGGACGAACTTTTTCCAGCTGACACAGTTTCTGGAGCAGGGACGATGTATTGGTTAGGCATTGACGTCGGAACCGGCGGAACGCGGGCGTTACTGGTCGATGATCGCGGCAAGGTCCGGCACGCATTCACGGCCGCGCACGAAGACATGCGGATGGATCGTCCACTCTGGGCTGAGCAGAATCCCGAAGACTGGTGGAGCGCCTCGCAAAAAGCCATTCGAGGAGTGATCAAATCCGCCGGCGCTTCCGGAAAAGACATCCAGGGCGTCGGTTTGGCGGGCCAGATGCATGGCCTGGTATTGCTAGACGAAAACGATCAGGTGATTCGGCCTGCACTGATCTGGTGCGATCAGCGAAGTCAGGCACAGGTAGACGCCATCAATGCTTTGATGGACAAAGAAACAATTCTTTCCTGTATCGCGAATCCCGTTCTGACCGGCTTTACGTTGCCCAAGCTCCTCTGGGTTCGAGACAACGAGCCTGAGGCCTTCTCGCGGATTCGAAAGCTTCTTCTGCCCAAGGACTATGTCCGTTTTCAGCTGACCGGCGATTATGCGACCGACGTTTCGGATGCATCCGGTACAGCGCTGTTCGATGTCGTTGGCCGTCGATGGTCCAAAGAATTCATGGAGCGTCTTGGATTGCGGACGACCTTGTTGCCGGCTGTGTTTGAATCGCATGAGCTCACCGGCAAGGTCACAGCCAATGCGGCAAAGAGTACCGGACTTCTGGAAGGTACGCCTGTGGTTGCCGGTGCGGGAGATCAGGCCGCAAGTGCTGTCGGCAGTGGTGTCGTCGAGCCCGGACTCGTTTCCTGCACGATTGGCACATCGGGAGTGGTATTCGCGCACACGAAATCTCCCGCATACGATCCGGACGGGCGCGTCCACACGTTTTGCCATGCAGTGCGTGGGGCCTGGCACGTCATGGGTGTGACGCAAGGCGCGGGGTTAAGCCTGCAGTGGTTCCGGAGGAATCTTGCACCGGACGTCGAGTACGATGCCCTGACGGCAGAAGCAGCTGCCGCTCCGGCAGGCTCACAGGGGCTTTACTGGCTTCCGTATCTGATGGGCGAGCGGACACCGCACCTGGACGCGTCAGCGCGCGGTGGCTGGGTTGGCTTGACCGCACGTCATACAAGGGCAGACTTGATTCGTGCCATCCTCGAAGGAGTTGCATACAGTCAGAAAGATTGCCTCCAGATCATCGAAGGTATGGGCAATCGCGTGGAGTCCGTGCGATTGTCCGGCGGGGGCGCGCGAAGTTCCTTGTGGCGGCAGATATTTGCCGACGTTCTCGGAAAACGCGTGGCAACACTGGAGACAGAAGAAGGTTCAGCATACGGGGCTGCATTGCTTTCGATGGTGGGGACGGGCCGCTATCCTTCTGTCATGGACTTATGTAGGACCACGGTCCACGAAACTGCTTCGTTCGAGCCGCATCCCGGTGAAGCTGCTATCTATGACAGGGGCCACAGGATTTATCAGGCGCTGTACCCTGCCTTGAAAATGTTAAAGTAATTAAAATACTTTGGAGGCTGTTTTGTTTGAGCGCTACACAGACGATGCGAGGCGCGCGATGTTTTTTGCGCGTCAGGCAGCGACTCTGTCCGGCAGCATCAGGATTGAGTCGGAGCATCTGCTTCTTGGATTGGTTCGCGAGGGCGGCCCTTCACTTCAGCAGCTCGTTCCTGCCTTGTCCACCGAGGAAATCCGCACCAGGATTCCCGAAAGACCAGCCGACATGGAGGATGCTTCACCGCCCCTGATCATGCCTCTTTCGGACGAATGCAAATGGATCGTGGCCTATGCCGCCGATGAAGCGGATGCGCTGAAGCATCGTCAAATCGCAGCCGAACATCTTCTCCTCGCAATACTTCGTGAAGATTCCTGCGCTGCTGCCCGATTGCTCAGTGAAACCGGCGCCCGATTGGAACTCCTCAGGCAACGCATCGCATCTGAAACACCGCATGAGGATAGTTGGGAAGTTCGGTCTTAGCGCCTGATAGAATCTCCCCGCATTCTCGACACTTCTCTTCAAATACAGGGAGCAAACATGCGAACGAAAGGGTTAGCTTTTCTTCTGGCGGCGTTGCTGCTCGGCGGCGCTGTTGCTGTTGGAGCGGGGCAAGGCGCTCGAGGAACCGCCACGGGATCTTGCGATCGCCCCTGTCTTCAGGGATTCGTGGATCAATATCTCGATGCGTGGATCGCGCGCGATCCGAAGCGGGCTCCACTCGCTGCGAATGCGAAATACACAGAGAATGGTCAGCGCCTGGAATTCGGCGACGGTTCCTGGAATGTTGCGACGGGGAAAGGAAAGTACCGGTTGTGGGTTCCGGACACAGAAACCGGACAGGTGGGGCTAATCACGACGGTCACCGAAGATGGTGCCGCCGCAGGACAGCAGGTAGCCTCGATGCTGGCATTGCGATTAAAAATTGTGAACCGACAGATTTCCGAAGCAGAGGCCCTGTTTGTACGCCCGGCCACGGGTGGTGGGGCCCGCGGTGCGGGAGCCGCTCCAGCAGCCGTGCCGCCCCCAGCGCAACGCCTGGAAAACATGGGACAGCCTCACGCGCTTTTTCGACAGCCTATTCCCGCAGCGGAACGCATGTCGCGGGCTGACCTGATTCGGATCTCGGATATGTATTTCAGCGGTATGCAGAAGAACGACGGGCTTGCCGAATATCCATTCGCGAGCGATTGTGATCGATTCGAAAATGCCTCTCAGACGACAAATGTCGAGACACCCCCGAACGCCATCCGTCCGGATCCGAAAACGGCGAACACCTATTCGGCGCAATGGAGCTGCATGGAGCAGTTCAAGTCCGGCTTGATTCATTTCGTGTCCCGCATCCGCGATCGTCGATATGTCGCCGTCGACCCGGAATATGGAATGGTCTTCAGCTTTACGTTCTTCGACCATATGGCAGGAAAGACGCGCACCTACACGCATCCCGACGGCAGAGTGATCACCAGTGGTCCCACGTCTCCCTGGACATGGGAAATTGCCGAGTTGTTTCGTGTCGAGAAAGGCAAGATTCGCCGCATTGAAGCGATCCTGACGCAGTCCCCGTACGGGCAGCAATCCGGATGGAGCACTTACGAAGAGAGCATGTCCGACAAAGCACGAGACATTCGGTAGAGAAATCTTCGGTGTTCACTGTTCAACATTGAACGTTGGACAGTGAACATTGAACACTGAACAATCTGTTTTACCCTCACACTATGTGGTACGCCGTCACCATCGCGTTCCTTCTCACGCTTCAGGGCTTGCCGCCCCTTCTCGGTCCGCTGATTCCTGACAAGGGTGGCGCGGTAACGGGTGTAATTCGCAGAGCGGACACTCGCCAGCCCATCCCTTCCGCACAAGTCGCCGTGGTTGTCGCCGGGACCTCGCCTGAGGCGGCGATGGCGCGAGCCGTGGCTGCGGATCGCGATGGCCGCTTCACTGTCAAAGGCCTGGAGCCGGGAGCGTACACGGTCGTCGTGCAGGCTGAAGGTTACTTCAGCGCGAGCAACGATCCGGCATCTGCCGAACGCGCGACCAGGGATGTTGGAGTTTTCGAAGGGCAGCAGAGCGACATCGGTGTTGTTGACCT
>Ga0111539_10007466_pt1 | contig 14002 bp, 12 predicted proteins | sample RhiMethybrSRZTD1_FD_79667 | JGI IMG/M metagenome (GOLD analysis project Ga0111539, IMG submission 79667) | Populus rhizosphere microbial communities from Tennessee, USA - Rhizosphere MetaG P. TD hybrid SRZTD1 (version 2) (version 2) | ecosystem: Host-associated > Plants > Roots > Rhizosphere >...
AAAACTGAGCTTCAGAAAGGAACCGCGGAAATTGTTCATGCGATTGTAAAAAAGTCAAGTTCCATACCAACGCAAACAATGTACTCGCATCTCATTACTAGTGGACTAACAGTTGGATTTGGCGGATCCATGGGATTGGAGTCCCCAATGGTGAGCACCGGCTCAGCCATAGGTTCAAACTTTGGTAAGTCGTATAATCTGTCATATAAGGATCGTACAATTCTTTTGGCGTGTGGGGCTGCGGCGGGTATTGGGGCCGCTTTTAATTCGCCCATTGCCGGTGTACTTTTCGCTGTGGAAGTTTTATTAACTGATATCAGTGCTGCTGCGCTTATACCACTGATCATCTCCGCAGCCTGTGGAGCACTGCTTTCAAAAATTATTTTGCAGGAAGATGCGCTCCTTTCGTTCACGCTTCAACAACCGTTCAACTCTTACAATGTACCATACTATGTTATCCTGGGTCTTCTTGCAGGATTACTTTCGCTTTATTATGCGCGAATGTTTACGTGGGTAGACGTGAAAATGAAGGCCGTAGGTAATCTATGGCTTCGGGTTTTGCTGGGAGGAACGCTATTATTTATACTGCTGATCTTCTTTCCGCCACTATTCGGTGAGGGTTACGAATCCATAAAATCACTTTCACTCCTTCAGCCAGGTCAGCTTACAAAAGTGAGCATCATGAACTCCCTCATTCGAAACGACATGCACCTCTTGATTTTCCTCAGTGCGTTGATGTTTCTAAAAACAATTGCTGCGGCCATCACGACCGGAAGTGGTGGAAACGGCGGAAGTTTTGCACCGTCACTGTTTGTGGGGGCGTATTTGGGATTTATTTACGCACGATTTATCAACCTTACGGGTATTGCCAAAATACCTGAAACAAACTTTACGCTTGTAGCAATGGCAGGGATACTCAGCGGAGTGTTCTACGCACCACTTACGGCCATTTTCCTCATCGCCGAAGTTACAGGTGGCTATGAACTTATGATTCCGCTCATGATCGTATCAGCGCTTAGTATTACCGTGGTAAAATATTTCGAGCCTTTATCAATGGAAGGAAAGAAACTTTCGCATATGCTTAATTTAAGCATGGAAGACAAAGATCGTTTTTTGTTGAGCAAACTGGACCTAACGGCATTAATCGAAACCAATTTTTCTGTTATTAAGCCAGAGGATACCCTCCAGTCTATGATTCAGGTTATTTCGACCTCCAGCAGAAATACATTTCCGGTCGTTAACGAAAAGAATGAACTTCTGGGGCTGGTCCATATGGATAAAATCCGAAACATCATTTTTAATCCGGAAAAACATGAAAAGACAACCGTTAAGGAGTTGATGACAAAACCAGCCGCCATCATCAAGTTAAATGAAAATCTGCATACCGTCTTGAAAAAATTCGATGATACCAATCAATGGAGCCTACCCGTGGTAGAAGACAAACAATATCTTGGGTTTGTCTCGAAGTCGAGCATCCTCACGAAATACAGATCAGAGCTTTTGAAATCCGTCTAAGGCAACTTTCGTTAAATCCATGTTACACAGATGCGCAGCGACCGCGAAGTTTCGCTAAGGTCTCAGCGAAACTCCGTGTCTTGCGTCTCGCTGTGAATACAAAATTCGAACCGCTATTGAATCGTTCCCTTCTTTACCTCGAATTTGCCCAGGGCTGCAGTCTTGTTGATTTTATTGGAATTGAAATCTTTTAATACGGAACTTTTTATTGTGTACTCCAGGGTTGACGGTATCCCACAGCCAACACATCGCGTCAATCTTACCTGGAAGACTAATACCTCTTCATCCTTAAGACTCTTTAATGTGCGTCCATACTCCAGAATGTTGTCTTTTAGATCTTGTTCGAATTTAGGATAGAGTTCCTTGATCGTTTTATCACGCGTAGCCTGATCAACATCATCCAAACCAACTGTTGGCATCACATACCGTTTGGTGTATCCCAACTCCTGACTGCTTAAAGCCTGCATGTAATACACTACGCCGTAATCTTTCAACCGCTCGAAATACACATTATCCTGTACGAAGAAAGTCTTTGAGAGATCAGGACGATATAATCGACTGAAAATACTCGACAATAACTCCAAATCAGGTTCCACCTCATCGACCGATTCCGTGTTTATCACTTTAATCTTTGACAACGCTTGCTCGCGGGTGATCTTATTTTGTTTGTATTGTGTCAAATCACCTCTTACTACTTCAACAGAAAGATGGGTGCGGTTGGGCGCGTCAAAATATTTGTTTACCCACACTCTTGGTCTATCCCCTTGATTGGAGACAATGATCCTTTCTGTCGGTGAAAGCTGCGTTATCATATCGCCGTAGTCTAACAAAAATGTTTTCGCTGCATCAATCACTTTTGTGTTGTAAGAATCCTGGATGCTGTCCATATCAAGCTTCGCCTTTTCTTTCTTTTTATCTTGAAGACTCAGCGTGCCTTTTTTCTCCGGTGTCCTGGGCTCGACGTCATTGCTTGAATTGTCATCATTACCATTGTTAATATATACACGTGGCCCTTGGGCACGTTCCCATGTGAAATTATCATCCGGGGGCAAAGCAAACACGATGGGCGTTGTATAATCCGTCGGAATGTAGAACGTTACACCGTATCCAGCCTGATAGTTACTTTTTATTTCAAGTGGAAAGAACATCTTTTGTCTTTCAAACTGCTGCTTTATCAATGTTCCCAATACATTCTCTGCAACGGCAATGTCGCGTTGCATTCTCTCCTCGTCTATTTTCTGTGCCATGGCAGGCATAATGGTAAAAACAACCACGCTGCACAGCAAAGTTTGAATTATTGTCTTCATAATCTTACGCATTTAATAAATTGGTTGCACGCATTTGCCAGCATCCTTAGTTAGTGGTCCCTATAGAATTTTTTGTTCCTACTGTTGTAATAATACTAGACAGAATTTGCTCCGTTTCCTGCTTGAATACATCCGTATTTTTCTCAATGCTGTTCAACCGGGTTTGAACAAGCTGGAGATCGTCATTACGTTGCTGTTGAAGATATTTTGAAAAATCGACCAACAGACTTTCGATATACTGTTTCTGTTCGTCGGCAGAAAGTTTGAAATAATTTTTAACCAATTGCAGGTTCTCGGTTTGCATTCCCGAAACAAATTGGCGAATCTGATCCTGTGACGCGGCTGAAGCATCTCTTACCAGCTTATCGATCTTATTCGAATTCTGCTGAAGGTTTTTAGTAATGGATGCATCCAATTGTTGTTGCGTTTCTTTCCAGCTAGACTGCATCGCCATGTTGTTTTTGTCCAATGATGAATTGATCATAGCCTGAACCTCTTCAGAAGACAAAGAAGCTAGGGTTGGCTGAGCGGCTGCCGCCACATTATCGTTACCAACCTGATTACCTCCAAAGCTAATTCGTAGTTCACTTTCCTGATATTGAATCCTCATGCCTGAAAGCTTTCCGACGAGGATGATCAGCAGCAGCGATGCAGCGATACTGACAATCGTTTTGAGATAAGGAGCATTCCAAATAAATCGTTGTTTGCTTTCGCCGACAAAAATGGGAGGGGCAATCACCTCTTTGTCCTTCACATGGCCCAGCATGCTCCGCATTTGCTGAAGACGTTCGAGCTCGATGCGTGCCTCGGGATGTTCAAAAAGATATTTATCCATGGCTTCCTTTTCGGAACCTTCCAATTCACCATAGAGGTAAGCCATCAAATCGTTTTCATTGGTTTTATAACTCATAGCCTATTGTATCTTTATTTATATTTTTTCGATCCAAAATTTTTCGGAGGCCATCAAGCCCATAGTACATTCTTGATTTTACGGTGTTCTCCGAGATGTTTAATACCTCTGCAATTTCTCTGAATTTCAATCCCTCATATTCTTTCATGATGACCACTTCGCGCTGTTCCGCATTTAGTTCGCTCAAGGCCTGTTGTAAAATGTCAGCCAGCTCCGTTCGGTGTAATTGAGATTCAGGGTTATCAAACCGATGCGCTGTGGACTCCCATTTCGGTGAATCTTCGGCATCACGATTCCAAACGACGTCAAACGAAAGGGAGCGATCCCCCTTCTTTTTCCGAATCTCTTCCCTGCAATAGTTGACGGCAATTTTATAAAGCCAGGATTTAAACCTGGCATTGTCCTGAAGGCCCGGGAGGTTCTTGCACATGGAAATAAAAGTCTTTTGGGAAACCTCCATTGCCAGGTCATGATCCATAAAAAATTTGTACCCGAAGTTGTAGATACGTTTGTACCACAGCTGCACCAATTTCCCTTGGGCACTCTGATCCCCCTCTTTAGCCCGGGTAACAAGGGTATCAGATTGCATCATGGCAATGTTCAGTAAAGTATCCACCACAGATTTCGTTCGGTTTTTTTTTAGTTCTCCTGCTTCTTGCCTTCTACACCTTAAAGATGACGAGGTCGTAGAAATAGTTTTACAGGTTTTATTTTTTTGACAAATAAACCCGTTTTTCAAGAGAATATAGACCTTTTAGGTTTAAGCTTTTAGCCGTAAGCTTGTAGCCGCAAATTGGCATCATGAAAAAAATCATTTCCTGGCTGATCCGGTATGTGCCACGAAAATACCTTCAGCGCGTAAGCGGTGCAGGTTTAAAGGTCCTGGGGCTGTTTTACCGCGGCCAAGATGTTACCTGCCCTGTATGCAGCAAAAGTTTCCGGAAATTCCTACCCTACGGGCGAATTAATCCTCGTGAAAATGCCTTGTGCCCGAATTGCCTTTCCCTGGAACGCCACCGGCTTATGTGGCTTTATTTAAAGGAAAGAACAGGGTTTTTCAAAAATGGCCTACATGTCCTGCACATTGCTCCAGAAGCTTGCTTTATCAAGCGGTTTGAAAGGATTCACGGTGAGAAGTATATCACGGCTGACATCGAATCACCTCTGGCAAAAGTAAAAATGGACATTCATCAAATTCCTTTCGAGCAAAATACATTTGATGTAGTGCTCTGCAATCACGTATTGGAGCATGTCAGAGATGATATCAAGGCGATGAACGAAATTCATAGAGTACTTAAACCGCAGGGATTCGCCATCCTTCAGGTTCCTTTTTTCAACCCAGTGCCTGACACAACATTTGAAGATTCAACGATCACGGACCGACAAGAAAGAGAAAAAATATTCGGGCAGGATGATCACGTTCGAAAATACGGCAGGGATTACACTCAAAGAATAAAACGAGCAGGGCTGACGCCGTTGGAGGATCCTTATGTAAACGACCTCGAAGAAAGTGTGCGTAAAAAATTCGGATTAGTAAAAGGAGAAATAATCTACGGCGGCCGAAAAGATCTTTAGTGTTAAAGGACTGAAGTCCTTCGCTTAGAGAAGTTCAGTTGCCACGTCCCTAAGGCCGTGGCAACGTCAAATAAAAAAAGCCGGCTAAAACGCCGGCTTCCTCCTGTAAACTGTGAGCTGTTCGCCGTAAGCGGCCAGCTTATCCAAGCTTTTCAAGCACATCCATTACTTCCCTCACCGCTTTTCGGCTTGATTCCATTAGTGCTTTCTCGTCCTTGCTAAGATCGAGCTCGATGATCCTTTCAATTCCATTTTTGCCGAGGATAACAGGCACGCCCAAGTAGCAATCGTTGATGCCATATTCGCCTTCCAATTTGATACAAACAGGGAAAACACGACGCTGATCTTTCACGATAGCCTCTACCATTTGCGCTGCCGCAGAACCAGGTGCATACCATGCTGACGTTCCCATCAGCTTCACGAGTTCGCCACCACCGACTTTCGTTCTTTCAAGAATAGCATTGAGCTTGTCTTTGTCTATCAACTCCGTTACCGGTATGCCGGCAACTGTTGTATACCGAGGCAGCGGCACCATGGTATCGCCATGACCACCAAGCAACATCGCTTGAATATCCTTCGGAGAAACATTCAAAGCTTCTGCCAGGAAGGCACGATAGCGGCCAGTATCCAATATGCCTGCCATCCCCATAATTCTTGTCCGGGGCAGCTTTGAAGTAAGGTGTGCCTGATACGTCATAACATCAAGTGGATTGGATACCACGATGATGATGGCGTTTGGGGAATGTTTAATAATATTTTCTGTAACCGATTTTACAATTCCGGCATTTGTTCCAATGAGGTCATCACGGCTCATCCCCGGCTTGCGTGGAAGTCCTGAAGTAATCACAACCACATCTGAGCCCGCCGATTTAGAATAGTCGTTCGTTGCTCCGATGGTTCGGCTGTCATACAAGTCAATGGGAGCTTTTTGCCAAATATCCAGTGATTTACCTTCAGCCAAGCCTTCTTTAATGTCTAACAAAACAATTTCGTTAGCTACCTCGCGATAGGCCAAAACATCTGCACACGTGGCGCCAACATTACCAGCGCCAACAACAGTTACTTTCATATTGATATAAATTAAGTTTTAGAATTCGGTCTGGTCTCGAGTCCTCAGTCAACGGTTTGACATGCATGTTTGTAAACGGTATTGGTCTAGAAATCAACACATTGTAGGATGGGGAGAAACACCCCCCTAAAACCGGGCGGCAAGTTATCAATTCGAAGGGATTTTGAAAATAATTTTTAAGAAAGGAAACCTATTAAACTTTCTCGACCCGAATGTTTAATACCCGTTTGGTTCTCGGGGTGATTTTAAATCTGTCATCAATCCGCCAGCCCACTACATAAACAATTCGTCCATCGGATTCCAAAACGGTGATCGCATTTTTATCAGCGAGCGAGAGTTTATTATCTACCAGAAAATCGCTGATTTTCTTTTTATGATTCATACCCAAAGGATGAAACGAATCTCCATTCTTCCACTTCCTCCACACCAAAGGAAAAATCAACTCATCGGCGTCCAATGCAGCTTCCATTTTGCCGGCGCCGGGCGGCCGCGCATGGTCATTTGACAAATGTAATTTCCAAGGTCCCAGGTTGACTTCCCGATGATCCTGACCAATGGCAACGACATTCAAATCTTGAGGGTGAGGTGTGATGATGATCGCCTCGCGATCGACCACCAGCATATGCGTCGTAGATAAAAATCGTTTACCCGGCTGGCCGTTCAAAGCATGAATGATTTCACGTGCCTGTTCAAAATTGAAAGCGTAAGTCTTTATGTATCGCCATAACACAGCCGCGGGGGCTGAAATTTCATCAAAAGCTATTTTGTGAATGACGGTGCGATCAGCATTTTCTACAATATGGTAGTTTTTCCAGGCATCAAAGGCGTGGTGCAATAAGTCCAGATCCCCTTGTATTTTTTCTAACCCAATTTGCCAGGTTGATTCAAGGGAAGGATTTAACTCCTTTAGCTTAGGAATGATCTGATGGCGAATGAAATTTCGCTGATAGTCATCCGTGAGATTACTTTGATCTTCGCGCCATGCGATACCATTTTCTCTCGCGAATTTTTCCACCTGAGCACGCGTGGCAAACAGAAGCGGCCTGATGATATTTCCATTCCTTACGGGAATTCCTCCCAAACCATCAATCGAAGATCCTTTAGTCAAATTCAGCAAAACGGTTTCCATGGTATCATCAAAATGATGCCCCGTTGCCAGCCAGTTGAATGAATGAATTTTTAACAATTCTTCAAACCACGCATAACGTAAATCGCGTGCGGCCATTTGAATCGATAATCCCTGCTCCCAGGCAAAGGATTCCGTCTCAAAACGCTGGACAAAAAAAGGAACGCCTAGATTTTTGCACACCTCATTCACAAAGGCCTCGTCATCATCAGACTCCTTGCCGCGAAGCTGAAAATTGCAATGCGCGACGGAAAGGTTGAAACCCGCCGCTCGGAAAAGGTAAAGCATCGTCATCGAATCCACGCCACCACTCACAGCCAATAAAATGGAATCCGACGGGGTGCAAAGTTTAAACCGTTCAATATGGTTCAGAAATTGCTCAAGCACAGGGCAAAAGTACGAATTACCCGTTGACGAAGTACGATTTTTTAGTTTAAGGATGTAGCTTGCAATAACATGAATTTACGAGGTACGATTTACGATTTACGATTAGTGCGAGTAGGCCTCATTTTGTGCATGGTATTGGGCGCACATATGGCTGTTGCGCAAAAGAAGGTAAAATTAGAGCAGGCGGACAAACTGAAGGGCGGAAAAAAGGGAGATGAAAAATATCAACGACTGCTGGGAAATGTGATTCTTACACAAAACAAAACCACCATCTATTGCGATTCGGCTTACCTGTTTAAGCAACGAAATTTTGTGGAAGCATTTGGCCGCGTGCGCATTACAGAAGGTGATTCCGTAACGATTACCGGAAATAAGTTGGAGTATGATGGCAACTCGAAAAAAGCCAAACTTCGAAATGATGTCATTTTTACGAAGCTCGCAACGTCCACGTTATACACAGACCATCTTGATTTTGATCGGCCTAAAAATCTCGCTTACTATTACAATGGCGGTCGTTTGGTGGATAGTATCAACGTGCTCACCAGTAACAAGGGATATTATGATGTAAACTCCAACATGGCGTCTTTCAAAAAAAATGTCCACGTTAAAAATTCGGATGGCTACACGATGACATCCGATAGTATTCAATATAATTCCCGAACTAAAATTATTTATTTCAGAACGCCCACGAATGTTGTCGACAGAGACAGTAGTACGTTTGTTTACAACGACGGAGAATATGACACAAAAACAAGGCGATCCGACCTGAAACTTGGTACAGCAGAATCAACTGAATATGTTTTAGAGAGCGAAGATTTTAAACTCGACGACATCAGAAAAATTTACATGCTCCGAAAATCCGTTAGACTTATTTCCAAAAAAGAAAACCTGATCATCTACGGGCAGGCTGCTGATTATTACAAAACGAAGGGACTAATTAAAATATATGACCGCGCTTATCTGGCAAAAATTACCGAAGACAACGACACGCTTTTTATGGCAGCGGATACGCTAGTGTCCGTCGACAATGTGGATGAAAGCAAGAAGCGGTTACTTGCCTATAACAAAGTCAAAATTTTTAAACAAGATCTGCAAGGCATCGCCGATTCAGTAGAATATCGCATGGCCGATTCCACTATTTATTTTTATCAAGATCCTATTTTGTGGTCAGAGGGAAATCAAATGACAGCCGATTCGATTCGTATGTTAATTAAAAATAACACCATCGATCGGATCTTCATGAATGTAAATGCTTTTGTCATTTCGAAAGATTCGCTCTTGAATTTTAATCAAATCAAGGGACGCAAGATGACCGCTGAGTTTAAGGGAAAAAAATTGCACCGTGTTGTGGTGGAAGGAAATGGCGAGAGCATTTACTATGCGCTGAGTGAAGACGAGGAAGGAGCCATGGGTGTGAATCGAATAATATGCAGTAATATCACCATACGGTTTAAGGACGGTAAGGTAAACAACCTGAGCTTTTACAAACAACCTGATGCACGTTTCATCCCGCCGCATGAAATCAAGGAGGATGATATCAAACTAAAGGGTTTTACGTGGAAAGAAACTGAGAAGCCCATCAAGTCTCAAGTAAAAAGAGACCAAAGCACCGCACAAAAATTCCCCACTCCTTCGAAGACATTGAAGTGAGTTAATTTAAATCCATCCCTGAGATTTCAAATTTTTTTTAGCCGATTTAACTTTTTAAAGGGTTCAAATGAATTCCAAACGGTAGGGCTAAATAATTTAAATCAGCGCTAACGAAATATATTAATTTCTATTATGAGAATAGCGCAAAAAGTTTAACTTTTGTGAAACTCTCGCGCTAACCATGATTAAGGCCCTGTTGTCGGCAATAATGATACTGATGAGTTCCTGGATACTCGGTCAGGGGTTCGAGATTGCGCCTTTGCAGGAATCTTATAAAGGCGTCATTGGTGAGACCATAAAAGTACCCCTTCGGTTTAAAAATACTTCAGAAAAACCTGTTACACTGGTCATTAGAAAAGTAGACGAGCAATTGGGAAGCACTCAAAAAAAATATTTTTGCATCGATAATAATTGCCTGGACTCAAAAGTAGAAGACTATATCGTCAAAGTGGAACCGGGACAAACTACCACAAACCTGTATGTGGCGTTAGAAGCGGGTCTGAATCAGAATGAAGGCTCTTTGCAGTACGTCGCATACAACAAGTATAATCCGGGCCAGTCCCTGGAAGTTACCTTGAATTTTACCGTAGAGGAAAAATTAGGAAAGGCAAATATTTACAACTCGCGCCACATCACCCTCTACGACGTCTATCCAAATCCTGCGGTTGAGCATGCAAACGCGGCTTACAAATTGTCGAGTGATCAGGTTAAAGCTAAAATACTGGTTCACAACATCATAGGAAATGTCGTTGGCGAATACGCCTTGTCCCCGCTCGATAGTTCAGTGCGCATTGATACCGAGGGTCTAAGCGCCGGTATTTATTTTTATACCCTGTATGTCGAAAACGAAGGGGTAATGACGCGAAAGCTCATCGTGAAGAAATAATTCCCGTTTTTTAGGGCATTTACACAACCTTTAGACCACAAATTTCATCCATTCTGTGTGAACTTGCCATCCCAAAATTCGGAAAACTCCTACGCGAAAAGGAACGTTTTTCAGAATATGGCGTCTTATGTTATATTTGCGGGCTTATGCTGAGAGTGTCATTCTGGTTTCTGATTGGGTTAATCCTGGTAGTGGGGGCTTCCTGTGGCAAATTTCGAAGAATCGAAAAAAGCCAGGACTGGCGCGTAAAATACGAGGCCGGGCTTAACTATTACGCTAAAAAGGACTACTACCACGCATCGGTGTTATTTGAGGCTATAACCCCCATCGTTCGAGGACTACCCGAGGGCGAAAAAGTCCAGTTTAACCTTGCATACTGCCAATACTATGATAAACTCTATCTATTGGCCTCCGAGCAATTCAAAACATTTTACGAAACGTACGGGAGGAGCCCCATGGCCGAAGAAGCGCGCTATATGTACGCCTACTCCTTATTTAAATCTTCACCAAAAGACAATTTGGATCAATCCAACAGTGTGGAAGCGATGGCAGCTATGCAGGAATTTTTGAATCGCTACCCAAACAGCAAATTCCGTGATCAGTCAATAGATGTTATTGTAACCACCCAGAAGAAGCTGGAGCGTAAAGGTTTTGACAATTCTTATCAGTATTATAAAATGCGTCAATACAAAGCAGCGATTGTCGCGCTGAATAACTTTAAAGATAACTTCCCCGACTCTGAATTTTTGGAAGAAGCATATTATTTGGTCATTGTTTCTGAATACCGGTTAGCGGAACAAAGCATTATGAGCAAGCAGCTAGAGCGCTATAAGGGGGTTGTTGATCATTATAAAGAGTTCGTGGACAAATACCCTCAGAGTAGCTTTTTGCGCGACGCTGAAAAACTTTACGCCGACAGCCTGACAAAACTTAACAAGTCAAAAAATAACAATTCATAATTATGGCAGTTCAATCCTCTATCATCACACGCGACATTGAAAAGATCGCAGCGCAGACAGGTAATCTTTACGAATCCGTCGTGGTCATCTCAAAGCGAGCAAGACAAATTGCAGTCAACATTAAAGAAGAGCTCAATAACAAACTTGCCGAGTTTGCTACCACCGTTGACAATCTGGAAGAGGTTTTTGAAAATCGTGAACAGATTGAAATTTCCAAATTCTATGAACGTATGCCAAAACCAACAACTACCGCTACGGAAGAATTTTTGGAAGAGAGACTTAATTTCCGCATCCGCGGCGAAGGCGATTCACAACCGGATTTATAATCCCTGCCTTGCATGCTAAGCGGCAAGAAGATCATTCTTGGTGTTTGTGGTGGCATTGCTGCCTATAAATCGGCAGTGCTTACCAGACTTCTTGTCAAAGCAGGAGCTGAAGTTAAGGTCATCATGACGCCGTCGGCGCATCAATTCATTACGCCCCTTACACTTTCTGCCTTATCTAAAAATCCCGTTCTGAGTTCCTTCGAAAAAGAAAAAACGGGTGAATGGAATAATCATGTTGATTTGAGTTTATGGGCAGATGCTATGATCATAGCACCTGCTACTGCCAATACAATCGCAAAAATTGCGTGGGGCTTTTGCGACAACTTATTACTGGCAACCTATCTGTCTGCTCGGTGCCCTGTGTGGTTAGCGCCGGCAATGGACCTGGATATGCTACAGCACCCATCGACAAAATTCAATCTTGAAAAAATCAGAAGTTTTGGAAACACGCTGATCGACCCAACTTACGGCGAGCTTGCCAGTGGTCTTACAGGCACCGGCCGCATGGCTGAGCCTGAGGATATATTCAAACAGATAGATTTTTTTTTTAACACCGATCAAAAACTGAAAGGCAAGACTGTGTTGGTGACAGCAGGCCCTACCTACGAAGCCATTGACCCGGTCAGGTTTATCGGCAATCATTCAAGCGGGAAAATGGGATTTGCCATTGCAGAAGAACTTGCACGCGAGGGCGCGGTTGTCAACCTGGTCACGGGACCGACAGATCAAAAGACGCAGCAGGTGGGGATAAACCTAAAACAGGTGACGTCCGCGGAAGAAATGTATAACGCATGCACTGCTCTATTTGCCCAAACCGATATTACCGTACTCGCTGCAGCTGTGGCAGATTATCGCCCTGCCGCACAATCAACGGAAAAGATAAAAAAGAATGGAAGCATGACCTTGGAACTAACCAAGACGCATGATATAGCAGCTTCATTAGGCAAGATAAAACAGCCTGGACAATTCGTAGTGGGATTTGCATTGGAGACAGAACAGGAGCATGATAATGCCCTGAAGAAACTTGAATCCAAAAATTTCGATATGATCGTTCTGAATTCTTTAAAGGATCCAGGAGCCGGTTTTGGTCACGACACCAATAAAATTACCATTATCGATCGTCAACATAAAACGACTCCTTTCGCGTTAAAGGATAAGAAGGCCGTTGCCAAAGACATTGTGCAGGCTATTATTGAAAACTTTGATGCTTAAATATACCGCATTCATATTGGTCCTCATTTTTTCCGTCCCCGCATGGGCGCAGGAATTGAGCTGCTCCGTAACGATCAATTCAACGCAGATCACCACATCCGATAGGGGAATTTTCAGGGATATGAAAACCGCTATCGAACAATTTATGAATTCGAGAAAATGGTCGAACGACGCTTACAAGGCGTACGAAAAGATTAACTGCAATATGCTGGTCACCATTACCAAGATGCCAGCCGTAGGAAGTTTCTCCGCCACCGTTCAGATCCAGGCAGCCCGTCCTGTCTACAATACAAATTATTCAAGCCTCATTTTTAATTTTGCGGATCGTGATTGGGAGTTTGAGTACATCGAATCGCTTCCTTTGGAATACAATGACAATACATACACATCCAATCTTACTTCCATGCTTGCGATGTATGCGTATGTAATTTTGGGTATCGATGCTGACACTTTCAGTGAACTGGGTGGCACACCTTTTTTTCAGCGCGCAATGACCGTGGTAAATAATGCGCAACAATCCGCCCGTCCAGGCTGGCAGTCGATCGGTAGTAGCAATCGGAGTCGCTACTGGATTGTGGAAAACTATAATAATCCGCAAATGACTGACCTTCGTAAATCAGTATATTCTTATCACCGGTTAGCATTGGATACATTTGATCAGGATCCTGACAAGAGCAGGAAGATTATTCTTGACGGACTAAAAGACGTGAAAAAGGTGCGGGACATAAATCCTAATGCTATTTTGGTGGTGAGCTTTTTGGATGCGAAAAGTAAGGAACTTGCAAATATTTTTTCAGCCGGTAATATTCAGATACGCCGTGAGGCTTACGATATCGTTACTGCAATTGACCCGTCCAATGCCGCGGCTTACAATAAAATGATCCAGAATTAATTTTCAATTCCCTACGTATTGCATTCGATCGCCGAATTAATCAGATTTGCCCGAACAGGTTCACATGCGTACCAAACAATTACGTCTTATTAATTCAGATCAAATTCGCAGGCGAATGAATGAATTTATTGGGAAAAAAATTAACATTGTCCTCATCGATAGAACCGTGATGTTCGGAGAACTAAAAC
>Ga0111539_10007467_pt1 | contig 14002 bp, 12 predicted proteins | sample RhiMethybrSRZTD1_FD_79667 | JGI IMG/M metagenome (GOLD analysis project Ga0111539, IMG submission 79667) | Populus rhizosphere microbial communities from Tennessee, USA - Rhizosphere MetaG P. TD hybrid SRZTD1 (version 2) (version 2) | ecosystem: Host-associated > Plants > Roots > Rhizosphere >...
GCGGCGATATAATCCCACACCTGCCTATGCGTCCAATCCGCCAAGGGATTGATCTTGACGATATCGCCGTGTTCGCGATCGATTTCGACTTTGCGCGCCGCCGTGCGGGTGACCGCCTGCTCGCGGCGCAGACCCGTCATCCAACCGTCCAACCCGTTCAACGCCCGCTTAAGCGGCTCTACTTTGCGGATGCCGCAGCACAGTTTGCGCTGCTCAATGGAATCGTAGAATAAATTCATACCGTGTTGCCGCACCATTTCCTCGACCTGGGTGGCATCGGGGAAAAAAACCTCGACCTCGATGCCGTAGCGCGCGCGAATCGCTTCCATGCAATCGTAAGTCTCCTGGTTGAGCCGACCGGTGTCCAGGGTAAAGACCCGGAAATCGGCGCCCCGCTGACGATGGATAAGGTCGATCAGCACCGAGGCTTCGGCTTGAAACGAAGACGCGAGCGCGAGCCGAGGATGAAATTTGTCGAAGGCCCAACCCAGCAGATCGATGGTGGAAAGCGCGTTTGCAGCGGTAATTTCGTCTGAAAATTTTTCTCTCATGATGATCGATCCTTGTTTCTGTCTGAGCGTATCCCGAGAAAAGCACTCTTCTCCTTGGTCGATAATCAGGAGCATCAACAGTACTTGGAGTCCACAGCGATGTTAGCAAGCAGCTGATCGAGATCGAAGCGCTCGAACGTGCGCAGCGCGACTGAGAAACGTTTTCTAGAATCGTCCTTGTTGTAACTCAAAGCTAAGCTCGCGCCTTTAAATAACCGAGCGGCAACCGCCTCGAAGTCCGGCTTCAAGGCCTGAAACGACTCCGGCGTATTCGGCACCGCCAGGCGATCGTTGAGCGAAATCGACACTTCATCGCCGGAAAATTTTATTCTGCCCTTGAGCGCGGGCTCTTGCTCCAAGCGCCGGCAGTTTTCCAATGCCGCGCGCAAAACCGCGCACAGCTTTTCCTGGTTTGAGCCTGCCAGCACGGTTTTTTGATCGAAGAGCAAACCGCGCCGGCCGCCGCTTTCGTCGATGCCTACGTTGGCGTCGTTGGCGACCAGGACGATCCCCGGGCCCGCCTGCATGTGACTGTAATCGGCGACATCGTGATAAACCCCGTCCGTAGCTTGAATCCAGCCATGAAAAATATCGATAAAATCCGTCAGCGGGACGGTGTTGTCTGGTACGACGAAAAACTTGACGTTGAGCTTTTGCAAGTCCATCTTCGTTCCTGCGATTACGCGCTTGGCTGCGCGGCCGGGACGATCGCCGCTGCGCTCGGCGACGCGCCACGCGTCTTGTTATGACAATCATGCGCCGCGTCGATAAAAAGCTGGGCCTCCTGTAACAGTTGAACGGCGCGGTCCGCGTCCACAGTTTTTCCGGCACCGATGAATTCTTTTGCTTTGAAAAGATATTCGGCGAATTTCCCGCCGGCATACTTGTCCCAGAAAAGCTGCGTGTCGTAAAAACGCCGGGTAAACTCCGCGACGATCAGATTGTCATCTTCTGAGATGCTCGGGTTTTGATCCTTAACTAATCCTTGAGCGGCGCGCACCATCGATGCGTAGGCGACTTTGGCCGCTTGTTGCATGTAACCGGAGTCCAACAGCAGTTGCGCTTCGAACAGCTCGCGCTCGCTCGCCGCCAAGGTGAACTCGGCTTGGCTGACGACCTCACCGGCGCATTCCCCGATCCCCATGTCTGACAGGGTGAATTCGCGCGGATCGCCCCAATCGCTGTAATAGGAGCGATCCGCTTCGTGCGCCGGGATTTTGGTTAGATCCTCCAACAAGTCCTTGATTTGCTTCTTGCCGATGCGGCCGACGAAATCCTGGAACCGCTCCTCCTTCAGTCTTTTCTGCACGTAGTATTGCGTGATGGTCGAAACCGCTTCAGGAACCCGCTTCGACGGCACAGCACCGATCGGCACGCCGTATTCGCCGGCGTTGTCGTGAAATTTGCCGCCGAGGATCACTTGAAAATGCGGCACCTGAAATCCCTTGACGTTGCGGTTGATGCCGTAAAATCCAATATCGGCGATGTGATGTTGACCGCAGGAGTTAAAGCAACCACTAACTTTGATGCGCAGATTTTTGACCGCTTCGTCCAGCTCCAAACTCTTCTCGCCTAATCGGTAACGCAGCTCACGCGCGAGGCCGCGCGACGAGGCGATACCCAATTTGCAGGTGTCGGTACCGGGGCAAGCGGTCACGTCGACGATCGTCGCCGCGTCTGCGGCGCCTAGACCGATTTCTTTAATTGCTTGATAAAATTCCGGCAGGTCCGCTTCGCTCACCCAGCGAAAGAGAATATTTTGCTCGACCGTGGTGCGCAGCGTGTCTTTGACGAAGCGGCGCGCGATATCGGCGAGCGCGCGCATCTGATCGGCGCTCGCGTCGCCCAGCGGCAGCGTCACGGTGGCGGCGACGTAGCCGGGTTGGCGCTGCTTGTAGACATTGGTGCGGTACCAATCCTCGAAGCCATCAGGGCGCTGATGGCCGTTGAGACTCACGCCGACTTTGAGCGGTTGCTCGCTTGGCTCGTTGACCGAATTCAAAAAATCCGTCCAACGCGGATCGGCCGGCAGCTTTTGCCGCTCTTCCAAAACCAGCTTGCGAAACTCATCGATGCCGAGATTGGCGATTAAGAATTTAATCCGCGCCCGGGCGCGGTTGCGCTTCTCGCCGAGGCGCGCAAAGACGCGCGAAATCGCTTGCAACGTCGGCAAAAGCTCTTCTTCCGGTAAAAACGCATCGAACAGCTTCGCTTTGTACGGCACCGAGCCTAAACCGCCGCCGACGTAGAAGGCGAAGCCGCGCTGTAATTTGCCATCGACGGTCTTGGTCTTGGCGATGGCGCCCATGTCGTGCATGGTCACCAGGCCGCAGGGATTTTGCTCACAGCCGGAGAAGGCGACTTTCACCTTGCGCCCGAAATCCTGGGTGTCGGGATGGCCCATTAAGAATTTCGAGCAGGCTTTGGCATAGGGCGTCGTGTCGAACGTTTCCTCGTGGCAGATCCCGGCCAGCGGACAGGCGGTCACGTTGCGCACCACGTTGCCGCACGCTTCGCGGGTCGTGATTCCCACGGCGGCGAGCCGGCGCATCAGCGCCGGCGTGTCGTCGATATGCACGTAGTGAAACTGGATATCCTGGCGGGTCGTCACGTGCGACACGCCGTCGGAATATTCCTCGGACAAATCCGCCAAAGTTTCCAACTGCTCCGGCGTGATGCCGCCGAACGGAATTTTGATGCGCATCATGCCCGGCGCATCCCAAAAAGTGTCCGGTCCTTTGATCACCTCGGGGAATTTCAGTTTTTGCACCCGCTGACCGTCGTGTCTTTGGCCGTTGTCGTAGCGCTGGCCGTAAATACCGCGACGCAAGCGCGTCTCGGCAAAAACCTTCTCGTCGATTTTGCCCTGCTTGCGCAGTTCCATCTGCTGCTCGAAGATATCGATCTCGCGTCCCAACTCGACGGGAATCTTGGCGCCAAGTTTTTCTTTCCAGCTCAGGCCGCGTTCCATAAACCCTCCTCGGCACTTCGTTTCGGCATATTGAAGTTAGTTGATTATTCTTGTCAGAAATATTCCAAAAAAAATTTTGCTCAGCGATCGAGCTAAATGTAATACATTAGCGCGCTCACTTCCGGTTTACACAGATCGGCGAGCGTGGTTTCTTCCAGAACCGTCTCCATGGCGCTGACGCCTCGGGCCCAGGTTTCGAGCAGCCGCTGTGTTACTTTCGAGTCGGAACGGCTCTCCATTTGCGCCTTGAGCTCCAAACCCACCGCCGGTCCTTCCAGCACCGAGAGAATCTCCTTGACGGAAATCGTCTCAGGAGGACGCGCGAGATTGTAACCGCCGGATGGACCGCGCGCCGCATGCACCAGATGACCGCGTCTGAGCATCACCATGATCTGACCCAGGTACTGCAAAGGTATCTGTTGGTTATTGGCAATTTCTTTCACCTGTACGGCGCGTCGAACCTTGTAGTTGTCGGCCAGCTCCGCCAGCGCAAGCAACCCATAATGGCCCTTTGAACTTACCTTCATTGACCGCTGCCTATTCCCTGATTTGCTTGATCCTAAGTAATTCGCTCAGGTATGTCAAGAACCTAGGTTATGTCAATTCTATAGCCTATTTATACCCCCTCGATGATTCCCGGCTCACGGTTGCGCGGCCGAGAGAGTTGAAGCTATATTCGGTCAACTTCAGGCCTCGTTTTTTATTGTTCGCACGCCGGAGGTGAAGCTTATGCCGTCGATCCGCAAAACCGTTATCCTCGCTTGCTTAATGTCCATTTCGCTAATGTTTTTTGCGGTCCGCTCCGGCGCCGCTCCCGGCGAGGTCATCATCACCCACGCGAGCATGAGCACGTCGACGATTCCCCTCTGGATTGCCCAACGCCGGGATTTCTTCCGCAAATACGGCGTCAACGCGAAAAGCGTATGGGTGCGCGGCAATCCCGCTCAGATCGCCACTCTGGTATCGGGCGACACGCAAATTGCGTACGGCGGCGCGCCGACGGCCATGGCCGCCGCCGTCGGAGGTCGCGATATGAAAATCATCGCGAGCCTGAGTAGCCGGGAGAATCTCGATCTCGTTGCGCGGCCCGGCATCAACACGGCGAAAGACCTGCGTGGCAAACGGTTCGGCGTTCAGAGTCTCGGCGGCGGGGTGTGGAAAACCGCCACCGTCTGGTTGGAACATTTCGGCATGGATGAGCGACGCGACAACATTCAGATGATCGTTATTGGCGATGTGACGATACTCAGCCAGTCGCTCGAAAGCGGCCTGATCGACGCCACTGTCGTGCCGGGCTATTTGAGTCGGCGGCTCGCTGAGAAAGGCTTCGTCGTCTTGGGCCGTTGCGAACAGACCAGACTGACCTCCGTGGGAATGACCGTGCTGGTTGAAAGACCCTACTTGCAACAGAATGCAGAAACCCTGCAGAACGTAATGAAGGCGCTCATCGAAGCGATGGTTTTTATTGTCAGCCCGAAAAACAAACCCGCCGTGCTTGAGACCATAATGAAGCAATTCAAAATGACCGACACCGCCGCGGCGGAAGGAGCCTATCAAGACGTCCTCACCCTGGTGCGCATGGAAGAATACCGAAAGCCCTATGTATCCATCGAAGCTATGAGAACCTTGCAACGCCTCTTGAAGACACAGAATCCGAAAATCGGCGACATCAAGGTGGAAAATCTGGTGGACGCCAGCGTTATCAAGAAAATCGATGACAGCGGTTTCTTCGAAAAACTCTACGCCGAGTACGGCGTGAAATAGAGTGCCACCGGATGGAAGAACGGATCGTAAATCGAGGGAGGATGAACTCAATGATCTTGCAAAGATCTTGCTTCCTATTGGTTTCGCTCGTCTTGATTTTGAGCAGCACAGCCGCTCGGAGCCAAGACAGTTTTTACAAAGGGAGAACCATCCGCTTCGTTGTCGCCTACGAGCCGGGCGGCGGCTTCGACGTTTATACTCGCACCATCGCGCGCCACTTCGGCAAGCATATTCCCGGCAATCCCACGACCCTAGTTGAAAATATGACCGGCGCCGTCGGCATGATTGCGGCGAATTATCTCTACCATCAAGCCAAACCGGACGGCCTAACAATCGGTCACTTCGTCGGCACATTGGTCTTGCAGCAAGTGCTCGGCAACGAGGCGGCGAAATTCGACGGCCGCAAGTTCGGCTGGCTCGGCGTTCCCGTCGCCGATCATGGGGTTTGCGCTCTTATGAAGGCGAGCGGAATCGGCAGCCTCGAAGGCTGGCTTGCCAGTAAAGAGCCTGTAAAGATGGGCGGCCATGGACCAGGCGGTGTTACCTCCGACACGGCGCGCATCCTGCGGGAAGCGATCGGCCTGCCGGTTCGCGTCATTGATGGTTACAAGTGCACCGGACCGATCCGTCTCGCCGCCGAATCAGGCGAGGTGGCCGGTTCGTGTTGGGCATGGGAGTCGATGAAACCGACCTGGGCGACAGGATTTGAAACCGGCCAGGTCAAAGTACTTCTGCAAACTTCGCTCAAGGGCCATCCTGACCTTAAGGACGTTCCCATCGCCATCAACCACGCCAAGACCACGGACGCGCGCCAATTGTTGGAAATCCTCGACCACGCCTTCGGCACCAGCTTTCGCAGTTACTCGACGCCGCCGGGAACGCCGAAAGATCGTCTCGCCGTCCTGCAAAAGTCCTTCATGGCCACGATGCAAGATCCCGAGTTTCTCGCCGACGCGAAAAAGGCTCGTCTTGAAATCGCGCCCATCGATGGGCCATCGACGGGCAACACCCTCGCGGGCTTTTACGATCTGGACAAATCCATGGTCGCCAGACTGAAGAAAATCTTGCTCGGCGACGTGAGTGGAAGGGATACCCCGCTATGAGTATCGATACGCAGCTTCTCGATTTCAAAACCAGCGACAACGAAACCCTGCACGGCCTGCTATTTTCGCCGCGCGAGCGCAAATCCGATCTCGCTCTGTTGCTCGTGCACGGCGTGGCGATGAATTTTTATTTGCCGCCCCTGCCGATCTTCGGTCAGGCTCTCGCCGAACAGGGTTATCACTGCTTCGTCATCAACACTCGCGGTCACGATTGGATCAACCGTGCCGGCGGCGATCTTTTTGATTTCTGCGGCGCGACCTACGAAAAGTTCGAGGACAGCGAAAAGGATTATGACGCCGCGCTCGACAAGCTCAACAAACAGGGCTACAGGCGCTTCATCCTCGTCGGCCATAGCCTCGGTTGTATCAAGTCGCTCCTTTATCAGGGCACGCGCCGCCACAGCGATGTGATCGGCATGATCTCCTGTTCCTGCCCCAAGCAATTTTATTCGGCGCGCGCCGCGGAGCAGCCCGATTTCAAACAAATCATGGAGCAAGCCGAAGGGCTGGTCGCCCAGGGAAAAGGCAAAGAATTTCTCTGGGCGATGGCGAGCGGTGCCATGGCGCTTTTCTCTGCCGCAACCTACGTCAACAAGTACGGCAAGCACGAGAACAACGACGTGCGGCCGCACGCCGGCCGCCTAGGTTGCACGCATCTTGCCATCGCCGGCGGCGCGGAGCATCCGTTTTTTCTGGAATACGCCAAAGAGCTGGCGGAAGCGGGCGGCGCCAGCGCCAGCTACAAGATCGTGCCCGGCTCGGATCATTTCTATCACGGCCACGAAACTGAAGTGATCGGCATCCTCTCCGACTGGCTAAAACAGTTCAAGATCTGACTTATCCATTAAGGCAACGGGCTTTCGCGTCGAATGAACTTCCAAACTGAAATCTGCACATTCAAAACCGCTGATAACGAGCGCTTGCATGGCGCGCTCTTCACGCCGCTGGAAAGACCATCCGATCTCGCGCTGCTCTTTGTCCACGGCGTGGCGATGAACTTTTACCTGCCGCCGCTTTTTACGTTTGGTCAGGAGCTGGCGGCGCGCGGCTTTCACAGCTTTGTCATCAACACCCGCGGCCACGACTGGATTTCCCGCGCCGGCAATCTGACGAAATTCGGCGGCTCTGCCTATGAGAATCTCGAAGACTGTCTTCCAGATCTCGACGGCGCGTTGGCTTATCTAAATGAGCGCGGCTATCGCCGGATTATCTTGATCGGCCATAGCCTCGGCGCGATCAAATCGATTATCTATCAGGGCACGCGCCGGCGCGCCGACATCGTCGGCATCGTTTCCTGCTCGGCGCCGCGGCAATTCTACTCTGAACGGGTCGCCCGTCAGGCCGGATTTCGCGAAGTCATCGAAAAGGCCGAAGCGATGATCGCCGAAGGCAAAGGCGAAGAATTGATACCGGTCGGGGTTGGCTCGACACCAGGCATCTTCACCGCACGCGCACACGTGAACAAGTACGGCAGAGACGACAATAACGATTGCCGCCCTTACGCGAAGCATCTCGGCTGCCCGCTCCTCGCAATCGTCGGCAGCGCGGAGCCCAAGTTCTTCTATGAATACGCACAAGAGATCGTCGCCGGCGTCGGCGCGAAGGGCGTTTGCAAGCTGGTCGACGGCGCCAATCACTTTTATAACCGCCACACGCCGCAGATGATCGAGGTCATTTATCAATGGCTGACGCAGTTCAGCAGATAAAAGTAGCCGGACTTGCGCAGCACGCGTTTCCCAGTCAATGCTGCAAATTCATCTAATTCCAAAAGGATAACCGTAAAATGCGACGCCACAGCTCACTTCTATTGGGGTTGCTAATTTTTCTCTCGCCTCATCCCTTTTGGTTTGATCCGGCTTGCGGTGCCGCCGCGTCCGGAAAAATTATCCTCGGTTATGCGGCGCCGGGCGCGCGAGCGCTGCCGTTCTGGATGGCTGAGGAGCATGGTTTATTCAACAAGTACGGAGTCGATGTCCAGCAGATTTTTATTCGCGGCGCTCCGATCTTGGTTGCCGGTCTGGCGTCGGGCGATATTCACGTGGGCAGCACCGGCGGCAGCGCGACGCTGGCTGCGGTCGCCGGCGGGCAGGATCTCAAAATCATTGCGACATTTTCCAGCCGCAATACTTTCGACCTTGTCACCCAACCCACGATCAAGCGGCCCGAAGACCTGCGGCGCAAGCGCATCGGCTTGACTAGCATAGGCGGTACCACATGGATGGCGCTGCTGCTCTGGCTCGAACATTTCGGTCTCGATGTGCAGCGCGATCAGATGCAGCTGCAGGCCATGGGCGAGCAAGCCTTGACGATTCAAGCCTTGGAAGCGGGCGTGGTCAATGCAGCGATTTTTGATGGTATCTTTAGCCGCCGGCTCAAGCCGAAAGGTTTTACGATCTTGGGCGAATACTCGGAGCTTAAATATCAATTCGTGAGCCAGGCTCTGGTCGTCCAGCGCAGTCTACTGCAGCAACGCGGTGATGTGTTGGAGAATTTCTTAAAAGCGGAAATCGAAGGACTCGCGTTTGTGTTAGCGCCCAAGAACAAACCGGCGGTGATCAGGACTTTGATGCGGCGCATGAAGACGGATGCAACCATAGCCGAGGAAGGCTATCTCGATCTTATTCGCGGCATGGAACGCAAGCCGCTCCCGACGGTGGAAAGCATGGTACACGTCCAGCGTTTGATGAAACTGCAAAACCCCAAAATCGGGGAAGTCAAAATCAATGAAACCAACGATGATCGAATCATCCGGAAACTCGACGAAAGCGGTTTCATCGACCGCGCCTACGCCGCGCAGGGCGTGAGTCTGAAATGACGCGCTCGCGACGTCATTCTGAGTCAGCGAAGGATCTCGCATTTGAACCACACAAAACCTAGAGCGCAAAGTCCAGAGCCTTGTCATTTCGACTCCTTCGAAGCTCAGGATAAACTACGGGAGAACTCCTTCCGAGAGCGGTGCAAATTCATCCGCAGCGTTTTTTTGGCTTTTGCGCTCCAACTCCTATGCTTTCTTCCTGGCTTGATCGCCGCGACGCCCGCCAAATTTATCATCGGCTACGCCGCGATGAGCGCGCGCGTCGTGCCGTTATGGATCGCCGAAGAACAGGGAATTCTCGCCAAGTACGGCGTCGATTCGGAGCAGGTTTTCATTCGCGGCGCTCCAACCTTGGTTGCCGGCCTGACTTCCGGCGACATCCACTTCGGCAGCACCGGCGGCACCGCCACGATGGCGGCAATTGCGGCGGGGCACGATCTAAAAATGGTTGCGGCGTTTTCCAGCCGCAACACCTACGACCTCGTCACCAAGCCGTCCATCAAAAGACCCGAAGAGTTGCGCGGCAAACGATTCGGCGTTACCAGCATCGGCGGCACAGTTTGGATGGGCATCATGCTTTGGCTCGAGCATTTCGGTCTTGAAGAGCAGCGCGACAAGATCCAGCTCCAGGTCATCGGCGATCAAAGTATTCAGATGCAGGCGTTGGAAAACGGCACCATCGACGCCGCCGTGCTCGACGGCGTATTCAGCCGCCGCTTGAAACAGAAAGGCTTCAACATCGCGGGCGAATATTCCGAATTGAAGCAGCTGTTCACCAGCCAGGCGATCGTCGTGCAGGGCAAATTCCTGCAGCAGCGCGCCGACATGGTGGAAAATTTATTAAAAGCTCAAGTCGAAGCGATCGCTTTTTCCCTGGCGCCGAAAAACAAACCCACCGTAATCAAGACCTTCATGCGCCGGCTAAGGGTCGACGCCATAGCCGCGGAAGAAGGCTATGCCGATCTCCATCGTGCCATGGACCGCAAGCCCTACCCGTCGCCGGAAGGACTGCGCAACGTGCAGCGCCTGATGGCACTACGAAGCCCGAAGGTCGGCGAAGTCAAAATCGACAACGTCATCGACAACCGCATCATTCGCCGCCTCGATGAAAGCGGCTTCATCGACCAAGCCTATACGGCGCAAGGGATAAGTTCGAAGCCCTAGCGTAAATTTTCTCCTTGTGCTGCTGGCTCGGCGCTGATAGCTCATGACAATAGGAAAGGAACCATGAATCGTCATCGTGCACTTCTACCTCTCGAGATTGTTTCGCTTTCGTTCTCGCTCTTTACAAACCCTATTGACGCTGTCTCTGCTGCCGCGCCGTCGCGATTGGTTATAGGCTATGCTTCCACGACACCGCGCTTGATGCCGCTCTGGGTTGCCCGCGACCAGGGTTTCTTTGCAAAGTACGGTGTTGAATCGGAACCGGTGCTGCTGCGCAGCGGCGCGACCCTTGTCACTGGGATGGCTTCAGGGGACATCCAGATCGGTCGCACGGCGGGCGCCGCGGTCTTGTCGGCGGTGGCGGCGGGTCATGACATAAAGATGCTGGCGACTTTCTCCAGCCGCAATTCTTATGACGTGGTCGCTCGCCCAAATATCAAAAAGCCTGAAGATCTGCGCGGCAAAAAACTTGCCATCAATAGCGTCGGCGGCGGGACCTGGATCGGCGCCATGCTTTGGTTGGAGTACTTTGGCATCGATCCGCAACGCGACCAGATCCTTCTGCAATCGATCGGCGATCAGGGCGTGCAGTCCCAAGCCCTGGAGTCGGGGACCGTCGACGTCGTATTTGTCGATAGCGTTTATAGCAAGCTGCTGAAACAGAAAGGTATGAACATCATCGCCGAGTCCAGCGAGATGAAACAGCCGCTGGTCAGTCAATCGACGATCGTGCCGCACGCCTTTTTGCGGCAGCATCCGGATGTCGCGGAAGGTTATCTCAAAGGCGAAGTCGAAGGCATCGCCTTCGCGGTCGCGCCGAAAAACAAGCCGGCCGTCATCAAGATACTCATGCGGCGATTGAGAGTCGATGCCGCGGCCGCCGAGGAAGGCTACGCGGATATGCTGCGCGGCGTCGACCGCAAACCTTTCGCTTCGCTGGAAGGCATGCGCAACCTGCAACGACTGCTGAAACCGAGAAATCCAAAGATCGCCGACGTGAAAGTCGAAGACGTGGTCGACAATCGAATCATGCGCAAGCTCGATGAAAGCGGCTTTATCGATCGAGCGTTCGCAGCCCACGGGGCGATTTTCAAATGATCGAGTAGAAATGAATACTCCAAATGAGAGCTCCACATCGCGCCGAACTGTTCATTGTCATGATGGAGGTTGTTTTATGAGATCGAGTTATCGGCCGCGTATCGTTAGACTCGTTTTGGTTGCTATCGTTTTAGGTGCTTGGCCATTTTTCCATATACTTCCAGTGATTGCCGCCGCGGCGCCGGCAAAATATGCTGTTGGCTACGCCACCTTCACCGCCCGCATCGTGCCGCTCTGGCTCGCCCAAGAGCAAGGCTTTTTTACCAAATACGGCATCGACGTCGAGCCGATTTTCATCCGTGGCGCGCCGACATTGGTCGCCGGACTGGCCGCCGGCAGCATTCACATCGGCCGCACCGGCGGCAGCGCCATGCTCGCGGCGGTCGCCGCCGGCCATGATTTTAAAGTTCTCGCCGCCTTCAACACGCGCAACACCTACGATCTCGTCGTGCGGCCCAACATCAAGCGCGCCGAAGATCTCCGCGGCAAGACTTTCGCGGTGACCAGCATCGGCGGCACCAGCTGGATGGGCGTATTGCTCTGGCTCGAACACTTCGGCCTGGACCAGCAGCGCGACAATATCCGCTTCCAAGTCATCGGCGATCAAGCCGTGCAGGTCCAATGTGTCGAGAATGGCCTGTGCGACGCGGCAGCCGTGGATGGCGTTTTTACCAAGCAGCTCAAACAAAAAGGCATGACCGTGCTCGGCGAATACACCGATCTCAAATCCTTGTTGATCGGACAATCGATGGTGGTGCCAAACGCGATGTTGCAGCAACGTCCCGATGTTGCCGAGTCCTATCTCAAAGGCGAGATCGAGGCGTTGGTCTTTTCTCTTGCGCCGAAGAACAAGCCGGTGGTTCTCAAAGCCCTCGCGCGCTGGCTCAAAGTCGATGCGTCCGGCGCCGAGGATGCTTATCTAGATCTCGTCCGCGGCGTCGATAGAAAACCCTTCGCGTCCCTCGAAGGACTGCGCAACGCCCAGCGATTTTTACGATCGCGCAACCCAAAAGTCGGTGACGTCAAAGCCGAAGATGTCATCGACAGCCGGCTCATGCGCAAGCTGGACGAGACCGGCTTCTCGACAAGATGTACGCTACCTACGGCGCAAGCCTGAAGTGATCACAGCCCCCGAGGAGAAATACATGCTTCGTCTATCGCGCTTGATCGCAACCCTTATAGCCGCGTTAGTGTGCATCTCGACGCCCAGTTTCGGCCAGGATTCGTTTTTCAAAGGCAAAACTATGCGCATCATCGTCGGCGGCCCTCCGGGCGGCGGTTTTGATACCTATGCGCGCATGATCGCGAAGGTCATGCCCAAACATATTCCCGGCGCTCCAACGATCATCGTCGACAATATGCCGGGCGCGGGGATGATGATCGCGGCAAATCATGTTTACAAGGTTTCCAAGCCGGATGGCTTGACGATCGGTCATTTCACCGGCAGCCAAACGATCAGCCAAGTTTTGAATCAGCCAGGCGTCGAGTTCGACATGCGCAAGTTTTATTATCTCGGCGCGCCGACCGCCGATCATTTTTCCTGCGCGTTCACCAAAGCGAGCGGCATCACAAGCGCGGATGCGTGGCTCAAGCTCAAACGCCCGGCAAAAATGGGCGCGGTGGGCCCGGGTAATTTGACCGACAACACTTTGCGTGTCTTGAGCACATCGACCGATTTGCCGATCCAACTGATCTCCGGCTACAAGGGCACCGCGCCGGTGCGGCTCGCTATGGAAGCTGGCGAGATCGATGGATCTTGTTGGGGTTGGGACTCGATCAAATCCACCTGGGCCAGAGCCATCGACTCAGGCGAGGGCATCGTCGTGCTGCAAGCCGCGCCGAAGGCGCATCCTGATTTGCCGAAGGTGCCGCTAGCGATCAATTTCGGCAAGAATCAAGACGCCAAACAAATGATCGACGTCGTTATTCACGGCGGCAATATTTTCGAGCGCACCTTTCTGCTTGGACCCGGCGTGCCGAAAGATCGCGCTCAGCTCCTCAAGCAAGCGCTTGCGAATACCATGAAGGATGCCGACTTTCTGGCCGACGCAGGCAAGGCGATGGTCGGCGTGGCGCCGATCACCGGCGAGGAGCTGGAACGGCGTGTCAATGCGTTCTTCAAACTGCCTGATGATCTTAAAGTCAAAATGAAACGAGTGCTCTACGAATAAGATTGGAGTGTTCCATCTACGCCGCCGAGCGCGTTCAGCGGAGGAAACATGCCTTACTTAAGCCTGCCTGATGCCGAGATTTATTACGAGACGCACGGCGAAGGATCGCCGTTCCTTTTTTGCAGTGTTACCGGTCTCGATCATCAAGCCTGGAAGTTTCACCAGGTCCGGGAGTTCTCGCGCGATCATCGCGTGATCCTCTTCGACTACCGCGGCACCGGCAAATCGAGCAAGACCGTGCAAAAATACTCCATTCCGATGTTTACCGGCGATGCGGCCGCCCTGCTCGATCACTTGGATGCCGAGCAAGCTATCGTCTGCGGCCACTCCATGGGAGGCGTCGTCGCGCAGCTTCTGGCCATCGA
>Ga0111539_10007468_pt1 | contig 14001 bp, 14 predicted proteins | sample RhiMethybrSRZTD1_FD_79667 | JGI IMG/M metagenome (GOLD analysis project Ga0111539, IMG submission 79667) | Populus rhizosphere microbial communities from Tennessee, USA - Rhizosphere MetaG P. TD hybrid SRZTD1 (version 2) (version 2) | ecosystem: Host-associated > Plants > Roots > Rhizosphere >...
GGGATCGTCACCGAGCTCGCACACGACGGCGATCCGCTGGCGCGCGGCATCCTGGCCGCGATCGGCGAGCGGCTCGGCTTCGGGCTCGTGGGGCTGGTGAACACCTTCAACCCCGAGGTGATCGTGATCGGGGGAGGCGCCTCGCGCGTCGGCGGCAGCGCGTGCCGGGCGATCACCGCGCGGGCCGGATCCAGGAGCAGGTCGCCGCCGCGAGCCGCGCCTCCCCCGATCACGATCACCTCCGGGTTGAACGTGTTCACCAGCCCCACGAGCCCGAAGCCGAGCCGCTCCCCGATGAGCAGCAGCACGGCTCGCGCGTCCGGGTCGCCGTCGTGCGCCATCTCCGTGACGATCCCCCCGTCGATCTCCTTCTCGGCCGCCAGCCGCCGGCCCAGCGCCGAGTCCGGCTGCGTCTCGGCGACCCGCAGTCCCTCGCGGCCGATCGCGTTGCCGGACACGAGCGCCTCGAAGCACCCGATCCCCGGGCAGTCGCCCGGGCACTCCGGACCGTGCAGCTGGAGCACCGCGTGGCCCATCTCGCCGGCCAGCCCGGACGCGCCCCGGTACACCTCGCCGTTCAGCCACAGGCCCCCGCCGATCCCGGTGCCGAGCGAGATCATCACGGCGTGGCGGGCGCCCTGGGCCGCGCCGGCGCGCGCCTCGGCGAGCATCGACGCGTTGCCGTCGTTGTCCACGAGCACGGGCAGCCCCAGCCGCTCGGACATCAGGTCGCGGAACGGCACGCCGTCGAGGGGCAGATGATTCGACCACCGCGACACGCCGGTCTCCGCGTCCACAAGCGCGGGGATGCCGAACGCGATCGCCTCCACGTCCGGGGACGCCGCCCGCACCTCCTCGACGGCCTCCGTGAAGATGGCGAGCGTCTCCTGCCGATCCGCTCCGCGCCAGATGCGGCGAACCCTGTGGTGGACCACCATCTCCTCGTCAACCACGCCTCCGAGAAGCTTCGTCCCACCCGCATCGATGCCGATCACGCGCCTCGGTGGCATGGCCGGTAGATATACAGAGGGGGGTGAATGATCCGACCCCCGGCCCCCCGGAGTACAAGGTCTACCGCGCGCGGCGCAAGCCGCGGGCGGGCGGCGGCGACCTCGACGCGCTCCGAAAGCGGCTCTCCCGGCACCGCGACGACGGTGACGAGCCGAGGGCTCCGCGCGGCCCGCGCGACATCACGGTCGGCCGCGTCGTCAAGTGGATCGCGATCGCGGTCGGCAGCTGGCTGCTTCTCTCGCTCGTCCTCTTCCTGATCAGCGCGCAGACCCGTCCCGGGGTGTCGCCGGCCACCGAACGCGCGCTATCGAGCAGCGGCAACCTCTTCAGCGGCAGCAACATCCTGGTGCTGGGCTCCGACGTCCGCAAGGGCGACTCGATCGACGAGACGCAGTCCGGCCCGGGCCGCTCCGACACGATCATGCTCGTCCACTCCGCGTTCGGGAGCGTCCGGAAGCTCTCCATCCCGCGCGACGTGGAGGTGAACATCCCCGGACACGGGGTGAGCAAGGTGAACGCGGCCTACGCCTACGGCGGCCCGGCGCTCACGATCCAAACGCTCGAGAACTTCCTCGGCAACGGCCTCCAGATCAACCACGTGGTCGAGGTGGACTTCGAGGAGTTCCCCCACTTCATCGACGCGCTCGGCGGCGTCACCGTGAACAACAAGACCCGGATCTGCTCGCCGCCGTTCGACAACTTCTGGAAGGGACTCCACTTCAAGAAGGGCGAGCTCCACCTCGACGGCCGCCACGCGCTCGGCTACTCACGCGTCCGCAAGAACGCGTGCGCGCCGAACGAGGACGACCGCGACCGCGCGCGCCGCCAGCAGGCGGTGCTGGCCGGGATCGGCTCGCAGGCGAAGTCCCCCAGCACGTTCTTCAGGCTGCCGTGGGTGAGCTGGAACGCGCCCCGCACGCTCAAGTCCGACATGAACGGCTTCCAGCTGATGGCGCTGTTCGCCGACATGGCCACCGGCAACTCGAGCGACACCGAGGTGCTCGAGGCCACCTGCTGCAACGGCAGCAACCTGTTCGTGTCCGAGGGCTCCAAGCGCGACGCGGTCGACAAGCTGCTGAACGGCAGCTAGCCCGCGTTTAATCCGAGCTCGCCGGCTTGGCGGTGGAGCTGCCGCCGGAGTCCTTCTTGGAGGTGTCCGTCTCCTTCTTGGAGTCCCCGCCCCCGCTGTCCGACTTGCTCTCGGAAGCCGCGCCCGACTTGCTCTTCTTGCCGTAGTCGGTGTTGTAGAAGCCCGATCCCTTGAAGTGGACCGCGACCGGGTGGAAGACCCGCTGCACGGGCGTTCCGTGCTCCTCGCACAGCTCGATCGGCTCGTCGGTCATGCGCTGCATCACCTCGAACGTATGGCCTCGCTCGCAGCGATACTCGTAAATCGGCATGGCACTCTCAGTATAGGAGTGCCAGGGGAGGACGCCCTAGGCGCCCGGCGGAGGCTTCGGGCTGTCCAGGTCCTCGAGCAGCGAGACCCGGGCCGCGTGCCAGACGATCCACGCGGTGAGATGCGAAAGCGGGCGCAGGGCCATTCCGACCATCGGTTCCAAGGTACCCCAGGAATGAACAAATAGTCACATTGCGTTCACATGAAGACGCGTAAAGAGCGGCGTGTTCCCACCCCGGTAGCCTGCGCGGCCCAGTGACCGGCCCCGTGACCATGGACAAGGTCGTCGCGCTCTGCAAGCGCCGCGGCCTTATCTTCCCCGCCTCCGAGATCTACGGCGGGATCGCCAACACGTATGACTACGGGCACTACGGCGTTCTCCTGAAGAACAACGTGATCGGCGCCTGGTGGCGGGCGATGATCCAGGAGCGCGACGACATCGTCGCCCTCGACTCGGCGATCATCCAGCACCCGCGCACCTGGGAGGCGTCCGGGCACCTGGCCGGCTTCAGCGACCCGCTGATCGAGTGCCGGGCCTGCAACCGCCGCTTCCGGGCCGACCACCTCCAGGAGACCCGCGACGGCACCTTCGACCATCCGGACGTGCGCTGCGGCCACGCGCCGTCCAAGCTGCCGGGTGACCACCAGGACTGCGACCTCACCGAGGCGCGCGAGTTCAACCTGATGTTCGAGACGCAGATCGGCCCCGTCAAGGAGGCCGGCTCGACCGTGTACCTCCGCCCGGAGACCGCGCAGGGCATCTTCCTCGCCTTCAAGACGACGCTTCAGTACGCGCGCAAGAAGCCGCCGTTCGGGATCGCCCAGGTGGGCAAGTCGTTCCGGAACGAGATCACGCCGGGCAACTTCGTGTTCCGCACGCTCGAGTTCGAGCAGATGGAGATGGAGTTCTTCGTGCCGCCGGACGAGGCGGAGCAGTGGTATCAGCACTGGATGGAGCAGCGCATGGACTGGTACGTCGCGCTCGGCATCGACCGCGAGGCGCTCCGGCTGCGCCCGCACGACGCGGACGAGCTGTCGCACTACTCGAGCGCGACGAGCGACATCGAGTACCTGTATCCGATCGGCTGGTCCGAGCTCGAGGGAATCGCCAACCGGGGCGACTTCGATCTGACGCAGCACGCCGAGTTCTCGGGACAGAAGCTGGAGTACGTGGACACGGCTAGCGGCGAGCGCTACGTGCCGCACGTGATCGAGCCGGCCGCGGGCGTGGGCCGGACCGTGCTGGCGCTCCTGTGCGACGCCTACGACGAGGACGACATCGGCGGCGAGCAGCGCACCGTGCTGCGGCTCGCCCCGCACATGGCGCCGATCAAGGTCGCCGTCCTGCCGCTCGTGAACAAGGACGGGCAGCCGGAGAAGGCGCGCGCGATCTACGAGGACCTGCGCCCGCGCATGACCGCCGAGTACGACACCGGCGGGTCGATCGGCAAGCGCTACCGGCGCCAGGACGAGATCGGCACGCCGTTCGGCGTGACCGTCGACCACCAGACGATGGAGGACGACACGGTCACGCTCCGCGACCGCGACACGCTTGAGCAGGACCGCGTGGCGGTGGCCGAGCTAGCCGCCGAGATCGAGCGCAGGCTCGCGGCGGCCTGAGCCCGACTCGAAGCCCGCGTGCGGCAGCACGCGGTCCACGCGCCTCGGCAGCCACCAGTTCCAGCGGCCCATGATCTCCATCGTGGCCGGCACGAGGATCAGGCGGACGAGCGTCGCGTCGAGCGCGATCGCCACCGACATCCCCACGCCGATCTCCTTGATCGACGGCGTGCCGGTGCTCGCGAACGCGGCGAACACCGACACCATGATCAGCGCCGCGCTCGAGATCGTGCCGGCGCTGGCGCGCAGGCCCTCGGACACCGCGCGGCGCGTGTCGCCGGTGGCGTCGTAGCGCTCGCGGATCCGCGACAGGAGGAACACCTCGTAGTCCATGGAGAGGCCGAAGACGATCGCCAGCAGGAACGGCGGGGTCATGGCGTTCACGTAGCCGAGCGAGTCGTAGCCGAGCAGGCCATCGAACCAGCCGTACTGGAACACCATCACCAGGACGCCGTAGGCCGCGGCCACCGACAGCAGGTTCATCAGCACCGCCTTCAGAGGAAGCAGCACCGACCGCAGCAGCAGGAACAGCACCAGGTAGCTGAACACGAGGACGAACAGGAGGATCTTCCACATCGAGCCGGAGACGAGGTCGACGAAGTCGGAGTTGAACGCGGTGGCGCCCCCGACCTTCACCTCGGCCACGTCCCGCAGCGCGCCGGGGTCGTCGCGCATGCGCCCGATCAGCGCATCGGCCTGGTCGCTCTCCGGATCGTGCTTCGGAACGACGGCGATGAGGGCCGACCGGCCGTCGCGTGACGGCTGCGGCTGGGCCACCTTCGCCACCTCCGGGTCGGTGCGCAGGTCGCTCACGTAGGAGGAGAGCGCCGCGCGGTTCACGCTGTCGCTCACGCGGCCGGTGTCCAGGTCGGCGATCGCCTGCACAGGCCCGGTGGCGCCCGGGCCGGTCTTCTTCGCGGCGAGCTCCGCCCCCACGCGCGTCTCGTTGTCCGTCGGGAACTGGCGCAGCGCGCCGTTGCCGAAGTGGAGCGACAGGGCCGGGATCGCGAGCGCCAGCAGCACCGCCGCCGTGAGGCCGGCCGAGATCCACGGCCGCGCGGTGACGATCGCGGTCCAGCGCTCCCAGAAGCCGCGCCGCGGCGTGGCGGTCGTGGAGCCGGGTCGGCGGCGGCGGGTCCGCACCATCCGCACGAGCAGGCCGAACACGATCGCGAGCCGGCCACGCGCGTAGGCCCGCCGCCCGAGCAGGCTCATCAGGACGGGCAGGAGCGTCACCGCCGCGAGGATCGAGATGGCGACCACGATGATCGCGCCCATCGCCATCGACCGGATCGTGGTCGAGTCGACGAGCCAGAGCCCCGCCAGCGAGAGGATCACCGTGATGCCCGAGAACGAGACCGCGAGGCCCGAGGTGCGAAGCGCCACGCGTCGCGCATCGGCGCGCTCGAGCCCGGCGCGGATCTCCTCGCGGTAGCGGGCGAGCACGAACAGCGAGTAGTCGACCGCCACGCCGATCCCGATCATCGACGCGATGTTGGTCACGAAGACCGACATGGGCGTGGCCTGCGAGAGGAAGTAGATGATCGCGCCGGTGATGGCCACGCTGGCGAAGCCGAGCGCCAGCGGCAGCGCGGCAGCGGCGAGCGATCCGAAGACCGCCAGCAGGATGATCAGCACCACCGGGAAGCCGATCCGCTCGGCGCTCTCGAGGTCCGCCTTCGTCAGGTCCTGCATGCCGGCCCACAGCGCCTGCTGGCCCACGAGGTATGGCTGGACGCCGTCGCGCGCGGCGGTGCCGAGCTCGTCGCGGAAGTCCACCGCCATGTCGGCGGCGTCGTCGCGGTTGCCCTCGACCGTGAGCGGCACGACGGTGATCGAGGCGGAGCCGGCCTGGCGCTTGGCGAGCGCGGCCGCGTCCGGTCTCAGCTCGACGTGCGGAAGCCCGTCGGCGATCTGGCCCACGCGCTCCACCTCCGCGCGCACGGCCGCGGCGTCGGAGCCGGGACGGCGGGCGAGCACGACGGCGAGGTTGTCGCGCTGGGCGCCCTCGAAGCGATGGACGTTCTCGCTCACCACCTGGGACTGCGAGCCCGGCACCTCGAAGCCGCCGCTCGTGAGGTGATCGGTCTGGCGAGAGGCGAAGGGAAGCGCGGCCACGAGCAGCGCGATCCAGACCCCGAGCACGACCCAGCGGCGGCGCTCGAGGAACCCTGCCAATCTGTCCATTCCCGCCTGCACTGCTACACGGGATTACCCGGATATGGCGACCGCGACTGTGACGAAGATCACGAAAACGCCGCATGGCGACGCGCGCGTGCACCTGCACCCGGCGGCGGGCGCTCGCGGCGCGCTCGTGCTCGGCCACGGCGCGGGCGGCGGCGTGGAGGCACCGGACCTGATCGCGGCCACCGCGGCCGCCGTCCCAGAGGGCTTCAGCGTGGCGCTGGTGGAGCAGCCCTACCGCGTGGCCGGGAAGCGCTCGTCACCGGCGGCGAAGCAGCTCGACGCCGCGTGGATCGCGGTGGTCGAGGACCTGATGGCGGCCGACTTCGACGGCCTGCCGCTGATCGCGGGCGGCCGCTCGGCCGGAGCCCGGGTGGCGTGCCGCACGGCGGAGGCCACCGGCGCCGCCGCCGTCCTCTGCCTGGCGTTCCCGCTGCAGCCGCCGGCGCGCGCGGGCAAGGAGCCGTCGCCGAGCCGCCAGCCGGAGCTCGACGCGGTGAAGGTCCCGATGCTGATCGTGCAGGGCGAGAGCGACCGCTTCGGGATGCCGGAGCCCGGCCCGGACCGGGAGGTCGTCCAGGTGAAGGGCGACCACAGTTTGCGCAGCGACCGCGAAGCGGTCACGGGGGCCGTCGAGCACTGGCTCGGGGCGATTACTCCGAAGCGCGGAGGAGGCGTCGCGCGGTAGCCACGCCGAGCTCGAAGGCGGCCTGCTGGTTCCAGTCCGGGTCCGACAGGACCTGGATGCCGAACCCGTCGCCCAGCGAGAACAGGATCGAAGCAACCGCCTCGGGCTCGGCCTGAAGCCGGATCACGCCCTCGCGCTCCTTCGTCCGCAGCCAGCCCGCCAGCCGCTCGCGCCACTGGCGGTACAGCTCGGCCAGCTCCGCGCGGATCTCGTCGGAGTGCCGGGAGGCGCTCAGCATCTCGTAGATCACCGCCTGCCCGCCCGCGTCGTCCTCGAGGAACTCCTCGAGCCCGACCACCAGCGCCTGCACGACGTCGTCCGGGCTGTGCGCGTTCGCCATCCGCTCGTCCATGCTGCGGTTGCGCTCGGCCGCGTCGTGCCGCACGACCTCGACGAGCAGCCGTTCCTTCGAGCCGAAGTAGTAGTGCAGCAGCCCCCGCGAAACGCCCGCCTCGCGCGCCACGTGGTCGAAGGTCGACGCCGCGGCGCCCCGGCTGCCGACGCTCGCCCGCATCGCGGCGATGATGCGCTGGGCCTTGTCGCCCTCGAGCTTGCGCGGTGCGTCCGCGCTGGTCGCAGCCTCCATCCCGCGCGGAATCCTAGTTGGCTGGCCAGTCAGGGACCAGTCGCGCAACGAAAAGGGCGCCCGGTGGGCGCCCCTCTCGAAAGCTCGCTGTGGGTCCGCGCTAGGCGGTGCCCACCGGTTCGCTCGTGCTGCTCGGCTCCGGGGTGGTGCTCGCCGTGTACTCGAACTCCTCCTCGGCGCCGAAGAGCGCGTCGAGCACCTTCTTGCGAAGGCCCTCGCTCGCGGCGAGCGCGATCGCGCCGCCGACGATTGCCAGCAGTAGGAGACGGCCCTTGCCGCGCTTCTTCCGCTTGGCGCCGCGCAATGACTCGGCAGCGTCCTTCAACGAAGCCGCCGCCTGGCGCAGCTCCTTCTGCGTCTTCTTGTCCTCCGTGACCGCCTTGACCGGGCCCTTCCCGTTCGACATACGGGTGTATGCCTTGCGGGCGGACTCGAACGCGGTCCGGAGGTTGTCGCGCAGCTCGTCGTCTTCGGCAAGCCGCTGTACGTACTCGTTGTTGCGGACCGCCTTGCCGGCGGCGTACGCTCCGGCTCCGGCCTTGGCGGCCTTTTTCTTTGCTGCCATTGCTCTCCTCGATCCGCTTGGCTAGGCGGGCACTTTACCCGGGTTTGAAGGGCGCGAACGCCGCGGGCGCTTCTGGAGGGCCGCGTCGAGCACCTCTTCGACCGTGTCGACGAGCGTGAACTTCATCTTCTTGCGGAGCGGCTCGGGGATGTCGTCGATGTCGCGCTCGTTGCGGCGGGGGATGATCAGCCGGTTGATCCCCGCGCGCTGAGCGGCCAGCGCCTTCTCCTTCAGGCCGCCGATCGGCAGCACCATGCCGGTCAGCGTGACCTCGCCCGTCATGGCCGTATCGGAGCGAACCGGGCGGCAGGTGGCCCGCGAGGCGATCGCCGTGGCCATGGTGATCCCGGCGCTCGGGCCGTCCTTCGGGATCGCGCCGGCCGGCACGTGCAGGTGGATGTCGTGCTCCCGGAACCACTCCGGCGGGACGAGGTCCCCGTCGAGGTTGCGCACGTACGAGAGCGCCGCGGAGGCCGACTCCTTCATGACGTCGCCGAGCTGGCCCGTGATCTGCAGCTTGCCCTCGCCCGGGTAGGCCACCGCCTCGACGAACAGCACGTCGCCGCCCACCGGCGTCCAGGCCAGGCCGGTGGCCACGCCCGGCTCGCTCGTGCGCCGCCTGACCTCCGCCTGGAAGCGCGGCTTGCCGAGCAGCTCGCTCACGGTGTCGGGCCGGATGGTGCGCTTCGAGCGGCGGGTGCCCTCGGCGAACTCGCGCGCCACCTTCCTGCAGATCGAGCCGATCTCGCGCTCGAGGCTCCGTACCCCGGCCTCGCGCGTATAGGAGTCGATCACCCGGTCGATGGCCGGCTTGGTGAACTCGACCTTCGACTTCCCCAGCCCGTTGCGCTCCATTTGGCGCGGTACGAGGTACCGGACGGCGATCTCGCGCTTCTCCTCGTGCGTGTAGCCCGACAGCTCGATCGTCTCCATCCGGTCGAGCAGCGCCGGCGGGATCGTGTCCACCTGGTTCGCGGTGCAGATGAAGAAGACGTGCGAGAGGTCGACCGGCAGGTCGAGGTAGTGGTCGCGGAAGCTCGTGTTCTGCTCGGGGTCCAGCACCTCGAGCATCGCGCTGGCCGGATCGCCCCGGAAGTCGGCGCCCATCTTGTCGATCTCGTCGATCATCAGGACGGGGTTGTTCGAGCCGGCGTCGCGGAGGGCGCGCACGATCGTGCCGGGCATCGCGCCGATGTAGGTGCGGCGGTGCCCGCGGATCTCGGACTCGTCGCGCACGCCGCCGACTGACATCCGCTCGAACTCGCGCTCCATCGCAGCGGCCACCGACCGGCCGAGCGATGTCTTCCCCACACCCGGCGGCCCGACGAACAGGACGATCGAGCTGCGCGCGTCGGGGTTCAGCTTGCGCACCGCGAGGAACTCGAGGATGCGGTCCTTCACGCGCTCGATGTCGTAGTGGTCGCGGTCGAGCACGCGCCTGGCGTGCTTCAGGTCGAGGTTGTCCTCGGTCGACTTCGACCACGGCAGCGAGGCGATCCACTCCAGGTAGTTGCGGATCACGCCGTGCTCGGCGGACTGCGGAGGCAGCCGCTCGAAGCGGCCCAGCTCCCGCTCCGCGACCGTCATGGCGTGCTCGGGCAGCCCCGCCTCCTCGAGCTGCTTGCGGAGCTCCTCCGCCTCGGCCTGCTGCTCGTCGACCTCGCCCAGCTCCTCCTGGATCGCGCGGAGCTGCTGGCGCAGGATGTACTCGCGCTGGCCGCGCTCCATCTCGGTGTGCACCTGGGACTGGATCCGGCTGCCGATCTCCACGAGCTCCAGCTCGCGGGCGAGGATCTCCGAGAGGAGCCGCAGCCGCTTGGTCACGTCGCGCTCCTCGAGCAGGCGCTGCTTCTCCTCGGTGTCGATCCTGAGCGCACCGGCGATCAGGTGGCTGAGCTCCGAGGCGTCGTCGATGTTGGCCACCGCGAGCTGCAGCTCCTCCGGCAGGTACGGCAGCTCCTCGATGATCCGCGAGAAGGTGGCCTGGACGTTGCGGCGGAGCCCCTCGAGCTCGGGCGAAGGCTCGAGCTCGTCGGGCGCCTCGGTGATGCGGGCCACCAGGTAGGGCGTCGTGGCCACGTAGTCGCCGAGCTCCACCCGCTGGCCGCACTCGACCAGGATGCGGACGGTGCCGTCGGGCACCTTCATCATCCGCGCCACCACGCCCACGACGCCCACGCCGTAGAGGCCCTCGGGCCCGGGCTCCTCGGCCCCCGGCTCCTTCGAGGCCACCATCACGAGCATCCGGTTGCCGGCGAGCACGTCGTCGATCAGCTTGATCGAGCGCTCCTGGCCGACCGCGAGCGGGAGCATCGTGTCCGGGAAGGCCACGCTGTCGCGCAGCGGCAGGACCGGCAGGGACTCCGGCAGCCCAGCCTCGGCGGCGGCCGCGACCACCGCCACCTCGGCGGGGTCGCCGTTCACGGTTGGGACGTGGATGGTCATTGACCTGCGATCGGCACGCGCCGCACCGACTGCTCCGGCTCGGCGAGCGGGATCTCCACCTGCAGGACGCCGTCGACATACGAGGCCGTGGCCTTGTCGGCCACCACGTCCGCGCCCAGCTCGACGACGCGCCGGAACGGGCCGTGCTCGATCTCGATCTGCTGGTAGAGGCGCCCGCCGGCCTCCTGGGTGGGACGCCGCTCGCCCGCGATCACGAGCTGGCGGCCGCGGATCTCGAGCGCCACGTCGGCAGGGTCCACCGCGGCGAGGTCGACCTTCACCACTGCCCGCGGCGGGTTGTCCGTGTAATAGACGTCGACGCGCGGGGAGAAGCCATGGCCACGCAGCCGGGGCCGGCCCTCGAAGGCCTCGCCGAACAGCTCGTCCATCTCGCGCCGCATGCGCTCGAAGCCTTCGAACAGGTCCCGCTGCGAGGTCACGGGTCCGAGGATAGGACGGTCAGACTTCGAACGTAGCGCCCTCGACCGCCACCTCGACCGGGCCCTCGAACACCACGGCGGCCTGGTCGCGGGCGGCATCGGCGTCGAGCTCGTCGGAGATGTGGACGAGGAGCAGGCGCTTCGCGCCGGCGCTCCGAGCGTGGCCGCCGGCCTCCTCGGCGGTGAGGTGCCCGCGCATGCCGTCGCGCTCCGGCCGCGGGAGCGTTGCCTCGACGAGCATGAGGTCGGCGTCGCGCGCGAAGTCCTCGAGCGCGTCGGTCGGCCGGGAGTCGGCGCCGTACACGATCCGCCCTGAGCCGTTCGACGTGGTGATGCTCATCGCGAACGTCTCGGTGAAGTGCGGGACGGACTGGAAGGAGATGTGGATCGGCCCGATCTCGATCGGCTGCGCGGGGTTGTACTCGCGCAGGTCGAAGGCCTTCTCGATCAGGTCCTCGTTCCCCCAGGCGCCCACGACGCGGCGGAACATCTCCCTCGCGCCGGGCGGCGCGTGGAGCACCGGGCAGGCCGGGCAGTCTGTGCCCGGCCAGCGGTCAACCGGCACGGGCTGCTGGCGGGGCGCGTACGTGAGCGCGTACGAGAAGGGCACGAGGTCGAGGAAGTGGTCCGCGTGGAGGTGGGAGAGCACCACCGCGTCGACGTCCACGTAGTCGATGTGCTGGCGCAGCTTCCCGAAGACGCCGTTGCCGCAGTCGACGACGACGGATGTGCCGCCTTCCTGGATCAGGTAGCCGGAGCAGGCGCCGCCGGCGTCCTGCCAGGACGGCGACTTGCCGAGCACCGTGAGCCGCATGAGCTGACTCTAGGCGTTCGGCTGCGGAAACGCATAGGCAGCCGTGGTGCGCTCGGTGCGGAACACGAACGCCAGCTGCCGTTCAGGAGCCAGGCCGCGCTCGGCCGGCCGGAACGTCGTGCACGGCTTGCCGAGGTCGAGCGCGCACAGCATGTTCTGCTTGAAATAGCAGTCCTCGCAGCGGGCGGGCTTCGTCTTCGGCACGAGTTCGATCCAATACCAAGTCGGCGGTCCGCGCCACCCATGGTTTTGCGGAGTTTGCAGGGTCGCTCGGGGAAGGCCCGCAAGCTGCGCATTTTTCGGGGGGGCGAATTTTGGGCAGGTACTGTGATTCGCCCATGGAGCTCATCACCGGAGCAACCGGATATGTCGGCGGCCGCCTCATGCGCCGCCTGGTCGAGGAGGGCCGGCCCGTGCGCGCGCTGGCGCGGCGGCCGGAGCTCCTGCATGAAGTGGACGTCGTCCGGGCGGACCTCCTGACCGGCTCGGGCCTCGAGGAGGCGCTCGACGGCTGCTCGACCGCGTACTACCTGGTCCACTCGATGGAGGCCGGCTCGAACGGTGACTTCTCCGGCCGCGACCGCCGGATGGCCGAGGCCTTCGGCGAGGCCGCCGCCCGCGCCGGGGTGGAGCGGATCGTGTACCTCGGCGGGATCGTGCCCGAGCACGGAGCGCAGTCCCCCCATCTTCGCTCCCGGCTCGAGGTCGAGGAGATCCTCCTCTCGGCAGTCCCCGGCTCAACGGCGCTCCGCGCGTCCATCGTGATCGGGGCGTCGTCGTCGAGCTTTCGCATTCTCGTTCGCCTCGTGGAACGGTTGAGGGTCCTCCCGTTACCTCGGTGGCGCCACAACCGGACGCAGCCGATCGACGAGCGCGACGTCATCGAGTTCCTCGCCCGCACTCCGCAGGTGCCCGATGCGGCGGGCCGGTCGCTCGACGTGGCCGGGCCGGACGTGATGACCTACGGCCGCATGATCGAGCGGATCGCGGAGGCGATGGGCGTCGGGCGGCTGCCGCTTGGCTTCAAGCGGTCGCTGACGCCACCCGCGAGCGCGGTCGTGGCGGCCGTGACGGGCCAGCCGGTGGAGCTGGTGCGCCCGCTGATGGAGAGCCTTGAGACCGACCTCCTGCCGCGCGACCCCGACGAGGCGCCGAGCCTGTACGGCATCCGCCCCCACCGCTTCGATCGCGCGCTCGACCGCGCGCTGGCGGAGTGGGAGCGCGCCGAGCCGCTGGGGGCGAGATGAAGGTCCAGCGCGACATCGTGATCGACGCTCCGCCGAAGCGCGTGTACGACGTGGTGATGGACCCGCAGCGGCTCGAGGACTGGGTGACGATCCACGACCACCTGGAGGACGCTCCGGCGGGCTCGCTCAAGAAGGGCTCGAAGCTCACCCAGTGCCTCAGGCTCGCGGGGCGCCGGTTCAAGGTGCGCTGGACGGTGGTGGAGAACGAGCCGTGCGAGCGCGTCGTCTGGGAGGGCCGCGGCCCGGTGGGCTCGCACGCCCGGGTGATCTACGAGTTCGGCGACTCGTCGAACGGCGACTGCACCGACTTCCGGTACATGAACGAGTACGACCTGCCCGGCGGCCCGCTCGGCCGGATGGCGGGCCGCGGCGTCGCGCGAGTCACTCAAAAAGAGCTGGACGCAACCTTGCAGAAACTCAAGCGCATTACCGAGTAACCGTTATTGTTATTCGTTAATGGCTGACTTTCTTGACGAGAAGCGTCGCGAGATCGAGGCCCGGCTGAAGGAGCTGCGCCCGCTCGTCGACGAGTACGACCGGCTCCAGAAGGCGGCGGCGGCGCTCGCCGGCGTGGGCAACGGCGGCGCGAGGCAGACCCGCGGACCGCGCGGCGGCGCGACCAGGCGCCGCGGTCGCGGCAGGCCTCGCGGCACCGGCAAGCGCGCCCAGCAGGCGCTCGAGCTCGTCCGCGCGCAGCCCGGCATCACGATCCGCGAGCTCGCGGAAGCGATGGGAATTCACGCGAATTACCTGTATCGGGTGATGCCGACCCTCGAGTCAGAGGGCAAGGTCGTGAAGCGCGACCGCGGCTGGCACCCGGCCTAGCAGACCCTAGATCAGGCCGAGCTCCGTCACGCTGTCCCGCTCCTCGCGGAGCTCGTTCACCGTCGCGTCGATCTTCGAGCGGGCGAAGTCGTTCACCTCGAGCCCCTCGACGATCTCGTACTCGCCGCCGCTGACGCGCACCGGGAAGCTCGACATGAGCCCCTCGTCGACGTCGTA
>Ga0111539_10007470_pt1 | contig 13997 bp, 12 predicted proteins | sample RhiMethybrSRZTD1_FD_79667 | JGI IMG/M metagenome (GOLD analysis project Ga0111539, IMG submission 79667) | Populus rhizosphere microbial communities from Tennessee, USA - Rhizosphere MetaG P. TD hybrid SRZTD1 (version 2) (version 2) | ecosystem: Host-associated > Plants > Roots > Rhizosphere >...
GCCGGATCGAGCGACGCCCGCGCAGCGCGATCCGCCGGCGAAGGATCGCCCCGTCAAAGAGCCACCGCCGGATCCGCAGCGCGATCCGAATCCGACGCCGCGTCGCGGGTGACGTCGCGCAGGTCGTGCGCTGGCCCCCGTCGCCTCCGGGCGACACCGGTGCGCGCCCGAGAGGACGTGCGCCGGTCAGGGCCGCGTTTTTTCACCGCCAATCGACCGTTGATTGTGGCACGCATGTTGGACGTTGCAGAGGCATCGCCTTGCCCTGGAGGTTTACACATGCACGCTTCACGATTCTCGCTCGCTCAAATTGGCGCCGTTGCGGCTCTGCTGGTCCTCGGCGTGTTCGCGGCCTATCGCCTGTCCACGCCGGCGTCGGCGGAGAACGGCGTACGCGCCGCCAACGTGGCGGTCAACTGTGAGCCGACTCAGCAGGCGGTCATTCGTCAGACCGTGACCAAAGGCGATCCGCTCGTTAGCGTCGAATGCGTCACGACGGGCGCGGCCATGACGCCTGCGGCCTTCGACCAGTACGGCCGCCCGATGGGCGCCACGTACATGCCTGCGGTGTACAACGTGCCGGTTGATGCAGGAACGGTGTACGCGCCGGCCCCGCGCGTGGTGCGATCGGCGGCACCGGCCCCGGTACGACGGGCGTCGACGACGTCGGCGCGCGCCGGTGAGCCAAAGCGGTCGTGGCAGAAAACGGCGCTGATCATCGGCGGTTCGACGGGCGCCGGCGCCGGCATCGGCGGACTGATCGGCGGCAAGAAGGGCGCGCTCATCGGCGCAGCCGTCGGCGGAGGCAGCGCGTCGATTTTCGAAGCGATGAAGAGGTAGAGCGGCCTACAAGCCGCTCTTCTTCAGCGCGTACTCGAGCGAGGCGGCGGGCACGGTGAACTGCGCCAGCGCTGTGTTGCCCTGATAGATGTCGCGCATGCCGATCCGGCTCGTGTAGAAGCCGTCCACCGTCATGCGGCGGACCCAGTTGAAGAACTGGATGCCCGGCTGCAGATCCGGCGTCTGCTCGCCGTTTCGCCTGAACGCGATCTGATCGAGCATCGCCGTCTGCTGTGCGGACGTGGCGGAGACGAAGTCCGTGGCGCCGCGCGACGTCATCGCCGTATCGAGCCAGGCGACGCCCTTGACGTAGACGTCCTTCAGCTGCGCGTTCACGCCGGCCAGCATGTCGATCCACGCCGGCGCGCCCGCCTCGAGCGCGCCCGGCTTGCCGTTCTCGACCGGGATGATCAAATCGGCCAGCCGTTCAACCGTGCGGTACTCGTGCGCGCTGAGCGACCCCGGCGTGTAGGTGCCGCCGGAGGGTGTCTGCATCTCCACCATGTGGTGGATCTCCTGCGCGTCGAGCTTGTCGAACGTGGCCGCGGCCGCGATGGCCATCGCCACGCGCTGAAGAATGTCGCGTCTGGTGAGATCAGACATTGCCTTTCCTCATTTCTTCGGCGAGGTACTCGGCCGTGCGCCACGCGAGCGCGATGATCGTGTGCGTCGGGTTCTTGTCCGCGTTGCTCACGAACGGTCCGCCGTCGGCGACGAACACGTTCTTCACGTCGTGCGCCTGGCAGAACTTGTTGAGCACGCTCGTCTGCGGACTGTCGCCCATCCGGACGCTGCCCACCTCGTGAATGATCGCGCCGCCGGTGGAGATCGGGACGGGCGCCTGCGTGTTGATCGCCGGCACCGTGCCGCCCATCGTCTCGAGGATGGCCTTGAAGGTCTGCTGCATGTGCCGGACCTGGTTCAGCTCGTGATCGCTCCACTTCCAGTGGAAGCGCAGCACCGGGATGCCGTACTTGTCCTTCGTGTCCGGATCGATCTCGCAGTACGAATCCTCGTTCGGAATCATCTCGCCGCGGCCGGCGAGGTTGACTGATATGCCGTAGTTCTCGCGGATCGCCTGCTTCATCGAGAGGCCGTAGCCTTCGACGCGGTTCACGGTGCCGTTGAACGATCCGATGCCCGGCATGCCGTAGCCGCCGCCGACTTCGATGTGGTACCCCCGCGCGAAGTTCAGATCCTTGTGCTTGTCCCACAGCCACCACGGCACGTACAGGTGATTGCTGTAGCCGTCGGAGTTGTAGATGGGCATGCCGACAAGCGCCGGGATCGTCGCTGACATCGAGAAGCCGACCGTGTCCGTGAGGTATTTGCCGACCATGCCGGACGAGTTCGCCAGGCCGTTCGGATGTCCGTTGCCCTTCGAGTTGAGAAGCAACCGAGCCGACTCGCAGGCGCTCGCTGACAGCACCACCGTCCGGCACCGCACTTGTTTCTCCGTGCCGGTGTTCTTGTCGATGTACGACACGGCCGTCACTTTGCCGGAGGCGTCCGTGATCAGCTCGCGCGCCATCGAGTTGGCGAGCACCTGCACGCGACCCGTCTGCATCGCGGGCAGAATCTGCACGTAACTCGAGGCGTAGTTCGAGGCGGTCCTGCAGCCGCGGCCGCACTGACCGCAGTAGTGACACGGCGGGCGGCCGTTGGTCGGCCGCGTGATCACGGCTTGACGGCCGTTGATCGCGCGGATCCCGAGCTTGGCGCACGCTTTCTGCGTGAGCACGTCGTGCACGCGCAGGGGCGCGGGCGGCTGGAAGATGCCATCAGGCGCGCTCGCAATGCCTTCGGGCGCGCCGGTGCAGCCGATGAAGCGCTCGGCCTTCTCGTAGTACGGCTTGATGTCGTTGTACGTGATCGGCCAGTCGAAGCCGAGGCCGTCTCTCGTCTTCGGCTTGAAATCGTAATCCGCGAAGCGCAGCGTGATGCGGCCGTAGTGGAGCGTGCGCCCGCCGAGCACGCGCGATCGGAACCACGCGAACTGGTTGCCGGGCGCCGTGGTGTACGGCTCGCCTTCGATCGTGCGGCCGCCGAAGTCGGCGCCGTAGGCGATGCCCGCGCCGCCGCCGCGTCCTTGCGCGGGCGGAAAGTACGCCTCCGCGCGCTCGCCGACGCCGCGATGCGGCACGTCGTACGGCGCCATGTGTTCTTTGAAGTCAGCCGCGGACGACATCGGCCCGGCCTCGAGCAGCAGCACGTTGATGCCGAGATCGGCGAGCACCTTCGTGACGGTGCCGCCGCCGGCGCCGGAGCCGATGATCACGACATCATGGACATCGGGGTTACGAACGACTTGCGCCATGGGTCCTGCCTATCTGACGGGTGATTGACGCGGTACGAGGCAGAGTCTATCTTGCCGTCGGGAATCAGACAATCGAATCTCGCGCCACGAATCCGCTCTGAACCCCCGCTGAATCGAGGCCACATGTTCGCGCCCCTGTCCCGCAGAGAGTTCCTCTCACGCACCACCAGCGCCGCGGCTGCCGCGGTGATGTTGCCGCGCCTGGTGCAGGCGCCGGGGATGTTCATTTCGCTCAACGGCGCGGTGACGCCGGGCATCGGCCCGTGGCCCGAGGCGGCGCGCCTGGCCGCGCGGCTGGGTTACGGCGGCATCGACTGGAGCGTCGGTCCCGCGAAGGCCGCGGGACTCGAAGCGACGAAGGCGCTCTTCGCGGAACTCAAGATCAAACCGACGATCACCAATCTCCCGATGCCGCGCGGGTATCCGTTTGGGGGCGACGACGCCGGTTTCCAGGTGGCGCTCGAGCCGCTCGCCGCCGACGCGGCGTTTGCGGCAGCGATCGGTTGTCAGAAGATGATGGTGGTCCTCTCGCCGGCCAGCGCGCTGCCCAAGGAGGATCAGCGCAGGCTCGTCGTCGCGCGCATCGGCGCAGTGGCCGAGGTGCTGCAGAAGTCGAACATCCGTTTGGGCATGGAGTTTCTCGGGCCGCTGTACATGCGGACGCCGGCGCCACCGCCGCCCGCGCCCCCGCCGGCGACGCCGCGCATCCCGTTCATCTGGACGCTGCCCGAAACGGTTGCGCTTGCGAAGGACTGCGGCGCGAATGTCGGCGCGGTGCTCGACGTCTGGCACTGGCATCACGCCGGCAGCACGGTGGCCGACATCATCGCGGCGGGGAAGTCACGCATCGTGCACGTCCACGTCTCTGATGCGAAACCGATGGCGCCGGAGGACGTGCGCGACAACATGCGTGTTCTGCCCGGCGAGGGCGCCATCGATCTCAGCGCGTTCTTCCAGGCGCTCAAGCAGATCGGGTATGACGGGGGCGTGAGCCCCGAACCGCTCGGACGATTCCCGCCAGGCACGACGGCCGATGACGCCGCGAAGCAGGCATTCGACGCGACGGCGGCAGTGATGAAGAAGGCAGGACTCTAGGCACCTGCCGTGCGACGTGCGGGGGACGAGGAACCTGTCTGTCGTGCGGCCGCCGAGCACTTCGGCCAGATCGATGTCTGGTTGCCATTCGGCGGTGTCGCGCCTGGTGCCTACTGGCTTCGCGTCACCGTTCACGACCGCCTCACGTCACGAACGCAGGAAGAGGCGATACAGGTCGCGGCCGCGCGCTAGCCACCGCGATCTGGGGCCCTGGGCCATTGGCCTACTGCCTGTGTCAGCGGCCCGCGGTCTGTGGCCATCGGCCTGTTCTTGGCCGATCCGCCCGGCAAGCGCCTTTCAGGACGCGCAGGGCGATCGTCAGAGGTCGCTCATTTTGCACGAATCGCACCGTCGTCAGGTTCGACGCGATGGGAGCGTGTGAATCTTCAGATAGGCCAGCAATTTGAGATCGCCGGCGAAATCGTTCTGATTCTTTCCGCCGCAGGAGCCGCACATCCACGTCGTGGGTTTCGTCTCAGGCCCTGGGATGATCCAGGCGTTCAGCGACAACCCGCACTCGGCGCAGACGACTTCGACTCGGACGCACCCCTCGGTGATGTCATCCGCCATCGCGCGTCTCCCCAAATCCCCAAATCCCAAATTCAAGTCGTCTTCACACGTCGATCGCGACGACTTCGTGCACGTCGATCGACCCCACCGTCACTTGTACGAATCGCCCCGTCTGCGTGAACGCGGGTGCGGCGCCGGCGGTGAGTAGCTGCACGCGCCGTGCGCGCGCGCCCTCCGGCAGGCGTACGCGCACCCGCTGCGCGCCGATCGGGATCACTTCGCGCAGCGGCCCTTTCATCATCATCGGATTCGTGAGATTGACGAGGTGCACCGTGATCGATCCCGCCTGACGCCAGGCCGTGACGTCGATGAGGCCCGGGCCGGTGACGTCCACGACCGGTGGCTCGTTCAGCGCCCACGCGACGGCGTTCTTGATGAGACGGCCGTGATCGACGGACATCACTTCCCAGAACGTCCGATCGATGTCCCACGGAAAATAGACCACTCGCCCGGCGCCCACGTCGCGCAGGTACACCTCGCGCGACTCGGTGTGCGCGACGCGCGGGTAGACGTCCTCCATCGGCAGATCCGGGTACGTCGGAATGAGCGTGATCGGCGACGGGAACGTCTGTGTGGGCGTCACCGCCACGCGGAACACGCCGTTGATGATGCGCGGCGTATCGTCGAGACCGGCGAGGATGGGATGCCGGCGTCCCGTTGCCGGATCGGTGTCGAGGCTCAGATACGAGTTCTGCATCGGCCCGTCGATGCGCCCGTCGAACGTGACGCCGAACAGGTCGGCGAGCCCGAAGTTCGTGCGCCGGCGGCCGCGCTCGTCGTAGAGCGAGGCCGCGAACGTGGCGAGGACGCTGCCGCCGCGTGCGACGAAGTCGCGGATGGCCGCGCACTGAGTGTCAGAGAGCGCGGCCGTGTCCGCCAGCACGAGCAGCTTGAACGGTGCGAGCCGCTCGGGCGTGAGGAACGCTTCGTGCACCAGCTCGAACGGCACGCGCGCCTCGACGAGCGAGTGGTACATGCCCAGCACGTGATCGCCAGCGCGATCGCCGGCCCCGATGCCGCTGTGGAATGTCTGCGTCTGCTCGGAGTAGAGAAGCCCGACGCGCGCCAGCGGCGCCTCGTTGCGTAGATACGCTTCGTGCCGCGCGTGCCACGTGTAGATGCGCTCGACGATCGGCATCCAGCGCTTGTCGTACAGCACACCGGAGAACTTCGTCACCCACGGCCGCGCGCCGTTGGCGGTGCCCTCCGCGACCCAGAGCCGGATCTCCGGTTCGCTCTGCACGGAATCCTTCCAGCGATACGCTTCTTCGAAGCCGACGCTGAAGATGCCGCCAATCGGCCGCCGGCCCATGACGGATCGGAATTCCTTCGCGCGCTGGCCGTTGGCCCAGGGCGGCGTCACGCCGCGGCGCGCCTGGTTGTCGGCAAACTGGATCTTCGCGCGCTCGCCGGCCGTCTTCATGTCGGGCGGTCCGTTGGGGATGAAGCAGGCGTCCGCCCGCACCGCCTGAATGGCCGCATCCCACGTCGTCCACAGCTCCGTGAGCCGTGCGCGGCGCCACTCGATGTACGCCCGGCGCCCGGCATCGTTCGGATCGTTCGTCCGCGGCAGATCCAGGCCGGTGGCCGCGCGGAAGTTCGACGTGCAATGGACGCAGTAGCAGTCGCCCTGCGGTCCCCATCGGTTGCCGAACACGGCGTCCACCGGATAGCTGGAGACGATCTCGCGCGCCACCGACGTCATGAACTCGAAGTTGTACGGACCGAGCGCGCACGTCACCCACAGCTCGGGATTCGCCCAGTGCCGGCGCGGCTGCCCGTTCGCGGTCACCGCGATCCAGTCGGGATGCGCCGCGTGCACGTCCTCACGCGCGGCATGCGGATCGATCCGCGCGATGACGTGCATGCCCATCGCTTTGCAGCCCTTCACCATCGTCCCGAACGGATCCGAGTCGCCGAGCCACTCGCTGCGATGGTGCAGCGGGATCTTTGTCGGGTAGTACGCGACGATGCCGCCGGCGCTGAGACAGGCGGCGTCGGCGTTGAGACGCTTGAAGTAGTCGAGCCACAGTTGCGCGTCGAACCGGCCCGGATCGTTTTCGACGAGCGTGAGCTGCACCCAGCGCATCGGCCGATCGAACCAGCCCAGCGCCGGATCGCCGGCCGCCTGCGAAGGCCGCGGCGCGCCCTGGGCGTCGTCGGTCGTGAGGGCGTGCAAGTGCGTGCCGACCGACACCAGCGCGCCGGCGCCGGTGGCCGTCTGCAGAAAACCGCGACGGGTGAGATCGATTGTCATGATCGGAAGAGCTTTTACCACGTAGAGCACGTGGATCTTGGAACAAAGATCTTCCGTATCGACGACGTGTCCGACGTGCTCTACGTGGTTAAAGCTCTATAATCCCGGGCCGATGTCGCCTGTCTCCAGAACCAACTCGCAGCTCGTCTACGACGCCCTGAAGGCGAGCGGCGTGCGGCTCATCTCCGCGCTGCCGGAGACGTGGCTGGTGCACCTCGTCCGGCTGGCCGACGACGATCCGGACATGACGCTCGTGCGGTTGGCCAAGGAAGAAGAGGGCGTAGGGATTTCCGCGGGCGCGCACCTGGCCGGCGTCCGGTCGGCGATGCTGATGCAGAACCACGGCCTGCTCGCGTCGATCAACGGCATCGTCTCGGGCGCGCAGCTCTATCGCATTCCGCTGCTGATGATCATCAGCCACCGCGGATCGTTCGGGGAGCGCGATCCGTGGCAGACGGAAGGCGGCGCGGTGACCGAAGATCTCCTGCGCGCGCTGCGCATTCCGTGCGCGGTCCTCGACTCGCCCGCGCACATTGCGCCGCGCATCGGGAAGGCGCAGACGCTGGCGTACGCGTCGAACAAGCCCGTGGCGCTGCTGCTCGATCGCGACCTGATGTGGGAGGACCCCACATGACGCGGCTCGACGCACTGAAGGCGATCTATCCGTCGCTCGACGACGTCGTGGTCGTGACGATCATGGGTGCGGTGGCGGCCGAGCTGCAGTCGATCGGCCACCGGCCGAACTTCTTCTACCTGCAGCACGCCATGGGCCTGGCTTCGTCGATGGGGCTCGGCATCGCACTTGCGCGCCCCGAACTGCCGGTGGTGGTTTTCGATGGCGACGGATCGGTGCTGATGAACCTCGGCGGGTTGACGACGCTCGCGCGGTACCGTCCGAAGAACCTCGTGCACGTGATCTTCGACAACGAGAGCCTGCTTTCGGTGGGCGGATTCCCGACGGCGACGGCCACGGGCAGCGATCTGGCCGCCATCGCCGCAGCGGCCGGCGTGCCGCGAACGGCCACCGTGCGCACACTCGAAGAGTTCGTCGCCGCATTCGACGCTGCGCGACGCGCGAACGAGCTGACGTGCCTCGTCGCGAAAGTCGATGCGGTCGGTCCGGCGGCGTTCGTGACGGATCTGGGACTGCTCGAGAATCGATTTCAGTTTCAGCGGTACTTGCGTGAAAGATCAAAAGCCTTCACCACGTAGACCCCCACCAATGTCGAAGACGCTCGATCTCCTGGTGAACGACTTGCGCAGCGGGCGCATTCGCGTCATCGATCTCACGCAGCCGCTGGGACCTGAGACAGCTGTGATCGGCCTGCCGCCGATCTTCGCGCCCTCGCCCGGCGTGACGATCGACGTCATCTCCCGGTACGACGACCGCGGACCGGCGTGGTACTGGAACACGATCACGATGGGCGAGCACACCGGCACGCACTTCGACGCGCCCGTGCACTGGATCACGGGGCGCGACCTCGCCGAGAACGCGTGCGACACGATTCCAGCGGCGCGTTTCGTCGGGCCTGCGTGCGTGATCGACATCGAGCGCGAGGCCGCGGCCGATCCGGATGTGCTTGTCACGCCCGCGCGTCTCGAGCAGTGGGAACAGGCACACGGCCGGATTCCCGCGGGCGCCTGGGTGCTCCTGCGGACGGGTTGGAGCCGCCGCACCGGCACCGCGTTCGTCAATGCGGACGCCGCTGGTCCGCACAGCCCGGGCTTTTCCGCCGACGCGTCGCGCCTGCTCGCGACCGATCGCGACGTGCTCGGCGTGGGCGTGGAGACGATCGGCACCGACGCGGGACAGGCCGGCGGCTTCGATCCGCCGTTTTCCAATCACGCGATCATGCACGGCGCAGGCAAGTTCGGCCTGGCGAGTCTCTGCAATCTGGATCAGCTGCCACCGAGAGGGGCGGTCATCATCGCGGCTCCACTGAAGTTGGTCGGCGGCAGTGGGAGTCCGTTACGGGTCCTGGCGCTGGTTGAAACCTAGGCTTTGACGGCCTTCTTTTCCTCTTCTCGTAATTGATCGACGAAGTCCGCGATCTCGAGCCTGAGGTTGTTCGGGTTGGTCGCGTAACTCATGCCGACGTCGAGCGTGACCGCGCGTGATCGGATCAACTTCTCGATCTCGCCGTCGAAGTGCTGCATGCCGTCCTGCTTGCCGTCGCGCATGGCGTCGAGCAACGTCTTGCCTTCCGTCTCGCCCTTGTCCACGTACTCGCGTGTGCGCAGCGTGGACTTGAGAATCTCCAGGACGGGCAGACGGCCGTTCCCGTCGGCACGCGGCACCAGCCGCTGTGAGACGACGAACTTGAAGGACTTCGAGAACCGGCTGCGGATCGCGGCCTGATCGCCGAGCGGGAACGCGCCCACGATGCGCTCCACCGTCTTCGCGGCGTCGATGGTGTGCAGCGTGGAAAGCACGAGGTGGCCCGTCTCCGACGCCTCGATCGCGATCTCGATCGTTTCGCGGTCGCGCATTTCACCGACGAGAATGACTTTCGGCGCCTGCCGCAACGCCGCGCGCAGCGCCAGCGCGAACGTCGGCGTGTCGCTGTGCAGCTCGCGCTGGTGAATCGTCGCCTTCCGGTGCTCGTGCAGAAATTCGATCGGATCCTCGATCGTGACGATGTGGATCGCGCGCTGCTGGTTCATCAGATCGATGATCGCGGCGAGCGTGGACGACTTGCCCGAGCCGGTCGGCCCCGTCACGAGCACGACGCCGTTGCGGATGTTGACGATCTCGGCGAGCTGCTGTGGCAGGTGCAGATCCGCGAACGTCGGGATGCTCATCGGGATGACGCGCATCACGATGGCGCACGTCGCGCGCTGGCGGAACACGTTCACGCGGAAGCGCGCGATGCCCGGCAGCGAGTAGGCGAGGTCGGCCGATCCGTCCTTGGTCAGCTGCTCGGCGGCGTTGCGATTGGTGCCGATCAGATCTTCGGCGATGCCGACGATCTGCTGGGCCGTGAGCCGCTCGAACCCCTCGAAGGGGAGTGCGACGAGGTCACCGCGGACCTCCACCTGCGGCGCGCGGCCGGGCGAGAAAATCAGGTCGCTCGCTTGCGGCTTTTCGTGCAGCATCGCGGCGATCAATTGCTGCGTGGGGACACGGGTCCCCGTTGTGGGAGCAGTTCCGTGCATCAGGCCAGGACTCCGAGCACCGATGGTCTATCGGCCCCAACCAGCGAGTACAACAGCCAGTGGAACCGGTTTCGGTATACGTTCTTGCATGCCATTTCGAGGGCTCGGCCGACGAACTCCCCAGCCAAGATCAAAAGCTAACCACGTCGGACACGTGGAACACGTAGGACGCTTTGGGAAGACCGACGCAGGTTGCTGGCCGATGAGGCGGCAGTATGGGATCTAGAGCAAGAGCATCACCACGTAGAAGAGGTAGGGCACGTGGATTCCTTTTAGAGATCAAAGGACTGTTTGCCAGGAGGTCTCCGCAAAACGTCCTACGTGTTTTATGTGTCCTACGTGGTTAGCTTTTGATCTTGCCTGGGGGAGTTGGACCGATGGTGACACGCAGAGATCTGACGGTGATGGCGATCGCGATCGTGGGGACGCTTGGTGTCGTTGCGGCGGCGCAGGACAAGCCGGCGATTCAGGGGTCGACGGTGTTTGACTGGAACGCGATGACGCCAACGAAGACAGATGTCGGCTACGTCCGCAACGTCCTGCGCGCGCCCACGGCGACGCTCGACGAGCTGGAGATGCACGTGACGACGCTCAACCCGGGGTTGGCGTCGCACGCGCCGCACCAGCACGAGAACGAAGAGCTGATCATCATCCGCGAAGGCACCCTCGAAGCGCTGATGAACGGCACGTGGAAGCGCGTCGGTCCCGGGTCGGTGGTCTTCAACGCGTCCAACGTCCTGCACGGCATCCGCAACGTCGGCACCACGCCGGCCGTGTACCACGTGGTGAACTGGAAATCGAAGAAGTAGATCAAGATCAAGATCAAGAGCCTTCAGCACGTAGGAAGAGGTCGTAAGAGGTAGGACACTTCTTGCGAAACGAGAAACCGCGTGCCGCGATCTCTTGACCTTCCAAGGAAGTTCTATTTCTTACCATTTTTGCCTACGTGCTGAAGGCTCTTGATCTTGACTACCTCCTCTGGGGCTTCCATCCCAGCACCCACGCCGGGTCACGGTATTGCGTGATCGTCGCGGCGTCACGGATCGCGTCCAGCTGCCGCGACGCCGGATGGCGGCGGGTGACGTCCACCGGTGTGCCGTCCAGGTTCCGGCTGTTGAACTCCCAGTAGTGCTGCTGCGACGTGTCGCCGGCGAGCGACCATGCGGCTGGATCGATCGCGCCGATCCGGCTGTCGATCAGCACGACCTCGCTGTTCGGATAGTTCGCGGTGTTGCGCGCGAGGAGGGGAGCGCCTGACGCGACCGCAGGCGTTTCGAACCGGCAGCCGACGAAGACGAAGCCGTGACTGGCCGACGTACTGCGCACCCACATGAACGGGCTGGTCGCGCTGAGTTGTCTGAGCGTCGTCCGCGTGAAATACGCGGGGCCGCGTCCCCAGAGGAAGTCCGTGTCGCCCTCGATGTCGCTGTCCTCGATGTAGGCCGCGTCGTTCACCTGCAGCGTGTCCTGATGTCCGGTGAGCGTCACGCGGCTCACGATGTGCTGTCCGCCGGAGAGCAGCAGCGCCTCGGCCTGACTGCCGCCGCGCGGCGTGAAGTTGGCGATGGTGAGGTTCGTGACGTGAATGGCGGTGGATCGATCGACGGCAAACGCAGCGCGGCGATAGGGAAAGGTGCCGGGTTTCTCGTTCGTCGGCACGCCGGTGGGCGGACCGTTGAACAGCTCGTTGTTCGCGTACCCGATGACCACGCCCGCGCGATCTTCGCCCTCGAATGTGAGATTCGCCTTGTGGCGGAGGTAGACGATCTCTTCGTACCGGCCGCGCCGGATGAAGATCGTCACGCGGCCGGCCGGCGAGTCCGGCATCGCGTCGATGGCGCCCTGCAGCGTGTTGAAGTCGCCAGTCCCGTCGGCGGCCACCACGACGCGCTGGCGCGCGGGCGGAGGCGCCGCTCGCGTCGTGAAGGTCCATCGGTTCGCGGCGCCGATGCCCTGGAAGCCGTCGGCCACGATCGCGCCTGGATCGATTTCGATCTCGTACCGCTTACCGTACGTGAGCACGTGCGGGTGGAGCGTGATCGTCGCCGTGCGGTCTCGAACGAGGACGGGGTAGAAATGGAATCCCTCGGTGAAGCCGCCAATCACGGCGAGCTGTTCCTTCGGCGGCACCGCGAGGTCGAGCGTGTCCACCAACGCGCGCGTGGCCGAGTCGTAGACGCGAATCTGCCCTGACGTGCCGACCGCTGGCGGCGCCGGGAAGGTGAGGACTATGTGGGTGTCCGGGTTTACTCGCGTCGCGCCTTGTGCAGGCCATCGCTGGACGGTCGCAGGACCGCTTTGTGCGAGCACCAGCGAACTCAGCGAACTTGCCAACAGCAGTTGCCTCATTGCCCCATGCCTCATCAACACGCGCTCTGTCTTGTCCTGACTACCTACAAGTATTAAGGTGATGCAACACCATGGCCGAGCGTACGCGCGACTTCAACTACTTCGAGACGCACTGGCGCGTGATGCACGGACTGATGGTGGTCGCTCGATGAATGGGGCGGCGCTCCGCCAGGTCAATTCACCTGCGCAGGTCCTCTTTGCCAGCCTCATCGGCACCACGATTGAGTTCTTCGATTTCTACATCTATGCCACCGCGGCGGTGCTGGTGTTTCCGAAGCTGTTCTTCCCGGCCTCGGACCCGGCCGCGGCCCGGCTCGCCTCGCTGCTGACGTTCGCGCTCGCGTTTCTGGCGCGGCCGATCGGCTCCGCGCTCTTCGGTCACTTCGGCGATCGCGTCGGCCGCAAGACGACCCTCGTCGCGGCGCTGCTGACGATGGGGCTCTCGACCGTGTGCATCGGTCTGCTGCCGACGTACGCGACGATTGGCGTCGCCGCGCCGGTGCTGCTCTCGACGTGCCGCTTCGGTCAGGGGCTCGGACTTGGCGGCGAGTGGGGCGGCGCCGTGCTGCTCGCGATCGAGAACGCGCCGCCGGATCGTCGCGCGTGGTACGGCATGTTTCCGCAGCTCGGCGCGCCGGTCGGCTTCTTCTTCTCCGGCATCGTCTTTCTCGCGCTCTCGACGTGGCTGACCGACGCGCAGTTCTTCGCGTTCGGCTGGCGCATCCCGTTTCTCGCCAGCGCCGCGCTGGTGGGCGTCGGCTTGTACGTGCGCCTCACGATCACCGAGACGCCGGTGTTCCGTGACGCGCTGGCGCGCCGCGCCCCCGTCAAGGTGCCGATGCTCACCGTCGTCCGCGATCACTCGCGCGCGCTCGTGTTCGGCACCATGTCGTCGCTCGCGACATTCGTCCTGTTCTACCTGATGACGACCTTCTTGCTGGGATGGGGCACGACGGCCCTCGGCTACACACGGCAGCAGTTCCTGCTCATGCAGCTCGTCGGCATCCTGTTCTTCGCGCTGACGATCCCGTTCTCTGCCATGTACGCCGATCGGCACGGCCGCCGCGCGACGCTCATCGCGGTGACGGCCTCGATCGCGGTGTTCGGATTGGTCCTGTCGCCGATCGTCTCGTCGGGCACCGTCGGCGCGATGACCGCACTCGCGGCCGGCCTGGCGCTGATGGGATTCACGTACGGCCCGCTCGGCACGTTCCTGTCCGAGTTGTTTCCGACGTCCGTGCGCTATACCGGAAACTCGCTGACGTTCAATCTGGCCGGGATCTTCGGCGCCTCGCTCGCGCCGTACGTCGCGACCTGGCTCGCGACGAAGTACGGGCTGCCGTTCGTCGGCTACTACCTCACCGCCGCGGCTCTGCTCACGCTCGTCGGGATGCTTGCGACCCGCGAGACGAA
>Ga0111539_10007472_pt1 | contig 13993 bp, 7 predicted proteins | sample RhiMethybrSRZTD1_FD_79667 | JGI IMG/M metagenome (GOLD analysis project Ga0111539, IMG submission 79667) | Populus rhizosphere microbial communities from Tennessee, USA - Rhizosphere MetaG P. TD hybrid SRZTD1 (version 2) (version 2) | ecosystem: Host-associated > Plants > Roots > Rhizosphere >...
GACGTCGAGGCCGCGCGGATGATGCGCGAGGCGCAGTCGATCGCCAGGCTTTCCCATCCGAACCTGGTGACCGTCTACGACGTCGGCACGGCCAACGGGCGCGTGTTCGTCGCGATGGAGCTGATCGAAGGCGACACCGTCGCGGTCTGGCTGGACAAGAAGCGCCGGCCGCGTGACGAGATCCTGCGCGTGTTCTGCCTGGCGGGACGGGGCCTGGCGGCCGCGCACCGCGCCGGGATCATCCACCGCGACTTCAAACCGCAGAACGTGATGGTCACGGCGGACGGCGCGGTGCGGGTCATGGACTTCGGTCTGGCAGCGCTGCGGCAGACGCTGCACGGTCCGAAAGCACGGCGCATCACCCGCATCGGGTCGATCCTGGGTACGCCGCTGTACATGTCGCCCGAGCAGCTGTGCGGGCAGACCGTCGATCCGCGCGCCGATCAATTCAGCTTCTGCGTGGCGCTGTACGAGGCGCTCTACGGCGAGCGCCCGTTTGCCGGCGACAACTTCGCCGAGCTGCGCACGGCGGTGCTGGAGGGCATCCCCCGCCCCGCCCCGCTGTCGAGTCGGGTCCCCGCGCGCGTGCGCGCGATCCTGCTGCGCGGCCTGTCGGTCGTGGCCGGGAAGCGCTTCCCGGACATGGAAGCGCTGCTCAGGGCGCTCGAGGAGACGACCACGACCCGGCGCTTCGGGGTGGCGCGCATGCTGGGCATCGGAGCCGTCGCGGGCGGTATCACGTTCGGGCTCGCGTTCGGCGTCGGTTGGCAGCTGCGCGGCACACGGTCGCCGAAGTGCGCGAACCTGCCTGAAAAGATGTCGACCACCTGGCCGACGGAGGCCGACGCCCCGCGCCGCGCGGCGATTCGCGCCGCGTTTCTGGCGGCCAACGTGCCCGACGCGCGCGAGCGTTTCGAGCGCACCAGCCAGTCGCTCGACAAGTACGCCAACGCCTGGGCCGGCATGTACCGGCAGAACTGCGAGGCAGCCGACACCGGCGCCGGCGATGCGTCGGAGATGCTGGCCCTGCGCGCGGGCTGCCTCGACCAGCGCGCGCGCGAGCTTGGCGCGCTGGCCGACGAGTTTGCACACGCTGACGCCAGGGTCGTGCGCAAAGCCGTCGCCGCGACACTGGCGCTGCCGGCGCTCGACAGCTGCGCGGATGTGCGGGCGCTGAAGAGCGCCGCGCTCCCGCGCGACGAGGCGCTGCGCGTGCGCGTGCAATCGCTGCGTGGGCGGCTGGCGACGTCGTGGGCGATGGCGGCGGCGGGGCGCGACTGGCAGGCCCTCAAACCGATGGGGGCGCTGGTCGACGAGGCGCGGGCCACCGGCCACGAGCCGCTGCTCGCCGAGGCATTGCTGATCTATGCGCGCGCGCGATCGCCGTTCGACCCGGAAGGCGCCGAACCGCTCTACGAGGAGGCGTTCAAACGCGGCGAGGCGATCCACAACGACGCGCTGGCGGCGGAGGCAGCCATTCAGCTCGTCGCCATCGCGGGCGCCATCGAGCACCATTTCGACGTCGGCGAGCGCTGGGCGCGCATCGCGGACGTGACCGTCGAGCGCGGCGTCCCGCTGCGTGTCCGCGGCTGGTTCCTGCACAACCGCGGCACCCTGTTCGCCGCCCAGGGAAAATGGCGGCTTGCCGAGGGGGACTTCACGGCCGCGGTGGCGATCAGACAGCAGGCGCTCGGCGCGGCGCACCCCGATCTCGCGGCGTCGATGATCAACGTGGCGCGCGCCGTCCTCGTGCTCGGGGACCCGCGCCGCGCGCTCGAGATGGCGAACCGCGCGATGACCACCGTTGCCGCGTTCTTGCCGGCGGAATCATATGAGGTCGGCACCGCACGCCTGGTGCGTGGGCAGGCCCTGCTCGCCCTCGGCCGCGGCGCCGAAGCGCGCGCCGACATGGACGCGGTGCTCGACACGTTCGAACGTGTCCTCGGACGGGATCACCCGTTCCTCGCCGATCCGCTGACCGGCCTGGGCGAGGCGGCGCTGGCCGAGCGGCGGCCCGCCGACGCGCAAGCTCTGCTCGAGCGGGCCTGGGAGATACGGTCGACCCACATCGCCGATGGTGGCGTGCGCGAGCAGACCGCCTTCAGCCTCGCGCAGGCGATCTGGGATGCCGCGCCGGCCGACCGCAAGCACGCGTTCGAGCTCGCGACTGAAGCGCGCGACGGCTATATGGCCATCCCGGACCTGGCGGCCAACGTGGGACTGGTCGACCGCTGGCTGGCCGGACGCCGAGCGCGCCCACCGACGGCGCGTCCAGCCGCGCACGTCACGACGACACGTTCAGCGCCAGCAGAACCAGATCCAGCCCCCGCCGCCGAAGAGGATCCGGCGCGCCTCTGAACGTCTTTTCTCGGCGCCGCCGGGGAACTGCGCTCAGGTCTTCGGCGGGCCCAGCTCCTCGTCGACCATCCGCTTGACGGTCGAGGGCTCCAGCTTTCCTTTGTGCGCCTTCATGATGTCGCCGACGACGCGCCCGGCCTGCTTCGCATCGGAGACGCCGAGCCGCGCGAGGGTCTCCCGCACGACTGCGCGTGTCTCGTCGTCGGATGCCGCCTTGGGGAGAAATTGCGCGCAGAACCCGATCTCGAAATCGAGCTGCGCCACGGCCTCGGCGCCACGTTCACCGATGGCGACGTACTCTTCGCGCGACTTGCGCAGCTGCTTCTGATACGCGGCGATCACGTCGAGCCACAGATTGTCGTCGAGCGGCCCCTTGAATCCGGCGGCGGTGCGCCGCTCCATGTGCTTCGTTTTGATCATGCGGATGCAGTCGGCCGTGCGCGCGTCTTTGGCGCGCATCGCGTCCTTCAGCCGCTCGTGAATCTGCGTCTCGACTGACATGGGAGTGGAACCGTACCCTCGAACCCCCAGGCCCGCAACCGCCCAGCCTGTGAAGGAATGGCACGGTCCCGACGGGCGCGGCGCACGAAGGCCGCGGTTTTCCGTGAGGTGCGGCCGAGCTATGCTCGGCGCGCCGATTGCTATATTGAGGTCGGAATCATGTCTGGATTCAATGCTTCACGAATCATCTCATCCAGGCTTCGCTTGGCGCTCGCAGCCGCCACAGCCACCGGGGTTTCGTTGGCTGGTCTCGCCGGCGTCGCTCAAGCGGGCGATGAAATCGGGGTGACGGGCGCCGTCACCGTGGCCGGACCGACCGCTCCCGGGGTGGCCGCACCGGCAGCGCCGGCAGCGCCCGCTGCACCGGCAGCGCCCGCCGCACCCTCCCCGACCGAAGAGAATCTGATTCCCCCCCAGGTGGAGGGCGCGGCCATTCCGGTCGCGGGCGGCGGTTACTGCTACGGCGGTCCCCACCCCGCCCCTGGCGGCGGCTGGGAAGCGATCCAGACGGCGCACACGCACGAGTACGCACCGTTCGATCTGCGGCTGTTTGCGCATCGGGAGGGCTGCTACTACTTCATCGGCGATCCGCGCGACTTCGGCTACACCGGGCAGGTCTACAACTATTACGGCGCGCATCCGGTCCACGACAGCTACGGCGGCGGTTGGTGCTTCATGGTCGGCGGGCACTACCACTGGTGGCGCCCCTGGTCGCCCTACTTCACGGTCGTTGGTCCCTGGTTCTACTGGCACGGCGCCTACGATCCGTTCTTCTGGTCGTATTGGCCGTACTACTCGTACTACTACCGTTCGTATTACCCGTCGTACTACGCGGGCGGCCGCTATTTCCGCAACGGCTACCGAGTCGCGCCGGGAATCACGCGCGTTCCTCCAACCGGCTGGCGTGGCACGCCACCGGGAGGAAGAACTGCCGGCGGCGGTTGGCGAGGAACGCCACCGGGCGCCGGCGCTCCTGCGGCCGGTGGATGGCGGGGAACGCCGCCCGGCACGCAAACCGCGCCGTTGCATTCCGGTAGCCCTGCGGGCGGTGGCTGGCGAGGCGGGGCACCGGGACCTGGCGCGCCCGGGGCGGGCGCACCCGGTGGTGCCTGGCGTGGCGGGGCTCCAGGCGCTCCGCCGAGCGGCGGTGCGTGGCGCGGTGGCGCACCGAGCGGCGGCGGCTGGCACGGCGGTGCGCCGAGCGGCGGTGGCTGGCACGGTGGCGCGCCCAGCGGCGGCGGCTGGCGCGGCGGCGCGCCCAGCGGCGGTGGCTGGCACGGCTCACCGGGCGGCGGCGGGTTCCGCGGCTCGCCGGGCGGCGGTGGGTTCCGCGGCTCGCCGGGCGGCGGGTTCCGCGGCGGCGGCGGCGGTCGCCGCTAGTCGCTCCGCGCCATAGGCGCGGTGTGCGACTATTGTTTTTTTCAGGTAGCCGCACTCTCGCGCTTCGCGCGAGAGCGGCTAGTCCGGCGCGAAGCGCAGCGACGCTATCGACCCGCCCGACCCACCGACCCACCGACCCACCCTGGGGCGGGCCCTCAGTTGTTTCCGTGCGGGAAGAAGCTGTCGTCGTAGGCGAACTGCATCTGGCGGTCGAACGTGATGGCCAGAAACAGGTTCACCGCGAATGAGAAGATCACGAGACCGCGGAACAGCTTCGTCATGGGGCGGCTGCTGATCGCCAGCAACACCATGAAGAAGATCATGTAGTCGAGGCTGAAGCGGTAGCCGAACTGGACGTAGCCGGAGTTGTGATAGAGGAGCGACGGCACCGCCGTCGCCAGGATCGTCAACCACAGCGCCCGCCGCAGCGGGTGCGGCGCCTGCGGCAGCACCGTGTAGACCAGGTTGGGCGACGTGATCAGCATGCTCATGCCGTGCTGACTGATCTTCACGTACGGCGCGTGCGTCATCAGGCGCGGCAGCAAGAGCAGCGCGGCGGCGAGGTTGCGCGACAGGAAGTGGTAGTTGAACAGTCCGAAGCGAAACATGCGCTCCTGCCACTGCACGGCGAGGAACTTGTGCCCGAACTCGAATGGGCTACCGAAGCGGGCGAGGTTGAGCGCCCCCAGAATGATCCCGACCGCCGCGATCGGCAGCGAGAACCTGAGTGTCGCCTTGCCGAACGCGCGCCGGCCCGCGGGCGTCCGCAACGCGCCCCACCCGCCGATCGCGCGCGCGACCTCGAAGAAGAACAGCGGGATCACCAGCCAGGGTGGACGCGTCGCGAAGCCCAGCGCCACGAACAGTCCCGCCAGCATCGGCCGACGCCCGCCCAGCGACGCCCACACGTAACCGATCGAGAGCGTCACCGCCACGATCTGGGCGCTGAACCAAACCTGACCGAGAACGGAGCAGAAGTAGTACACCGATCCGACGCCGAACATCGCCGTCAGCCACAGGTCGTCGACCTGTGAGCGCCGCGATTCGCCCCGCGCGCGCAGGTGGCGCAGCAGCAGGAAGAGCAGCATCGGATTGAGGCCCGCCCACAACGCGTTCCAGATGACGTCGTTGAACGACATCCCCCAGATAGCGACGAGCGGCGCCATCAGCACGGCCGGGAACGGCGGAAACGACACGTAGCGAATCGTCGACCGCGACACGATATCGCTGGCGGGCACCGTCTCGGGTTTGCCGCTCAGGGGATAGAAGCGGTCGATCGGCCCTCCCGTGCGGCTGCCGTAGATGCCGCGCAGCTCGCGGCCGTCGCGCAGCTTGAGCACGTCGATCTTCGCCCAATCGTTCTCGTTGGGCGGTTGACCGGGCAGCGCCAGGCGGCCGTGCAGCCACCCGTCCGCGAGATAGACGTAGTGGTTGTAGGGCGAATGGCTGCGCAGCCGGCTGCCCGCGGTCCCCAGGTAGGTGCCCGCGAAAACCAGGTAGACGATGAGCGCGCCGCGCCACCCGCGGAACCAGCGCAGCCAGCCGGGCTCCGCCGGGGTGGCGGTCGCCGCCGGAGGCTGCGAAGCGGTCGGCTCCGTGGCCGTCAGGGCTGCTCCCGGCGGTACATCGTCACCAATGGAACACCTTCACGTTCGCGGACCAGGAGCGGCTTGGTGGTGTGGTAGCTGTCCCAGAACCAGCCTTCGTAGATCGCCCAGTGCTTCTCGTAGAAGAGGATGCCGAGCTGCGAACGGCGCAGCGCCTCCTCACCGAAGCCGGTGTTGCCGACGCTCATGGCCAGACGCCCGTCGCGTTTGTACATGGAAACCGCATCATGGATGACGTCGTGCCAATACATCGCACGATTTGCGGGCTCATCGCGATTGATGATGTCCAGCAGCGGCAGCTGCGCGTAGCCCCAGAACTGGCGGTTCATTCCCAGCGACGCGCCGCCGGCGAATCCGCCCGCGAGCAGGTTGTAGTGCGAAAGGCCGTCCGGATGCGAGCGCCGTGTCTCGACCACCGCGGGCAGGCACACGAGCGCGGCGAGCGCCGCAGGCGCGACCCGCCGCAGGCGCGTTCGCGCCGCCGGCAACAGGCCGGCGAGCACCGGAATCAGTCGGGCGAGCCCGATCGCCGCGACCACGGCCAGGTACGGCATCGCGGTCATGAAGTGCTTCACGCCGCCGAAGATCGGCGTCGACGGCACGGCCAGCACCGCCAGCGGCCCAAGCGTCTGGACCAGCAGGAACGCGCCCGGCGCCCGGTCGACGTCTTCCCCGGGGCGGAGCCAGCTCGGCTTCGCCCCGTCGGCGGCGGGCCCCTCGCCCGGTCCGGCGGGCGCGACCGGCTCTCCCCGGCGGCGGCGGGCAAGCACGACGGCGCCGACCGCGGCCAGCGCCAGCGTCGTGACCGGAACCGTGAACCCCGTCTCGACGAACGGCGCGGTCGAACGAATCAGCTTGCGCGCCGTGGTCGTCGGCGGGTTGTTCCAGTTGAGGCCCAGATACTCGAAGTTGTAGTGCTCATGCTGCACGTGGCGGTTGATGTACGCGCGCGTCCGCGCCACGGGCGACGCCCACAGCCACGGCCAGTGCGCGAAGAAGATGATCGGCCCGAGCACCAGCATCGCCACGAACGAGAGCGGTGGCCGCGGGATGCGGCGCGCGCGCACGTCGCCCCGGCGCATCCACAGGTAATGGCCGACCAGAAAGATCGGCATCAGCCAGGCGTTGTGTTTGACCCCGAGCGCGACACCGAACAGCACGCCCGCCACAATTCCCCAGCGCGAGCTGCGCAACGACTTCCAGTATGCGAATCCGACGGCGAACGCCATCGTCGTGATCGGGGCGTCGAAACACGAGATCTGCGCGTGAAAGAAGTAATGCGGCTGCGCCAGCGTCAACACCGCCGCCGCGGCCGCCGGCGCGCGCGCCAGCCAGCCGCGCGCGAACCGGTACACCATCCCGACCAGCAGGGCCGCGAACAGAATGGCGGGGAAGCGAAACGCGGTCGATTCGCGCGCGAACAACGGCAGCGTGACGTGGCGGCCCTTGACGGGAATCGGGTGCAGGCCGCGCGCCGCGCCCATGCAGGTGCAGCGGTGGAACGCGCGCCACGACAGGCCGTACAGCGTCTTCATGATCACCGGGTGATCGGGCGCGTTGTCGCTCCAGTACCGGTCAATCACCGGCGCCGTGAATGATCGCTTGATCTCGCCGTGGCCCAGGTTGCCCGCGAGCTCCTCGAACCAGCCCCAGTAGCGCTCGCCGGCCCGGAAGTACTGCCCCTCGTCGCGGCCGAACCCCTGCTTGCCTTCGACCGCCAGCAACCAGCTCACCGCCGCGAGCGCCAGCGCGAGCGTGACCAGCCAGTCGATCCGCCGCGCGTCGAGCGTCAGTCGCTTCATTCGCGTGCCTCCGCCGCCAGCGCGAAGTGGCGCGCGTACGGCGCCGGCGAGGTGATCTCGAAGCGCACCGCGGCGACCTGACCCGCGCGGGCGGACGTGTCGATCTGGTGCAGCGCCCAGCCGTCGTCGTTTCCGGTCGTGAACGTCGCGTCGGCGACGCCGTCGACCACCACGCGCAGGTCGACCTTTCCGGCCGCCTCCTTGCGCATCCAGACATTGTGCAAGCCGGTCGCGACCACCAGGCCGCGTCCCAGACGCGCGGCCGGGTACTCGATCACGATGGTGGCCTGCCCCACCGGCTGCGCGAGCAGCGCGAGCCGCAGGCGCGTGTCGACCTCGACAATCTGCCGGCGCACGAAGTTGAAGTTGATGTCGGGACACTGGATGCGATCCCCGGCGAACGGGCACTCGACGACCACGCCGCCCGCGCCCCGCCGGCTCACGCGCGCGTCCGTCCAGCGCGCGACGAAGTCGTAGGTCACGGCGGCGGCCGGACGTTCGACGCGACGGACGGTCAGCGCCCCGAACCGCCGTTCCTCGGCGACCGCGCCGCGCCTGGCCGCCGTCGCGCGCGCGCCGCGCTGGCTGACCTCCCAGACGCGCGCGAAGCGTTCGTCGTCCAGGCGCCCCGCGACCTCGACCGGAATCAGATCGCCCAGATGTACGCGCAGGATCGAATCCGCCCAGGCTGGCGCGGCGACAATCAGATCGCCGGGACGAAAGCCGGACCGGATCTCGTGCGCGGCGGCGCGCCAGTCCGCGTCCGTCGGCGCGCGGTGGGGTGCGACGATTGCCGACGTCGCCTCGACGAGGGCGAGCAGCGATACCGCTGCCAGGGCAGCCAGCCCGGCGCGTGTGGTCAACCGCGGAGGCGCTTCCACAGCGGCAGCCAGACTATCATCGCGTGGGGGAGCGCGGGCCCTGCCCGCGCGAGCCTTTCACGGGGGGGGTGGGCCCTTGCACGGGCGCCACGTTCGACGGCGACACGACGAACGAGAGGAGCCGCAGGCGATTGTTGCCGTCGTTCAGCGCGGCCGGCGTCACGGGCAGGCGTTCGGCGCCGCGGAAAGCGCCCAGGTAGAGCGTATACATGCCCGGCGGTGTTCCAGGCGGCATCGGGATGCGCTGTCGGTCGCGCAGCACCTGTCCGGGGCGCCAGCGGTCGATGGGCATCAGCCCGTCGACCGGGACGTGGTCCAGGTTGCGATAGCCACTCGGCCCCTCCAGGTGAAAGAACAGCCGCCAGCCGGGCGCGAGCGGCTTGCCCACCGCGAAGTGATACGTGACGTCCAGGGTCCCACCCGCGGGAATCTGGCTGGCGACCACGTCGTATCCGCGGACCAGGATGCCGTCTCCCAGCGCGGCGGCCAGCGGATGCGTGGGCGGCGGCGCGGCGCGGCCCGGCGGCGTGACCGCCTGCGCGAGCTTGTCCGCGGCGCCGCGCGGCAGGGCGAGCCCGGCGACCATCCGCTTGAGCGAGCGCGCCAGCGCCGCGCACGCGCCGTCGTCGTCCCGCTGCCAGATGTCGTGTTCCTCGGCCGGATCGCGCACGCGGTCATAGCACTCGGTCGTGTCACCCGGCACCGCGTTCCACACCAGGTGCCGCGTCGTCGTCGCCAGCGCGCGCTTCTTCCCGCGCTCCGAGGTCACCTCCTGAAACACGGCGCGCGTATCGGTGTCGGGCGCGGGCGGACCGATGACGTCCGGGATCAGCGAGCGCCCGATGAATGCCGGCTCGGCGGCGCCGCGCGCCAGGTTCAGCAACGTGGGCGCGATGTCGACGTGGCCGACCGGAACGCGCACGCGCTGGGGCGCGATCCCAGGCACGCGGACGATGAAGGGCACCTTGGTCTGCGCGGGGTAGAGGTCGAAACCGTGTTCGGTGACGCCGTGTTCGCCGAAGCCCTCGCCGTGATCACCGGTGAGCACGACGGCGGTGCGATCCCACAGTCCGGCCGTCCGCAGATGCGCGATCAGCCGTCCCAGGTGAAGATCCGTGAAGCGGATCTCGCCGTCGTAGCGGTCGACGCGCGACGCCCCGAACGCTGGGATCTCGGGATGCGTCTCGTACGCGAGGTGCGGATCGTAGTAGTGAACCCAGAGGAAGAACTTCTGGTCGCGATGCCTGTCGACGAACGCGATCGCGTCATCGGTGACCTCGGGCGACGACGATCCGCGCGACTCCATCGGCCCGTTGACCGCGACGTGAAGCGCCGCGCGCTCGGCGTGGTACTCGTCCATGCCGCGTTCGAACCCGCGCCGATCGGCCGGCGCGAAGTAGCTGAAGCTGAACAGGCCGCCGGTGACGTAGCCCGCGTCGTGCAAGGCCTGGGCGGTCGTGCGCACGTCGGGCCCGAGGCGGGGCCACCAGATCGACTCGTCCCACGTGATCGCCGATGGCCAGCGGCCGGCGGCGATGGCCGGCATCGAGTAGCGGGTCGAGGGCGCGTGCGCCCATCCATTCTCGAACAGCGTCCCTTCCGCGGCGAGCGCGTCGATCACGGGCGACGTCGGGCGCGGGTACCCGTAGACCCCGATGTGATCGGCGCGCAGCGTGTCGATCGTGATGAGCAACAGGTCGAGGTTCGGGGGGACGGTGTGCGGCAGATCGGCCATCCGCGCGGGCGGCGGCAGCGCGTCCGTCGCATCCTCGCCGTCGCAGTCCGCGTCGGCGCCGTCGCCCGGGACATCCACCGCCCCGGGATGAACCAGGGGGTCCCGGTCGTTGCAGTCGCCGCCACCCAGCGCGCGCGCATAGCCGTCACCGTCGAAATCGAGCTGCCCGCGGGCGGCCTCCAGCGTCTGGCCCACGAAGGCGGCGCGTGCGCCCGCGATCTTCCGCGGCGCTTCGAGGGTCGATACCGGCAGCACGATGCCGATCGCCGCGAACCAGAACGCGACCGCGACCAGCGAAACTCGAACGGGCGCGTCCGGAACGCGCCCGCGCGCCGTCCAGGACAGCAGCGCCGCCGCCGCGGCCACCGCCGCGCCGACGAGGATCTCCGCCCACGGAGCGAAGCGCAGGTGGTCGCTCCAGTTGTACGCAAGCGCGAACGCTGTGGCGCCGCCATAGCCGAAGACGGCGAGCGCGACCGCCCAGCGCCAGCGGATCCGGAGACGTGCCGCCGCCAGCCGCACCAGCGCCCAGGGCAGCAGCGCCGCCGGCACCGCGGCCCAGACCAGGTGCCGCGTCAGCTCGGGCCCGACGAGCGGGCGGGTCCGTGACAGTGGGATGAAGATCGCCGCGCCCAGCAGCGCGGCCGCCAGCGGCGCCAGCAGGATCGCCGCCGGGCCCGCGAGCGCCAACGGCGCCGGCCGGGCCCTCCTCCACGCGAGCAGGCGCGCGACCGGCGGGGCCAAGACAACCCCGCCCGCGGCGGTCGCGAGCACCGCCAGCGTCGTCAGCCCGGCCGCGAGGAAACGGTTGTTGCGCAGCGCGGTCGTCATCACCACGCCGGCCGCCGCACCAGCTGCCGCCGCCCCGGCGAGGAGAAACGCGACCGCCCGCGCCCACGCCGGCCCCTTCGCCCGCCGTCCCCAGGCGGCGGCGCGCGCGACCAGCTCGGCGGCGGCCCCGACCCCGACGCCCAGCGCGGCGTCGATCGCGGCAGCGAGCACGGCCGTCGCCAGCGTCACCCGCACGCCGGTCCCGACCAGCAGCGCCGCCCGGAACCCGTCGGCGAGTCCCACGAAAGCGCCGGCGATGCCGCCCGCAAGCGCGCCCGCGCCTATGGTCAGTCGCGGCGGCCGGTCATCCATCCGGCGTGGAAACTATCACGCGATCTGTCGTCGATCCCGGAGCGGATCGAGACGCCTTATTTCTCTACGCAGACGGGAAGCGCGAGCTTGAAGCCGCGCGGCGCGCCGTTGTGATAGCCCCAGCCGACGATCATCCCGTGCGCGTTGACGGAGTTCGCCTGCACGAGCTGCCAGCCCAGCGCCGGGTCGATCAGGTCCCCCAGCCGGCGCAACCCGCCCAGCCCTGCCGAATACACGAAGGCGTTGTTGTGGTCCGTGGCGTCTTCGGCCCAGCCGACGACGTCGCCGTAGATGTCGACGCCCCAGCCGAAGCTGTTGCCGCCACCCGGTATCGTCCCGAGGTCGTGAACCTTGCCGCTGGCGATGTCGATCCGGAAGGCGCGTCGGCTGTCGCCCCGCATTCCGTAGCCGACGATGAACGATTCGTTGACGTCGTTCGCCGACTGCAGGATCCACCCGCTCGCGTCGACGACCGTGTTCAGGTCGCGCAGGCGCGCGTTCGGGTCGCGCGAATCGTAGATGTAGGCGTGGCCGAGATCCTCCTTGGCCGCGCCCTCGAGCTGCGCGTTGCCGACCACGACGCCCGCCTCGCTGATGCCGCACGCCGAGCTGCGCGCGCCGCCGAGCGTCCCCAGCATACGAAGACCCGCCTCGGGCGTGTAGAGGAACGCCTGCCACGTCGTGGGGTCACGGCCCGGCAGCAGCCCGACCACCTGGCCGCGCCCGTTCAGGTCCCAGACAGAGCAGCCGCCCGTGCAGATCTCACTGCGCCCCGCCTTCGCGGTGTAGCGATGGCCGAAGAAGACGCTGGTCCCGTCGGCGCGGTCGGCATGGCCGCCGATGGCGCCGTCCGGGGCGATGGCGCTGGCGTAGCTCTGCGCGCCGAACCCGGGCAGTTTGCTCAGGTCCTGCACGCCGCCCAGATCGGTGTAGCGGATCGCGTGCATGTCGCCTTCGGCCGTCGTCTCGCCGCCCACGGCGACGCCGTCGTCGTTGATGTCCTCGATGAACACCTGCCGGCCGCCCAGCGAGGGGATCTCGACGATCTGGGCCCACCGGTCGCTCGTGATCGCGTGGGGGAGCGCGGGCTTTGCCTGCGCGAGCCCATCGCGGGGGGTGTGGGACCCTCCCAGGGTCCCACTGTCAACGAAGCCCAATGTGCCGCAGCCGTGCAGCTCGCGCGCCACCACCTGCGTCGCAGGGGTGCCCGAGGGGTCGGCCCCCGGCAGGTGCTGGTCGCTGCAGGCGCCGCAGCCCATGCACGCAAGGGACAGCGCCAGCGTCAACGTGAAGGGAAGCGAGTTCATACGCGACGCGACTCTACACCCAAAAAAGTTCGCGGCTGGCGGCAATGTACGCAGGCACCCACATTTTGAAACGCGCCGCGGCTGCCAGCTTCGTGACGCTGCGTCCGACACCCCGCGCCGCGACGTTGCGGCGCGCGGCTTCTACTTCTTCTTGGCCGGCGGCGCGGGCGGCGGGGGTTCGGCGGGCGTCGTTGGCTGCGCGACCAGGCTGCCGTCCGCCGCGCGCTTCAGCACGACGATCGTCTGCAGCGACTGCACCTCGTTCGATTCGCGCGCGAACACCTGCACCAGGTTGCTGCCGGCCCACAGCGGAATGTCCGCCTCGAACTCCATCTTGGTGCGATCACCGGCCAGCTTGTTGGGCTGATAGAACGCCTTCTTGACGGGGATCTTCGCGTTGCGATTCCAGACGCGCACGTAGACGTCACGCACCAGCCGGTCGTCCGTCGCCTTGCCCTTGATGTGCACGCTGTCGCCGACCACGACCGTCGGCGCAATCACCGTCAGCACGGGCGGGGTCACCTGCCATTCGGGCTTCAACGTCGCGTGAACGGCGCCGCCGCCCGGCTTGAGGTCCGCGGTCGCGATGAATGCCGACCGGGTCGCGTCGATCTCGACGCGCGTGAACGCCCCCAGCTTGCCGCTGGTCTTGAACACGCTGCCCTTGGGCGTGCGGCCGACCACCAGCGCGGCATCACCCGCCGTCTCGCGCAGAGGCGCTTCCTCGCGCGTGACCGTCGCCGTGCCCGTCAGCGCCTCCGGCGCCGGCCCCGCCGGCACGACCTTGACCTTGATCTTGTCCGTCAGCGATTCGCCCAGCGTCGTGTCCGCGACCGCGAGGTCCAGCGCATATTCGTCGCCCTTGAACTCGGACCGGACCTCGTAGACGAACGAAAACGTCTTGGTCTCACCCGGCGCGAGCTCCTTGGCCTCGAAGCGGCCGGCGCTGATCAGGACCCCTTCTTGCCCGGTGCCGTTTCGCAACACCGCCTCGGTGTGCATCGCCTTGCCCTTGCCGATGTTCTTGACGGTCACCAGCATCCGCACCTGCTCGCCGCGCTGCACCTGCCCGTCGCGGTTGCTGCCCTTCTGATCGTCGATGGTCTGGTACGTGTACGCGAACATCGGCCGATCTTTGCCCTCGATGTTCACCAGCAGATCGGCGCCCGACGCCTTGACGACGCCTCGCTGCGTGTGCAGCGCGGCCTTGATCTGGTCGGTGCGCGTGAACGACGACGCCGGAATCTTCACGACCAGCTCGTAGCTCTTGGATTCGCCC
>Ga0111539_10007474_pt1 | contig 13992 bp, 11 predicted proteins | sample RhiMethybrSRZTD1_FD_79667 | JGI IMG/M metagenome (GOLD analysis project Ga0111539, IMG submission 79667) | Populus rhizosphere microbial communities from Tennessee, USA - Rhizosphere MetaG P. TD hybrid SRZTD1 (version 2) (version 2) | ecosystem: Host-associated > Plants > Roots > Rhizosphere >...
CCTCGCGTCCGGCGCTTCCGGATGCGGGACCGCGCGAGCGCTTCGGCGGGTTCGACATGGGCAGCCCGGCGCCGCGCGCGGCCTCGAACGAGGTCGCCCAGCGCGTCTTCGACTACGAACTGCCCGAGGGCTGGGTCGAGCTCGCGCTCACCCAGGACCGGCTCGTGAACGTGCGTCCGGCGGGAGACCCCGAGGCGGCCTGCACGCTGACGTTCCTGCAGGGCAGCGCCGGCGGCCTCGAGGCCAACGTGAACCGCTGGCGCGGGCAGCTCGGCGCCGAGCCGCTCTCGGGCGCTGCGATCGCGGCTCTCCCGACGCATCCGCTGCTGGGGCGCACGGCGACCGTCGTCGAGGCGAGCGGCACCTTCAAGGGTATGGGCGACACGAACCTGCCGGGCTTCGCGCTGCTCGGCCTCATCGTGTCCGAGCCGGGCGGCAGCCTGTTCCTGAAGTTCACCGGGCCCGAGGCGCGCGTGGCGACGGAGCGCGAGCACTTCCTCGCGTTCGCCGGCTCGCTGCATCTCGCGCAGGACCACTCGACCGCGCCCGACGTCAGCGCGGCGGCGCCGCACGGTCCTGACGATGGAACGCCGCACGCGGAGGCCCATCTCTCGTGGACCGCCCCGGAGGGCTGGCGCGAAGCCGCGCCGCGCGCGATGCGCGAGGTCACGTTCACGGTCGGCCAGGCCGGCGAGGCGGAGTGCTACATCACGCGTCTGGGAGGCGACGCCGGCGGCCTCGTGGCCAACCTGAGCCGCTGGTGCTCGCAGTTCTCGCGGCCCGCGCTCACGCAAGCCCAGATCGACGCGCTGCCGCGCGCGGAGATGCTGGGGACGACGGTGCCGGTGCTCGAGCTCGACGGGAGCTTCGAGGGCATGAACGGCACCGTGCAGCAGGAGCAGGCGCTCCTCGGCGTCGCCTACATCCACCCCGAGGAGAGCGTGTTCGTGAAGTTCGTCGGCCCCGAGTCGGTCGTGAAGGTCGAGCGCGAGCGCTTCCTCGCGTTCGTGAAGTCGATCGAGGAGCACGGGCCGTGAAGCGCGTGCTCTCCTCGCTGCTGGCCTTCTTCTCCTCGTACGGGCTGGCCTGCGCGCTGCTCCTGAACCTGTTCCTCCTGACGCTGTTCGGGACGCTGTACCAGGTCCACGAGGGGCTCTACTTCGCGCAGAAGCGCTACTTCGAGTCGTGGATCGTCGTGCAGAGCTCGCCCGTTCCGCTGGTGATGCTCGGCGGGCTCACGTGCATGGGCCTCCTGGCCGTGAACCTGTTCCTCGGCGGGCTCGTGCGCATCCGCAAGTCGTGGCAGACGGCGGGCGTGATCGTGGTGCACATCGGGATCGCGCTCCTGCTCGCGGCGGGGTTCGTGAAGCTGCGCTTCTCGGACGACGGACACCTGACGCTCTCGGAGGGCGAGCGCTCGGACGAGTACGTCAGCTACTACCTCTGGGAGGTCGCGATCTGGGACGCGGGTCAGACCGGCCCGGTGGACGAGCTCCTGATCCCGCACGAGGAGCTGGTCGACCTCGTGGACGGCAAGACGCGCACGTTCACGTCGAGCGCGCTGCCGTTCGAGGTGGAGATGGGCAACTACCTCTCGAACTGCCAGGCGCTGCCCAAGGGGCCGAACTGGCAGGCTGCGAGCCCGGTGATCGACGGCTACGCGTTGCTCGCGGTGCCGCCCGAGAAGGATGCCGAGCACAACACGGCCGGGATCGTCGCGCGCTTCCGCGAGCCATCGAGTGGACGCGAGGCGCGCACGCTCTTGTTCGGGATGGAGCGCGCGCCCGCCACCTTCGACGCCGGAGGCAAGACCTGGGCGGTGACGCTGCGCCACAAGCGCTACTCGATGCCCTTCGGGATCGAGCTCGCGGACTTCCGCAAGGAAGACCACCCCGGGATGACCATGGCGCGCTCCTTCGAGAGCGACGTGGTCAAGTACGAGGACGGCTCGGAGCAGAAGGTGCGCATCCAGATGAACGAGCCGCTGCGCCACGACGGGCTCGTCCTGTTCCAGGCCTCGTGGGGGCCGGAGAACGCGGGGCCGGGCGACCGGCTGTTCTCGATCTTCGCCGTGGTGCGCAACCCCAGCGACCAGTGGCCCACCTGGGCCTGCGGCGTGATTGCTTTCGGACTGTTCCTCGTCTTCGCGCCCAAGCTGGTGCGCTTCGCGAACCGGCAGCGGCGCGAGCGCGCGAAGCTGCAAGCGGAGAGCTGACATGCGCCACATCCTGATCCTCCTGTTCTCCCTCCTCGGAGCCTCGCTCGCCGCGGCGGCTCCCGGCGACGACGGCGCCCTGCCCGCGTCGCGCGCGCCCTGGAGCGACGAGGCCGTCTCGGCCTTCGCGCACCTCCCCCTCCAGGAGGGCGGGCGCGTGAAGCCGCTCGACACGTTCGCGCAGTTCCGCCTCTTGCGCATGAACGGGAAGCGCAGCCTGACGACGCCGAGCGGCGAGCGGATCGGTGCCAGCGAGTGGCTGCTCGACGTGCTCTTCTATCCCGACGTCGCGCGCACCTACCGCATGTTCCTCGTGCGCGACGACCGGCTGCTGGACGCGGTCGGCGTGCGCGTGCTGGACCGCAAGAAGAGCGACCGCTACAGCTACGACGAGATCCTGCCCGGAGCGGACAAGCTCTTCTCCGAGGCGCGCCGCATCGCGGCGATCGAGGAGAAGAAGCGCGACGGTTTCGACAGCCAGCTCTTCGCCCTGGCGGTGAACGTGCGCGACTTCGAGAGCCTGGTGCACGGGATGGAGTTCGCGCGCTGCGACCTGCCGACGGACGCCACGCCCTTCCTGCGCGAGGTCTTCGGCGAGACACGCGCTACGGGGCTGGGGCACTTCCTCGAGCGCCTCCCGCAGCTCCGCGAGGGGCTCGAGTCCCGGCTCGACGGCATGAAGGAGGAGGAGCGCGGGACGGAGATGGCTGCGCTGGACGCGCTGTCGAACCAGCTCCAGCAGTGCGTGGAGCTGTCGAGCGCGCTGCCCGTCTTCCCCCCGCCCGAGCGGCAGGACGAGGAATGGCAGTACCTCGGCGGCGCCGTCGACCACGTATTCGGCGCCGCGCACGGCGGGCCGACGGCCGAGCTCGTGGGCGCGTGGGAGAACCTCGAGCGCTCGAAGGACGACCGCGCCGCGTTCCAGGTGCAGCTCGACACGCTGCTCGGTCGGCTCTCGGGCATCGCCGAGCAGCGCGGCGAGTACTCGAAGGTACCGCTGGAGGTCAGCTTCTATCGCGCCAAGTTCTTCACGCGCGCGCTCGCGGTCTTCCTGCTCTCCTTCGTGCTCGTGGCGATCTCGTGGCTGGCGCCACGCTCGCGCTGGCTCGTCGCTGCGATCTGGGGCACGGCCGGGCTGGGCGTCGTGCTCGTCGTCACGGGCGTCGTCGTGCGCTGCATCATCCGCGGCCGGCCGCCGGTCTCCACGCTCTACGAGACGATCCTGTTCATCACCGGTTGCGTCACGCTCGTGTGCCTGGTGATCGAGTGGATCCAGCGCGGTCGCATCGGGCTCGCGCTCGCGCCGGTCCTGGGCGCGGCGGGCATGTTCCTGGCGATGAAGTACGAGCTGAAGGAAGCCGCGACGTCGGGGGACACGATGCCCTCGCTCGTGGCCGTGCTCGACACGAACTTCTGGCTCGCGACGCACGTGACGACGATCACGCTGGGCTACGCGGCGGGTCTGCTCGCCGCGGCGCTCGGGAACCTGTGGCTGCTCGGCAAGATGATCGGCCTGAAGCGTGGTGACGCGAGCTTCTACCGCTCGATCGCGCGCATGGCATACGGCGTGATCTGCTTCGGCCTCTTCTTCTCGGTCGTGGGCACGATCCTCGGCGGCGTCTGGGCCAACTACTCGTGGGGCCGGTTCTGGGGCTGGGATCCCAAGGAGAACGGAGCGCTGCTCATCTGCCTCGGCGCGCTCTTCATCCTGCACGCGCGCATGGGCGGCTACGTGCGCGACCACGGCCTGTGCGCGCTCGCCGCGCTCAACGGCATGTCGGTCGCGTTCTCGTGGTGGCACGTGAACAACCTGGGCGTGGGGTTGCACTCGTACGGCAAGACCGAGGGCGTGTTGCTCGCGCTCTACACGTACTACGGCATCGCGCTGGCGATCGTCGTGGGCTCGCTGATCTGGCGCTCGGCCTCCGCAGCAGCCGCTGCGCCCGAGGTCGTGCGCGGCGAGCCCACGGTCGCGCCCGGCGCGTGAGGAACGCGAGCACCATGCAGAGCACCGCGACCCGCATCCTCGACGGGAAGGCGACGGCCAAGGCCGTGCGCACCGAGGTGGCCGAGCGCGTGCGCGAGCTGCGCGCGGCCGGCGTCGTCCCGGGGCTCACGGTCGTGCTCGTCGGCGACGATCCGGCGAGCGAGGTCTACGTGCGCAACAAGGACCGCGCGGCGGCCGAGGCGGGCTTCGCGGTGAAGACGCTGAAGCTCTCCGCGAGCACGGCGCAGGCGGAGCTCGAGCGCATCGTGGATCAGCTCAACGCCGATCGCGCCGTCCATGGAATCCTCGTGCAGCTGCCGCTGCCTGCAGGGCTGCGCTCCGATCCGGTGCTCCAGCGTCTCGATCCCGCGAAGGACGTGGACGGCTTGCACCCGGCGAACGTTGCCGCCCTGTGGACGGGAGCGCCGGGCCTCGTGCCCTGCACGCCGGCGGGCTGCATCGAGATCCTCGACCGCCACGGGATCGAGATCGCGGGCCGTAGAGCGGTCGTGATCGGGCGCTCGATCCTCGTGGGCAAGCCGCTGGCGGCGCTGCTGCTCGCGCGGCACGCGACCGTGACCGTCGCGCACTCGCGTTCACGCGACCTCCCGGCCGTCGCGCGCGAGGGCGAGATCCTCGTCGCGGCCGTGGGACGCGCGCGCCTCGTGAAGGGCGACTGGATCCGTCCCGGAGCGGTCGTGCTCGACGTGGGCATCAACCGCGGCGAGGACGGAAAGCTGTGCGGGGACGTCGATCACGACGCCGCGCAGGGAGTCGCCGCGGCCATCACGCCCGTCCCGGGAGGCATCGGTCCGATGACGATCGCGATGCTGCTCGCCAACACGGCCCGCGCAGCGGCGCGATCGGCCGGCTTGGACGGCGAGGGACGTCGACTTAGTAGCTGACGCATGGCCCCTACCTGGGAGGATCCCGGCGTGCGCAGCGTCTCCTTCGCGCCGCCCTCGATGACCCCGGTCGTCAAGGCCCTGCTCATCGCGAACATCGCCGTGTTCCTCGTGCAGATGCTGCTGATCAACGGCAGCGCGGCGCAGGCGCCGTGGGAGTACTGGGCGGCGCTGAACCCGGCCGCATGGGTCGAGCACTTCCCGCTCGTGCCGCTGTGGCAGCTCGTCACCTACGGATTCCTGCACGGGGACCCGATGCACATCCTGGGGAACATGCTGTTCCTCTACTTCCTCGGGACGATGCTCGAGGGGGAGATCGGCTCGCGGCGCTTCGTGGCCTTCTACGCGGTGGCGATCGTGCTGGCCGGCGCGTGCCAGCTCTTCGTCGGCCTCGCGCTGCGCCACTACAACCCGATCGTGGGGGCCTCGGGCGCGGTGCTCGCGATCGTGTGCGCGATGGCCACGATGCGCCCGCAGACGCGCGTGATCTTCATCATCGTCCCGCTCACGCTGAAGACGCTGGCGCTGATCTACGTGAGCCTGGACCTCTTCAACATGCTGATGGACCTGAAGCACGGCACGACGGGCGTGGCGCACTTCGCGCACCTGGCCGGCGCGGGGTTCGGCTTCGCGAGCGTGCGCCGGGGCTGGATCTGGCGCGATCCGCTGCAGGAGGTCGAGGGCTGGCGCGAGCGCAAGCGCGAGGAGCAGCAGTCCACCGACGAGGAGCGCCTGGACGCGCTGCTCGCGAAGATCAGCCGCGAGGGCATCCACTCGCTGTCCCCGCGCGAGCGGGCCTTCCTGAAGCGCGTTTCACAGCGGTAGCCGGCCGCTTGGCTCCTCGCGGACGCGACCGTTACACTGCCGAGCCGCTCCGCGAGGGCTCGTTCCGGACGGCCCGCCCGGTGACGGAAGGACCCGCCATGCACAGCCTGCTCTCCAGCGTCACGCGTTCCTGTCTCGCGCTGCTCCTCGCCGCCCCCGTGGCGCTCGCCCAGCGCGAGTCGCCCTTCATGGCGGAGTTCCGCAAGCTGATGCAGATCCAGGGCAAGGACGAGATGGTGGCGCTGATGCGCAAGCACCAGACCGAGGCCATCCTCGCCATCCGCGAGACCGCGCAGCTGATCTCGGACGGCTCGAGCGACGAGCTCGAGACCGACATGCAGGCGCTGGTATCGACCTTCGAGAAGGCCTTCGACTCGGGCTTCGCGCAGATCGAGTACGACTACTTCTCGCTGCGCCTCACGGGCGAGTTCAAGAAGAAGCACAAGGAGCTGCAGACGCGCTACATCGCCAAGCTGAAGGACTACAACGACGCGGCCGCGAAGAAGGACGCGAACCTGCTCGCGGCGGTGGCGCAGGAGTTCGACAGCCTCGGGCTGGCGTTCGGCGAGCTGGGGGACGACTACCTCACGGCCGAGTGCTGCCTGGGCGTGGCCAAGTGCTTCTCGGAGGAGCTCGTGGGCTCGAAGGCCGACCTGCGTCGCGTGTGCGACGGCTGGAAGGGCTTCATCGCCGCACGCGACAAGTGCGATCTGCAGGACACGCTCTACACGCAGGCCAAGGAGCTGGTGGAGCACCTCGAGACGACGGGCTTCGGCGATCCGAGCAAGGGACCGGAGGCGCGCGCCGCCGCGACGGCCGCCGAGAAGGCGGCCACGGACTCGAGCTACACCGCGACTCCGCTCAAGGCGACGTTCGAGCTGGTGCCCGACCTCGAGGCGCTCCAGCGCCCGCTGTACACGGCGGACACGAACTACCAGCTCTGGGCCGGCGTCAGCATGGCCAAGCAAGGGACCACGGCGACCTTCCAGGCGCTGGAGAAGTCGCCGACCGTCGTGCGCACCGGCGCGACCAAGGCCGCGGTCGACCTGAACGGCGACGGCACGGGCGAGGTGGAGATCGCGCTCACGGGCAAGATCACGCCCGTGCAGCTGACGCTCGGCGAGGGCGACGAGGCGCGGCCGTGGGCCTTCCTGGCGGTGAACGGGATCGAGCAGGACACCTACCAGGGGTTCAAGCTCAACCTGGCGCCGACCACGGACTTCATGACGATCTACGTCGCGCCGGCCGCGAGCCTCGTGGGGATGGTCAACGGCGTCCGCGTCCAGGTCTTCGACGACAACATGGACGGCGTCTACGGCAGCCCGCCCAAGGAGTGGCAGTACATCGGCGTCGTGGAAGGCAGCACGCAGCGCGACGTCGACTCCGTGCGGATCGGCGAGGAGAAGTTCGCGCGCCCGTGGAGCCGGCTGCAGAAGATCGGCGACGCCTGGTACAAGCTCGAGCCCACGCCCACGGGCGTGGACCTGCAGGCCACGCGCCAGGACGTCGAGACCGGCACGATGCAGCTCGACATCAAGGGCGTCGAGGCCACGTGGATGATCGTGCGCGGCACCGGCGAGCAGAAGGACCTCTTCTTCGACATCGCCAGCGGCGGCGCGAACACGGTCGAGCTCCCGGCCGGCGGCTACGAGCTCTACGTGGGGCAGGTGGCGATGGGCAAGCGCGCGCAGATGGCGAAGGCGCTCGTCCTGCCAGGGAAGAACACGCCGCTGTGGAAGGTCTCGCCCGGCAGCCCGACGAAGGTGGCGCTCGGCGCACCCTTCGGCTTCCAGTTCAGCTTCAAGCAGGACGAGAAGACCGTGACGGTCGAGGGCCCGTCGATCGCCGTCACCGGGCGCAGCCAGGAGACCTACCAGCGCCTCTGGAACTGCGTCGTCACCGCCGAGGTCAACCTGCGCAAGGCCGGGAGCGGCAAGGGCAAGAAGGAGGGCAAGCTGCAGCCGGTCACGAGCCAGGAGCCGATCTACCAGGAGTTCAACAACGACTACCGCGTCGTGTGGTTCCCGGTGACCGTGCCGCTCGACAAGCCCAAGGAGAACGAGACGGTCGAGGTGCAGCTGTTCGAGAAGAAGAACAAGCTGTTCGGCAAGATCGAGTCGGAGTGGATCGCGAACTGACCCGCGCTGCGCTCGAGGAACCCCGCCGGCCGCCATGCTCGACCTGAAGTTCATCCGCGCCAACCCCGAGCTCGTGAAGGCGGGCGCGCGCAAGAAGCGCGTGACCTGCGACGTGGACCGCCTGCTGGCGCTCGACGAGGAGCGCCGCGCGCTGGGCCAGAAGGTCGACGACCTGCGCGCGCGCCAGCGCAGCGCGGGCAAGGAGATGGGCAAGGCCACGCCCGAGCAGCGCGCGCGCATCCTCGAGGACCAGAAGGTGCTGAAGGAGGAGCTGCAGGGCCAGGAGTCGCGCCTCTCCGAGCTAGAGAAGGAGATCACCGCGCTGCAGCTGTGCGTGCCCAACGTGCCCGCGCCCGAGGTCCCCGAAGGGGCGACCGACGCCGACAACGTCGAGCTCGAGAGGGTCGGCACGCCGCGCGTCTTCGACTTCGAGCCGCGCGACCACATCGCGCTGGGCGAGGCCCAGGACTGGATCGACGTGGACGCCGGTGCGCGCCTCGCGGGCAGCCGCAACTACGTGCTCAAGGGCGACCTCGCGCTGCTCGAGGACGCCGTGCTGCGCCTGGCGATGGACCACATGCTCGCCAAGGGCTTCGTGCCGCTCTCGGTGCCGACGCTCGTGCGCTACGAGCCGCTGCTCGGCACGGGCTACTTCCCGGGCGGCGAGGAGCAGACCTACCGCACCGACGCGCGCGACGAGCTCTACCTCGTGGGCACGGCCGAGGTGCCGGTGACCGCGTTGCACGCGGGCGAGATCCTCGAGGAGCGCGACCTGCCGAAGCTCTACGTGGCGCGCAGCGCGTGCTACCGGCGCGAGGCCGGCACCTACGGCAAGGACACGCGCGGCATCTACCGCGTGCACCAGTTCCAGAAGGTGGAGCAGGTGGTGATCGACGTGGCCGACGAGGCGGGAAGCCTGGCGCACCACAAGGCGATCCTGCGCAACTCGGAAGAGGTGCTGCGCATGTGCGAGCTCCCGTACCGGGTGGTGAACGTGTGCGGCGGCGACCTGGGCGTTCCCCATGTCCAGAAGTTCGACATCGAGACGTGGATGCCCTCGCGCAAGGGCTACGGCGAGACGCACAGCGCCTCGCGCTTCCACGACTACCAGGCGCGGCGCCTGAACCTGCGCTACCGCGGCGCGGACGGCAAGGTGCGCGTGTGCTTCACGCTGAACAACACGGTCGCGGCCTCGACGCGCATGCTGATCGCGCTGCTCGAGAACCATCAAGAGGCGGACGGAACGGTGCGCCTGCCCGCGGCACTGCGGCCGTACATGGGCGGGCGCGAGCGGATCGGGCGGGCCGCGGCGCAGAAGATCGAGCGAGCGAAGGGCTAGCGCGGACCGCCGCCCACCTGTCCGCTGTTTTCCGTCTGGGTCTGGAGGCCGTCGATGTCCCCACTGACGCCCTCACCGCTCATGCCATCGGGTACCTCGCCCTCGAGCGGCTGACCGCCTGGCCCCGGCGTCGCCGGCACGGGCTTCGTGATGCGCGGGATCACCGGGATGGCCGCGACCTCCTGGGACTTCGCGAGCGCGGCCGGGAAGCGGAAGATGCGCTTGTAGGTGACCATCTTCTTGAGGGTCACGAGCTGCTCGCGCACGAGCCGGGGCGCGAGCTCGATCGTCAGCTCGATCTCGAGGCGCGCCGGGATGCCGACGAAGTCGTCGGTACCGCCGCCCCAGGCCTCCTCGGGCTCGGCCTCGACCCCGTCCTCGCGGAAGACGCGCACCTCGAAGCCGGTCACGCGGTCGTGGAGCAGCGCGTAGTCGCCGCCGTCGAAGGGCTCGTCGTCGACGCCGAAGTCCTCGCGCCGGTAGAGCTCGAGGAAGTCGTCCTGCGTCGGATTGGGGCGCAGGCGGTAGCCGACCTCGTTGATGTCGGCGCGCGAGAAGAGAGCACCGGCGCGCTCGCGGTGCGGCATGACGCCATCGGTCGTGCACACGAAGTCGATCGAGTCGGCCTCGAGCCCCTGGACGACGCGGTTCTGCACGCGCAACACCGTGCGCGGGTCGCGCGCGTAGAGCGTCAGAGCGCGCAGGTCGGTCTCGATCTGCTGCAGGATCGCGGGCCCGGCCAGCTCCTGCTCCTGGACGTTGTGGATCCAGTCGCGCGTCGTGCGCGCGTCGAGCAGAATGCGCGTGATCGTGAGCAGAATGGCACTCATGATCACGAGCACGAGCAGCACCTCGGCCAGCGTGAAGGCCGCCCGCGAGCCAGGGCACAGGGCGCGCTTCACGGCTGCGATTCCCCGGACGAGGGCGCGGGCGCGTCCTCGCCTTCCTGGTTGCCGTACACCTGCTGCCATGGAACCCAGTCCTCGAGGACGAGCTCGTTGGGCCGGTCGCCGAGCTTGGGGAAGGTGACCTTGATGCGCACCTTCTCGAAGGGCTCGGCCACCTTCTCGTCGTCGTCCTTCTCGTCCTTGTCGTCCCGCAGGCGCTCCTGGCGGTCGCGCTCGGCCTGCCAGGTGTCGTGGTACGCGCTCCTGCCCTCGTCGTCGGCGCGCTCGGTGAACTCCTCGTCGCCCAGCACGAGCTCGTACTGGAAGTACTCGTAGCCCTCGTCCGCGTACGTGCCGGAGAGGACGTCGCCGTCGCCGCCGTCGAGCTCCTCCCAGAAGAGCCCGCTCTCCAGCTGGCCCAGCGTGAGCAGCGCGAGCCCACGCGCCACCTTGCGGTGGTGCGTCTGCGCGGCCGCCATCTTGGCCGTGATGATGCCCTGCATGACGAGCGTCGTCCCGATGCCGACGATGACGAGCGTGACGGCCACCTCGGCCAGCGTGAACCCCCTGCGCGCGCCGTGTCTCACTGGAAATCGTTCTCCTGCGCCGGCTCGCGCTCGAACAGCCCTTCGTGGAAGCGGATCTCGCCCGTCACGGGCAGGAGCTCGATCGTGAACTCGCGGTCGAACTGCTCCTGGCGCAGCTGGATCGTGTGATACGACGACGAGCCCAGCGGCTGGAAGCGCACCATGACCTTGCCGTCGTCGTAGGTCACGTCGTCCACGGTCACGTTCAGGATGTCGATGCCGCTCTGCTTGAGGTTGGTCTCGTGGATCCAGAGGTGCTCCTCGTCGTCGCTCTCGGCGAAGCCACCGCCCGGGCGGAAGGGCGTGCGCACCTTGTAGGTGTCCTCGTCGAGGTCGTAGTGGATCTGGAACTCGCGGTTGCGCGCGATCGCGTCGCTGCGCGTGCCGTACAGCACCTCGGACAGGTTGCGCACGGCCGAGTTGAACTTCTGGCTCGGGAGCATCGAGGACCAGGAGATCACCGCTATCCCGCCGATGAGGGCCAGGATGAGCGTGACCACCACCAGCTCCACCAGCGTGAAGCCGCGGCGGGCGGCGCCTGCGGCGCTCGGCCTCGCGGAGTCCATGGCGGTGTCTACTCGCCGTTCTTGATCATGACGTTGTCGAGGTCGCGGTCGTCGGCCTCGCCGCCCGCGATGCCGTCCTTGCCGTAGGAGAGGACGCGGTACTTGTGGCCGGAGCCCGGCGCGCCGGGCTCGTAGACGTACGGGTTGCCCCACGGGTCCTTGGGCACCGTCTCGGTGTCGAGGAACGTGAAGCCGTTGGCGTCCGGGGTGACGAGCGCCTCGAGGCTGTCGGGATAGCGCCCGCCGTTCTCGATGGCGTACTGGTCGAGGGCGCCGGCGATGCTGACGATGTCGGCCTTGGCCTTCGTGACGTTGGCCACGAAGAGCTTGCGGACGACGTTGGGCACCACCAGCGTGGCGAGCAGGCCGATGATGACGATCACGACCATCAGCTCGGCCAGCGTGAAGCCCGCCCGGGCCCGGCGAATCTTGGGCTGCATGACGGAATCCATGGTTGCTTGGTTTGTCGGGAACTAGAACTGACCGACCTGCAGGATGGGCAGGACGATGGACCAGACGATGAAGCCGACCACGACGGCCAGCAGGATGATCATGATCGGCTCGAGCACGACGGTGATGCGCTCGGTCACCACCTCGATCTCCTCGTCGTAGGCGTCGGCGATGCGGTCGAGCATCTCCTCGAGCTGACCGGACTGCTCGCCCACCGCGACCATGTAGCCCACGACCGAGGGGAACACGCCCGTGGCCTTGAGCGGCGTGGCGATGTCCGTGCCCTCCATGATGCGCACGCGCACGTGGCTGGTGGCGTCGGCGATGATGCGGTTGCCCACGACCTTCTCGGTGATCTCCAGGCTGCGTACGGCGGGCACGCCCGAGGAGAGCAGGGTCGAGAGCGTGCGCGTGAAGCGCGCGATGGCCGACTTGCGCAGGAGCTCGCCCACGATCGGGATCTGCAGCTTGAGCTTGTCGATCGCCAGCTGCCCCTTCTTGGTCTTGTAGATGCGGTTCTGCAGCACGGAGAGCGCGGCGATCCCGAGCGGCAGCGCGATCCAGTACTTCTTGAAGCCCTCGCTGATCGCGATCAGCACGCGCGTGGGCAGGGGCATGATCTGCCCCGTGTCCGTGAGCATGTCGGTGATCTTGGGCACGACGAAGGTCATCAGGATGCTGACGACCAGCATGCCGATCATGATCATCAGGATCGGGTAGGTCAGTGCCGAGACCACCTTGCGCTGCAAGGCGCGCTGGCGCTGCAGGAAGTCGGCCAGGCGGCGCAGGACGACGTCCACCTGACCCGTGGCCTCGCCGGCCTTCACCATGTTCACGTACAGCTCGCTGAACAGCGCCGGGTAATCCGCCAGGGCGTCGCCGAAGGACACGCCCTGCGTGATGCGCTCGCGCACCGAGCGGAACATGGTCTCGAGTCGGCGCGTGTCGGCCTGGTCGATGACGGCCGAGAGCATCTCGGCCATGGGGATGCCGGCGCCGAGCATCGTGCCCATCTGGCGCGTGATCGCGGCCACGACCTCGAGATCGCGACCCGACGGCCCGCCCCGGCTCTCGCGCAGGCGGCGCATCTGCTCGAGCCAGCGCGTGCGCCGGCGCGGTGACGCGGCGCTGATGGTGGCCGCGCGCTTGCCGCCCCGCAGCTCGCGCAGCTCGCTGACCAGCACGTTGTCGCGCCGCAGACGCTGGCGCGCCTCGCGCGGCGTGTCGGCGTCGATGACGCCGGTCTTGGACGCTCCACCGCTGCCGTAGGCCTTGTACTCGTAGATGGGCATCGAGGTCGGGCTAGCCCATGTCGAGCTGCGTCACGCGCAGCACCTCGTCGGGCGTCGTGAGGCGCTGGAGGATCTTCTCCTGGCCGTCCATGCGCAGCGTGATCATCCCGCGCTCGATGGAGGCACGCTTGATGCGCGAGGCCGTCGTCCCCTCCATGATCTGCGTGCGCAGGGTCTCGTCCACCTGCATGAACTCGTAGATCGCCGTCCGGCCCGAGTAGCCCGAGTGGAAGCACTCGTCGCAGCCCTGCCCGAACGAGACCCGCCCGTCGAGCTGCTCCGGGCGGATGTCGATCTTCTTCAGCTTGGCCAGCCACTCGTCGTTCACCGGCTCGATGGTCTTGCAGTGCGGGCAGATGGTGCGCACGAGCCGCTGGGCGATCACCAGGATGAGCGAGCTGGCGACGAGATAGGGCTCGACGCCCTGGTCCACCATGCGCGTCACCGTGCTGGGCGCGTCGTTGGTGTGCACGGTCGAGAACACGAGGTGGCCGGTGAGCGCGGCGCGGATCGCGACCTCGGCCGTCTCCAGGTCGCGGATCTCGCCGACCATCATCACGTCCGGGTCCTGACGCAGGAAGGAGCGCAGGCCGCCGGCGAAGGTCAGGCCCTTCTTCACGTTCACCTGCACCTGGCTGATGCCGGGCAGGGAGTACTCGACCGGGTCCTCGATCGTCAGCACGTTGAGCTGCGTCGTGTCGATCTCGCTCATCGCGCCGTAGAGCGTGGTCGTCTTGCCCGAGCCGGTCGGGCCGGTGACCAGCACGATGCCGTGGCTCCAGGTGATGTACTCGCGCATCA
>Ga0111539_10007476_pt1 | contig 13990 bp, 12 predicted proteins | sample RhiMethybrSRZTD1_FD_79667 | JGI IMG/M metagenome (GOLD analysis project Ga0111539, IMG submission 79667) | Populus rhizosphere microbial communities from Tennessee, USA - Rhizosphere MetaG P. TD hybrid SRZTD1 (version 2) (version 2) | ecosystem: Host-associated > Plants > Roots > Rhizosphere >...
CTCTGGATCGATCCGCGCCGCGCGCGCGACCAGCGGCGTGTCCGCGACGTCCTCCAGGAAGGCGAAGCGGCGCTCGTCCAGCCGCAACACGTAGCGGCCGTCGGGCGGCGGCAGCCGGTCCAGCCAGCGAAACAGGGCCTGTTTCAGCCCCTCGTGCGTGACCTCGGCGCCCTCGTGGATGAAGCGACCCTCGCGATCGACGCCGATTCCCGAGCGCCGAATCTTTTCCAGCCAGGCGGCCTGTTGGTCAGCCGCGTCTGTCATCCGGTGAACCTAAGGCGCGCGAATGGCGCCGAGCCGGGTCAGCTCGTCTTTGGTGCGCAGCTTCTCCTTCTTGAGGCGACTGCGCTCCAACTGCTCGTCCGGTGTCAGGGACAGGTGGCGTTCCAGCTCCGCCAGGCGTTTCTCCAGCTCGTCGTGCCGTTCCTTGAGCTGAACCATTCGAACCGACGCCGACCCCAAATCAACGCGGACGTTTTGCATGCGCGACTGACCTCCCGAGCCAATGATAGCTCGGAGCTCGAGCGGCTATCAATGATTCAACCGCGTCGGCCGCTCGAGGTTTCCAGTGCGTCAACCCACATTCCCAGCTATGCCCGATTCGTGCCGCGCGTCTCGAACGCCGCGATCGCGTCGCCCTGCGAGAGCAGAAACTCCAGCTCGTCGACGCCATGTAGCAAACAGTAGCGCGCGAACGGATCGATCGGGAACTTCACGGTGGCTCCGTCGGGCAGCGTCAACGTCTGGTCGGCGACCGACACGGCCACCTCGGCGCCCGGCGCGGCGAGCAGTTGGGCGTGCGCGGCCGCGTCGACGACGATCGGCAGCAGCCCGTTCTTCAGTGAGTTGCTGCGGAAGATGTCGGCGATCGACGTGCTGACCACCGCGCGAAAGCCGTAGTCGTAGAGCGCCCACGGCGCGTGCTCGCGCGACGAGCCGCATCCGAAGTTGTCGCCCGCGACCAGCACTGCCGCGCCCGCGGCGGCCGGCTGGTTCAGCACGAAATCCGGCTTCGGCGTCCCGTCCGCCGCGAATCGCCAGTCGGCGAACAGCTTGGTTCCCAGGCCGACCTTGCTGGTCGCCTTGAGGAAGCGCGCCGGGATGATCTGATCGGTGTCGACGTTCTCGACGGGCAGAACGACGGTGCGAGATGTGATCGTGGTGATCTTGTCCATTTTGAACCCTCTCCATGCCCCTCTCCCGCAAGCGGGAGAGGGAACAACTATGTCAGCTCCCGTGCGTCGGTGATCTTGCCGGTGACCGCGGCCGCCGCCGCCGTCAGCGGGCTGGCCAGGAACGTCCGGCCGCCTGCCCCCTGCCGTCCTTCGAAGTTGCGGTTGCTGGTACTGACCGCGTATTGCCCGGGCGACAGCTGATCTCCGTTCATCGCGATGCACATCGAACAGCCCGCCTCCCGCCACTCCGCGCCCGCGTCGCGGAACACGCGATCCAGCCCCTCCGCCTCGGCGGCCGCCTTGATCTGCTGCGATCCGGGGACCACCAGCACGCGCACCCCGTCGGCGACCTTGCGCCCCTTCAGCACACCGGCCGCCGCGCGCAGATCGGACAGGCGCGAGTTGGTGCAGCTGCCGATGAACACGACGTCAACCTTGTGCCCCAGCAACGGCTGCTTCGCCTGGAGACCCATGTACGCCAGCGCTTTGGCCGCCGTCGCGTTGGCAGGCTCGGGGACGGCGCTGCTGATCGGGATGCCCATGCCCGGGTTCGTGCCGTAGGTGATCATCGGCTCCAGCGTGGAGGCGTCGAGCTTCTCCTCGCGATCGAACACGGCGCCTTCGTCGGACGGCAGCTCCCGCCACGCCGCGACCGCCTGCTCCCACGCCGCACCCACCGGCGCGCGCGGCCGCCCCTTCAGATAGGCGAACGTCGTTTCGTCGGGCGCGATCATGCCCGCGCGCGCGCCCGCCTCGATCGACATGTTGCAGACGGTCATCCGCTCTTCCATCGACAGCGCGCGGATCGCCGAGCCGCGGTACTCGATCACGTGGCCCGTCCCGCCGCCAATTCCGAGGCGCGCGATCACGGCCAGCACCAGGTCCTTGGCCGTCACCCCGGGCCGCAGCTTGCCCTCGACGGTCACGGCCAGCGTCTTGGACTGATTCTGCAGCAGGCTCTGCGTCGCGAGCACGTGCGACACCTCGCTGGTGCCGATGCCGAACGCGAGCGCGCCGAACGCGCCGTGGGTGCTGGTGTGGCTGTCACCGCACACGATCACCGCCCCCGGTTGGGTCAGCCCCAGCTCCGGTCCGATGACGTGCACGATCCCCTGGCCCGCGCTGCCCAGCGCGTGCAGCTCGATGCCGAAGTCCTGGCAGTTCTTCTCCAGCGCCGCGATCTGCACCGCCGCTGCATTGTCGAGCACGGGGATGCGCCCGTCGCGGCCACGGGGCGTGGTCGGCGTCGAGTGATCCATCGTCGCCACCGTGCGCTCGGGCCGCCGGACCTTGAGGTTCCGCTCGCGCAGCCAGGTGAACGCCTGAGGCGAGGTCACCTCGTGCACCAGGTGCAGATCGACGTAGAGGATGGCGGGCGTGTCGGGCGTCTGCGCGCGCACGAGGTGCGCCTCCCAGATCTTCTCGAACATCGTCCGGGGCTTGCCGCTGGCTGGTTTCATCGCCCTCACTCTGGCCCCGGCCTCGGCCACCCGTCCAGTGACATCCGCAGCCGTATCAATTAAGTTTAACTTAACGATGGATGCCGCCCTGATTCCTGCCCTTCACGACGCGCTGGTGGTGGCCCAGACCGGATCGGTGGGCGAGGCGGCGCGCCGCCTGCACAAGACGGCGTCGGCGGTCTCGCAGCAGCTCCGCCGCATCGAACGGCGATTCGGCGTGGCCCTGTTCGAGCGCGTGGGCCGCGGCCTGCGTCCCAGCCCGGCCGGCGAGACCGTGCTCGGCAGCTTGACGCGCCTCTTCGAGGAGGCCTCTTCGCTCGAGGGGCTGCTCGACGAGCTGGCGACCGAGCGCGTGACCACCCTGCGCGTCGCCGCCAGCGACTACCTGGGCGAGGCCCTGTTGCTGCCCGTGCTGCGGCGTCTCGCCGTCGACGCGACGCCGCTGCGCTTCGATATCACGACCACGAATTCAGTCGAAGCCGCACGCCTGCTCGCCGATGGCCTCGTCGACGTGGCGATGGTCAGCAGCCATCGCCCAGCCGGCGCCGACGCCGTCGTGCTGTGCCGGCAGCGCTTCTACTGGGTCGCGCCCCGGCGCGGCCGTCGCGCGCAGCCGCTACGGGCGCGGCTGGGCAAGGAACCGCTCCTGCGTCTCGGCGCCGGCAGCCAGGGACGGCGGGTGCTCGACGAGATGCTGGCGCGCCTGCGCCTGCAGCCGCCGTCGACGATCGACGTTCCCAGCGTGTCGCTGATGTTGTCCTACGCGCGCCAGGGCCTGGGTATCAGCCTGGTTCCGGGGCTCGCGCTCGCGCGCGGCGACCGCCGGCGACTGGTCATCGAACGCGCCGACGTGGCGCCGATCGACGTCCACCTGGTCTGCCGGCCGACGCTCAAGCGTACCCGGGCGGTCGCGCGCTTCCTGGACGGGCTCGGCGAGGAGGCGCGGCGCGCGGCCGCGCTTACCGACCGGACCCTCGCCGCCGCCCTTCAGCCGGCTTCTCAGCCTTCTTCGGTCGCGTAGAACAGCGTGATCGACAGGCAGTGAAACGCGCTGTCCGAGCTCTGCGTGACGACCTTGTCGAGCACGCGCGCCCGCGGATTGTCTGCTAACCAGCGCGTGACCGCTTCGCCCAGCATCTCACGCTCTTTTGCCTTCGTGGCCGTGAACACCTTGACCCCCATCATTCTCCTTTCGATGCTCCTTCGGAACTTCGGTAGCCAACTATTTGCAAGCGACATGCCTGTGCAGATTTGCCGCGTGGCTTGACCACCGATGGCCCACCCACGACGGTTCGTGGGACGGACCACGGAGGTTCGGGGCCATTCTCAAGAAACCGTCGGCCGTAACCGGCCGCGGTGGTTGACGTAGAAAAAGCGGGGGGGCATCCCACGTGATCTCAGCCGCCGAGAACGTGCTCGACCGTCCGCGCCCGCCGCCACCGCCGCCCACGCTCGCGGCGCAGGACCTTGTGGCGCGGCTCGCCCCGGTCTATCAACAGGGCGGACGGACGATGAGCACCGAGCCCGAGGCGCGGGAAGCGGCCGAGGTGATGGCGCGATACTGTCGCGGTGACGCGGCGGCTTTCCACCGTCTCTACGCGCTGCTCGCCGCGCGCATCCTCGCGTACCTCACCGGTCTGCTGGGCGACCGGGCCGCCGCCGAAGACATGTTGCAGCTCACCTTCCTCAAGGTGCACGAGGCGCGTTCGACCTATGTGCTGGGCGCCAACCCGATCCCATGGATCTACACCATCGCGCACCGCACCTGCCTCGACGAGATCCGCAAGCGCAAGCGGAGCCGCGTCCGGCTCAGCAAGGACGGCGAGCCCGCGGCGGAACCAGCCGCGCACATCACGGGCGTCGCCGCGGATGTCCACCCCGATCCGGCGGACCACCCCGACCGGTCGGCGGCCGCGGGGGCGCTCGCCGCGCTCGCCAAGTTGCCCGACAACCAGCGCCAGGCGTTGATCCTCACCAAGGTCCACGGCCGATCCGTCGCCGACGCGGCGATGATCACCGGCAGCACACCGGGCGCGATCAAGCAGCGCGCGCATCGCGCGTACGTGACGCTGCGCCAGGTGCTCGGCCGCAAGGAGGTCGCATGACCGACCAGGGAAAAGATTTCGACGATCGCGTGCTCGGCCCGGCCACCGGCGTCGGGGCCAAGCCGCCCGCGCCGTCGGCCGACCTGCTGCGCGCCGTCGAGGGGATGAAGCCGGTGCGCACGCGCAGGCGCTTCGGCGCCGTCGCGGTGGTCGCGCTCGTGGGTCTGGTCGGGCCGGTCATCGCGCTGGTGCGAGGTCCCTATCGACGTGACCTGTCGGGGCTGCCCGTCGGCTGGGTGATCGCGGCGTCGGCGCTGTGGTGCGCCGCGTTTGCGGTGTCGCTGATTGCGGCGCTGGTTCCGCGGCGGGGCGACGTGCTGCCGGCGCCCAGCCGCGCGTCCCGCGTCGCCGCGGCGGCCATTGCGGCGCTCGGACTGTTCGCCCTGTTCGCGACCGTCGACGTTCCGGGCGTCAGCATGCTCCCGGCCGAACGCGGCTGGACGCTGTTCGATTCCTGCCTGCATTGCATCGGTACCGTCGCCAAGGTGGCGGTGGTGTTCCTGTTCGTCGGGCTGCTGGCGCTGCGCCGGCTCGTTCCGGTCGGCGGATCGCGGGTCGGGATGGCGCTGGGCGCCGCGGGCGGCGCGATGGGCGGTCTCTTGCTGGTGTTCATCTGCCCGTTCGCCACCACCGCGCACGTCGTCCTGGCGCACGTCGGCGGCGTGGCGCTGGCGGCGGCGGCCGGCGCCATCCTGATGCGCGTGACGGCCGGCCCCGCGATCGCGTTCGCCCTGCTCGGGCTGGCGCTCGCGTCCGGCTGCTGACGGGACGACCCGCCGCGGTCAGGGCTGCGGAATGAGACCGGTCGGCGGCGCGCCGCTGGGACCGGGGATCCAGGCCGTGATGGACTGGCGCCGATCCGTCATGAAGTACCACATGTCTTGCTGGAACATCGTGGCCTGGTCGGTCGGGTACCACTTGCGCGTGTCCTGCGCGACGTGGGGCGCGATCTGTGCCGCCACGCGGCCGTGCTCGGCGAGCCAGTCGAGGCGCTCGACCAGCGCCATGATGTCCCAGACGTTGTCGACGAACTTCGTGTAGCAGGCCGATGAGGCCTTGCACTGCAGCGCCATCACCGAATGGACGGCGTTGATGTCGATGTCGCCCGCGTAGAAGCTCTCGTCGATCCCCCAGGGCATGAACGCGAGCCGGCCGGTGGCGGGATTCGCGTAGGTGAAGTAGTCGTCGCCCGGATCGCTGTACGGGAACGAGTCGAGCTGCCCGACCACCGCGCACATCGCCCAGAAGCGCGTGAACTGATCGACGTCCGCGTAGGCTGCCGCCGCGGTCATCGCATCGACCGGGTCGGCCGCGGTCAGCGCCGCCGCGACGCCCGAGAGCAGGCTGCGATCGTCCGGACCGGCCACCAGGTCGTAGAACGGGATGTATTGCGCGCTGAAATCGACGTCGGTCGCCTCGAACAGCGAGCCGGTGTTGTTGCCGAAGGCGCGCGACAGGATGTGCCTCTTGACGGTCTCGACGTTCGTGTAGAGGCCGTAGCTCTGCCCGTTGACGGTCACCAGCGCGTGATTGGCGCGCGACGCGGGCACGCCGGCCTGACGGGCGACCCAGTAGGCGATCCGTTCGTGCATCATCGAGAAGTCGCTGTGCATGTTGTTGAGCGTCAGGTCCTTGAGCCCGAAGAACGCCGCCGCCGGCACGAACTTGTCGATGTTGATGCGCAGCGACGGCTTGCCGTCGATCGGTTCGAACGACTGCATGCCCTTGAGGTGCACGCCGACCGGCCCGTAGTCGCGCCCGTCGTAGGTCAGCGTCGCCGGCACGTAGATGTCGGGCGCCGTCCTCAGCGACTGAATCTCGGCGGCGCCGATCGTGAGCGAGAACTGCGGCATCTGGTCGTAGCCGAGGATCCGGTCGCTCGGATCGCCGGCCGTGGGCACCGACTCCGGATCGGCGGCGGGCGGGCCCCCCTGGCCGCTCCCCGCCGGATTCGCCGCGCCCGGCGAGACGTGCCACTCGATCGCCCAGGTGGGCGCGCCGTCCGGCTCGCGCGCGGCCGACAGGTCGGTCTCCTGCGCGCCGTAGGTGAGCTGGTCGATGTACGATCCGTCGGGGCGCGCGAGCCCGACGGCACCGCCCGCCTTGCCCAGGTACGCCGCGACGTGCGTCGGCCCCGCCTCCGGATTGCCGTCCAGCCACACCACCAGGTAGCCGCGCGCCGGCACGACGGCGCCGTCGCCGATGACGCCCTTGCCTGGGACCGCCAGATCGTCGGTCACGCCGTAGCCGCGTAATGGAACGTCGACCTCGGTGGGGTTCAGGATCTCCATCCAGGGGCGCGCGGCGCCGGTCTCGTCCGTCATCGTCAGCGCGTTGGCCGCCATCAGCTCGTTGATCACCAGCTGGCCGTCGACCTCGGGCGGCACCGCCGGACCGCCCCCACCGCCGCCCTCGCCCGCCATGCCGCCACCGGCGCCGTCGCCCCCGGTGCCGCTCCTCGAGATCGCGCTACCCTGATGCTCGCCCGAGCACGCCCCACCGGCCATCAACGCCGCCGCCGACAACATCGTCCCGACCGCGCTGCCAAATGACCGGCTCATGTCGACTCCCCTGTTTTCATTCCGCCCCGAAATCACCCGGAAGGCCGCTGCCGTTGCCCGCGTTGTCGATGTTGCCCGACGGTGGGCTCGAATCCCGGTCGGGCGAGATGCCGTGGTAGATGATGTCGCCGCCGTTGCCGTTCGCGGCGCCGCCGCGCGCGACGATCAGCCCCTGGTTGTCCAGCCAGTTCTCCGTCGTCCCGTGCTTGCCGTCGCAGTTGATGAGCACCGCGATCAGCTCCATCTCGTCGGGGAACCCGGCGACGCCATCACGGCCGTTGTTCCGCCCGCTGCCGCCGATCGTGCCCGCGCCGCCCGACGCATCGATCAACCCCGTCTTGGCGATCAGCAGATGCCCGCCGATGCCGTCGTAGTTGTGGTCGCTGAAGATGTCGACCGCGCCGCCGAGGCCACCCGTGCCGCCGGGGTCGCGCGCGTCGCCGCCGCGCAGCGAGAGCGTGCCGCCCATGGTCAGGTCACCGTCGCTCGTCGTGAAGTAGAGGTGGCCGCCGCCCCCGGCGATGCCGGCCCCGCCCGAGGCGCCGCCGTCGAGCAGCACGGCGCCGGTGGCATTGACGACCAGCGCGCCCAGCAACGACACCGGCTCGATCGTGACCGTGCCGGCCACGCCGCCGTTGCCGGCGCCGCCCGCGGTGATGCCACCGCCGTTCGCCGCGATCTTGCCCACCAGCTGGATGTCGCCGCCGTTCACCGGGTCGTCACCGACGCCTGCGCCCGCCAGGCCGAGGAATGTCCCGCCGTCGCCCGGCTGGGCCGCCGCGGCCCCGCCGCCGAGATCGACGCTGCCCGCGATGACGAGGTTGCCCGCCTGCGGCTCCAGCGTCACCACCCCACCCTTGCCGCCGGCGACGCCGCCCATGCCGCCACGCGCCGACAGCGGCACCGACAGGTTCACCAGCGACGGCGCGGCCAGCTCGCCGATCTTGATCGCGCCGCCCACGCCCGCCGTCGCCGTGTTGCCGCTGCCGGCGCCGCCGCGCGCGTCGACGAGCGCGACCGCCTGCACCGCGCCCGACGCATCGATTGTGATCGGTCCGCCCGAACCGGCGGTGGTCGTCCCCACGCCGCCGCGCAGCGACACCGGCCCGCCGACGAAGACCAGGTCGGCCGCGGCGATGGCGATCGGCCCACCCCAGCCGCCCACGTCACCGTCCGCGCCGTTGCTGGACACCGATCCCAGCAGGACGACCCGCTGTCCGGTGATGACGATGGAACCGCCGGTCTGGCCCGCGCTGCGGCCTGCCGTGTCGATCGTGCCGGTGACATAGACGGTGCCCTGCGGCGCGTTCAGCGAGAGGCCGCGCGACGCGCCCCCGACCTCGCCGCCGCGCAGCGTGCCGGAGACGAAGATGTCGCCGCCCGTGGATGTGATCTGCCGGACCGCGTCGCCGCCGCCGGCGGTCAGCGCCCCGTCCAGGCGGATGCTGCTCGCCACCGTGACGTCGGCGCTGAGGGCGGCGTCGTCGAGGGCGATCGCGTCCGCGGGTGGCGTGGAGACCGGGGGCGGCGGCGTCGGCGACGCGCCGAGCGTGACGGCGCCACGCGCGACGACGTGAATCGTGCCGCCGCCCGACGCGCGTCCAGACGCCGCGTCGCCGCCGTCGACCGTCCACACCACGCCGACCGGCGGAACATATCCGCCGCCCGCGCCGGCCGTGCCGGTGGCGCCGCCCGTGCCCGCCGTTCCGGGGCCGTCGCCCCCCGTGCCGGCCGTTCCCGTTCCCAGATCGCCGCCAACGCCGGCCATCCCGCCCGCGCCGGCGGGCGTCGCGCCGCCGCTGCCGCCCTGGCTGATCCTCGACACGCCGCTGTGGTCCGCGCCGCAACCGCCCATCAGACCGGCGACGACGGCACCGCACACGACCACCCGGATTCCCCCGACCCCGCCCTTCCCCGCTGTGGCCATGCGCTCCCTCCGGCGGCCAATGCTTCAGCAAAGAGAATGCCCGTCCGTGGCGGCCCGGAATCACAGGGCAAATCCGCCGGGCGTTACGCGCCGGAACCGCGCGCGACCCGGCTTCGTTCGCCGTTCGTAACAAAGACGCCCGAGCTCAACCACGACGCTCCGACGAGGGCGCGCTGTGCAACGTCTCTGCGAAACCGCCCCGCTCGGGCGCCGCGTCACGCTCTCGTCAGTTGCAGTCGACCACCGAGAACGCGCCCAGCACGGGGTGCGCGCCGGCCGGCACGGCGGCGCCGCCGGTCAGGCACTTGCCCGCCGGGACCACCACCGGTTGCGGGGCGCCCGTCGACGAGATCGTCAGCGTTCCCGCGGTCACCTTGATGCCGCCGCCGAACGTCGGCGTGGCGGGCGCCGCTGCAACGCCCGTGGCGGCGCCGCCGTTGTCGAGCAGCACGCCGTAGGTCTCGTCGAGGTAATACGACGCGGGCGGCGTCGTGTATTCAGCCGCGACCAGCCCCAGGTGGAAGCCGAGGTCGAGGTCGAAGCGCGGCGTCAGCTGCGCCTCCGTCTGCCCGGCGGCGTTGACGAACACGCGTGCGTCGAAGCGGTTGGCGTCGTTCGGGTTGAGCCCGAGGTCGAAAATGTGCGCACCGCGCACGCTGACGCTGGTGGCGCCGACGCCGACGCCGGTCGCGACGATGTCGTCGCTCGCCTCGGTGAAGGTCGCCTGACCGTGGAGACCGCCCACCTGCACGCGCAGGTCGCGGTTCGGAGAAGCGACGCTCATCGGATCCCAGTCGCCGAGGACGTCCAGCGCCCCCATGTCGACCTTCACGCTGAGCGCCTGAAGTTTGCCGTCCGCGGTGACCGCGATCGTCGGATCGCTGGCAGCCAGCTTCACGTCCGGGCCGACGCCGCCCGCCGAATCCAGCGTGCCGATGTGGATTGCCTCCAGCACCGAGCCGCTGAAGGTCACCTTCTTGTCGCTGTCCTTGTGGACGGCGATGCGGATCTTCCCGGTCAGCGCGTCGAAGTGCGCCTCGGACGGGCTGTCGGTCCCCAGCGTCTGTTCGATCACCTGCGTCGCCTGGTAAGCGTTGGGCAGATCGATTTCCACCGCCAGCAGGTCGGAGTGGATGATGAAGGTGGAGAGCGGAACGCGCCCCGGGCCGATCAGGATCCCCAGGCGCGCGCCGTCGCCGTCCGCGCGCAGCGACACGCGCACCTCGAGCCGCCCGAGGTCGTCCACGCACGACGTGTTCAGCTCGGGGATGGTTCCGGGCGGATCGTCCGCGCTCGGGATGCGGCGGCAGGTCGGATCGGGGCGCAGGCGGTAAATCGCCTCGTCGTCGGTCTGCGATTCCAGGTTCGCATCGGCGAGCACGCGCTCGCGCAGCCAGATCTTGAGCTGGTCGGCGGTCTCGTCGAACTGCTCCTCGGTGGTCAACATCGACGGCAGCTCCGCCATCGACCTCGCCAGCGGGCTGTCGCCCATCGCGCTGGCCATCGAAGGCGGCATCGGCGACGGCATCGCGCCGGCGAGCCCGTCGCCCGCGCCCTGCATCCCGTCCGCGATCGTGTTCAGGCCGGAGCCGTCCTCCTGCGTGAACGCGACGCCCCCGCCCGATTGGTGGACCATCTCGCGCGCGTGTCGCGCCGCCAGGTCGGCCAGGTTCGCCGGATCGATCGGCTCGCTGCAGGCAGCGAGCGGCGCGGCGAGCAACGGCAGCAGGAACAAGGTACGTGAAAGGGGGATACGCATTGGCGGGAGCCTCCGTGGTTGGGCGACGGGGCACCGGCCAGTGCAATCGCCATGACAGGCCGCGCGGCGGCCGGTGCGCCCCCTAACTCAGCGTTTCCACACGCGCGATGTGACCCGCGTCATGTGCAATCGCTGCTCAAAAGCTGACGTCGCTGTCAGGCGGCACGTGCGCGGTCGATCGTCGGCGGGCGCGCGTCCGCGTTAGCATCGAGACATGCGGCGCGACAATCGCGGCGATGCCCTGATCGTCGATGTTCAGGTGGTGCCGCGCGCATCGCGCGCCGCCGTCGGGCCGCAGGTCGGCGACCGCCTGCGCGTCGCGGTCACCGCGCCCCCCGTCGACGGCGCCGCAAACGCGGCGGTGGTCGAAGCGCTGGCGGCGGCGTTCGACGTCAGGCGCGCGGCGGTCAGCATCCTGCGCGGCGAGACCGGCCGTCGAAAGACGGTCCGGATCGAGGGGGCAAGCCTCGCTCGCCTCGAGGCGCTTCGCGGCGCCCGTGATGCGCCGCCGTGACCCGCTTCAGCGGGCGCGGACGAGCGGCAATTCCAGCGCGTCGGCGAGCGCGGTGGCGCTGGCCTCGATGATGTTGGACGACACGCCGATCGTGCTCCACCGCTCCTCACCGCGCGCCGCCTCCAGCAACACGCGCGTCTTGGCGCCGGTCGCTGCCTCGGGATCGAGGATGCGGACCTTGTAGTCGACCAGGTGGACGTCACGCACCAGCGGAAAGTGCGGGTTCAGCGCCTTGTGAAACGCGCCGTCGAGCGCGTGCACCGGCCCGTCGCCCTCGGCGACGGTGTGAACGACCTCGTCGCCGACGCGCAGCTTGACCGTCGCCTCGGCGAACATCGAGTTGCCGCGCCGCCGCTCCGAGATCACGACGACGTCCAGCACCTCGAACGGCGGCTTGTACCCGGGCGCGCTGCGCCGGCCGAGCAGCTCGAACGAACCCTCGGCAGCCTCGAACTGGTAGCCCTGGCTCTCGAGATCCTTGATGCGTTCCAGCAGCACGCGTTCGTTGCCCGAAACGTCGACGCCCAGCTCGTTCGAGCGCATGCGGACGTTGCCGCGCCCGGCCAGCTCCGACACCACGATGTGGCGTCGGTTGCCCACGCGCTCGGGCGGAACGTGCTCGTAGCTGTGCGTGACCTTCTCGACGGCGGCGACGTGCATGCCGCCCTTGTGCGCGAACGCGGAGCGCCCGACGTAAGGCGCGTGCGCGCGCGACCGGATGTTGGCGATCTCGCTGACGGCGCGCGACAGCTCGGTCAGCTTGGCCAGATTCTCGTCGGGAACGCAGCGCAGCTCCATCTTCAGCTGCAGCGCGGGGATGATCGAGATCAGGTTGGCGTTGCCGCAGCGCTCGCCCCAGCCGTTGATCGTCCCCTGCACCTGCGTGCAGCCGGCCTCGACGCCCGCCAGCGCGTTCGCGACCGCGAGATCGCTGTCGTTGTGCGTGTGGATGCCGAGCTTGATCGGGACCGCCTTCTTCACCGCCGTGACGACGTCACGGATGGTGCTGGGCAGGCTGCCGCCGTTGGTGTCGCACATGCAGATCCAGTCGGCGCCCGCGTCGGCGGCCGCTTTGATCGCGGCCAGCGCGTAGGCCTTGTCGGCGCGGAAGCCGTCGAAGAAGTGCTCCGCGTCGTAGACGACCTCCTTGCCGTGGGCCTTCAGCAAGGCGACGCTGTCGCCGATCATCGCCAGGTTCTCCTGCAGCGTCGTCCCGAGCACCTCGGTGACGTGCAGGTTCCAGGATTTGCCGACGATGCAGACCACCGGCGTCTGCGCCTCGATCAACGCGCGCAGGACCGGATCGCCGTCGGCCTTGCCGCCCGCCTTGCGCGTCATGCCGAACGCGGTCAGCTTCGCGTGCTTGAGCGACAGCGACTTGGCGCGCTGGAAGAACTCCACGTCCTTCGGGTTCGACCCCGGGTAGCCGCCCTCGATGAAGTGAATCCCGAAGCCGTCCAGCAGGCGCGCAATCTTCAGCTTGTCCTCGACCGAGAGCGAGAGTCCCTCGCTCTGTGTTCCGTCGCGCAGCGTGGTGTCGAACAGTTGGACGTCCATGGGTTTTCAGGCTCCGGGTGGGCCCGCAAGACTAGCAGAGAACCGCCCGGCGCCGGGCGGCGGCAGCGGAGCCGCTAGGCGCCCGCGTCGGCCTCGCCGTCGCCGCCCGGGAGCTCCCCAGAGGGGGCCGGCGCCGCGTCCGGGGCCGCCGGGGCCGGGGAGACGACCGGCTGCGGCACAGGCGCCGGCGAGGGCGGTTCGGGCTCGATGCCGGGCTCGGCGGCACGACGGGCCGCCTTTTCTTGCGCGGTCGCCCCGCCCCAGAAGTACCCGACCCGCCACAGCAGGCCCCAGGTGTGCGTGTTGTCGGTGAACTGCCCGCCCATCCCGAGCCACACGCCGCTCTCCCCGACGGCCATGTCGCCGTCCAGGATGACCGTCGCGTCGTCTCCCCCGGAGCCGGCCAGCCCCAGCGACGCCCGCGCGTGATGGCTGGCGTGGCCGATACCGAACGCGAACAAGCGATTCATCGGCAACGCCTGATCGGCCAGCACCGCGGTCCAGCCATGCAGGAGGCCATAGCGCCCGCCCCAGACTTTCAGCGAAGGGACCAGACTGGTCGATGGCCTGTGGCGGCCTTCTTCGATGCCTCCCGAAAGAACGCCGGGGATACCTCCTCCCCGAAGAACGCCGGGGCCGAGCTCGAACCCGAAGTACTTCCCCTCGTAGCCGGCGCGGACAACCGCGACGTAGAAGGTGTCACGACGACCGACCTCCGACATGCTGCCCCCGTCGCTTCTCACCACCTCGTCGCGCTGGCCGGCCGCCTCGGCCGCGACCACGAGGCCGTTCGACTCCAGGTGGCGCACCCGCGCCTGCCCCGCCACGAAGTTCGCGTAGTTGTGGGGCTCGCTGCAACCACTTTTGTAGTGGTAGGCGCCGACGCCGCCGCCCACCTCGACGCGGGTGCTCGGCTGCGGCGCGCCGAATCC
>Ga0111539_10007477_pt1 | contig 13988 bp, 12 predicted proteins | sample RhiMethybrSRZTD1_FD_79667 | JGI IMG/M metagenome (GOLD analysis project Ga0111539, IMG submission 79667) | Populus rhizosphere microbial communities from Tennessee, USA - Rhizosphere MetaG P. TD hybrid SRZTD1 (version 2) (version 2) | ecosystem: Host-associated > Plants > Roots > Rhizosphere >...
CGAGGGTCTCCTTCTCGAGCCGCAGCAGCTCGGCCTTCTCGAACTCACCGATCGCGATCGGCTGATGGTTCCTGCGAGCCACGTCGGCCGCGGGCTCGGCGTCGCCGAAGCCCAGGTCGAAGATCGACCCCTGGCCGGCGAGCCGGTCGGCCTGCTGCTGCCCGCCCCAGGAGAGCGCGGTCTCGAGCGCCTCCCACATCCCGCGCCGGGTCGCGCCGGTCGAGTCGAGCGCGCCACACTTGACGAGCGACTCGAGCGCGCGCTTGTTGACGAGCTGCGGGTCGACGCGCTCGCAGAAATCCCAGATGGACGTGAACGGACCGCCCTCCTCGCGCGCGGAGATGATCGAGCGTACGGCGCCCTCGCCCACGTTCTTGACGGCGTTCAGGCCGAAGCGGATCTTCCGCTCGACGACCGCGAAGTCGTGCGCGGAGGAGTTCGCGTCGGGAGGCAGCACCTCGATCCCGAGCTCGTCGCAGGCCGCGACGTAGAACGGAACCTTGTCCTTCGTGTTCATGACCGAGGAGATGAGCGCGGCCATGTATTCGGCGGGCCAGTTCGCGCGCAGGTACGCCGTTCGGTATGCGATGAGGCCGTAGCAGGCGGCGTGCGACTTGTTGAATGAGTAGTCCTGCGCCTGCTCCATGTCCTTCCAGAGCTGGTTCGCGACGGCCGGCGTGACGCCCGCCTTCGCGCAGCCCTCGAGGAACTTGTCCTTCAAGGACGCCATCAGCGAGTGGATCTTCTTGCCGATCGCCTTGCGCAGATCGTCCGCCTCGGCCGGCGTGAACCCGGCCAGCTGCTTGGCGATCTCCATGTACTGCTCCTGGTAGATGCAGATGCCGTACGTCGGCCCGGTGATCGGCTCGAGCCTCGGGTCGAGGAAGGTGACGGTCTCGCCGCCCGCCTTCCGGCGCCCGTAGACGGGGATGTAGCCCATCGGCCCCGGCCGGTAGAGGGCGACGAGGGCGATGAGGTCCTCGAACTCCGTCGGCTTCACCTGGCGGAGCGCCTCGCGCATGCCCGACGACTCGAACTGGAAGACGCCGGTCGACTCGCCGCGCTGCAGCATCTCGTACGTCTTCGCGTCGTCGAGCGGGATCTTCGTGATGTCGATGCCGCCGATGAGCTCGACCGCCTTGTCGATCACGTCGAGGTTTCGCAGGCCGAGGAAGTCCATCTTCAGGAGCCCGAGCGCTTCGACGTCCTCCATCGCGAACTGCGTCACGACTTCCTGGTCGGCGCCTTTCTGCTGGAGCGGGACGTAGTCCGTCAGTGGCCGGTCGCCGATCACGACTCCGGCGGCGTGGATGGAGTCCTGCCGCACCAGCCCCTCGAGCGGCCGGGCGAGGTCGACGACCTGGCGCGTGATCTCGTCCTCGTCGTAGGACTTCCGGAGCTCGGCGCCCGGCTTCATGCTCTCCTCGAGGTAGACCTTCGGGCCCTCGGGGATGAGCTTCGCGATCTTGTCGACGGTGCCGTAGGGGATGTCGAGCACGCGGCCCGCGTCGCGGACGGCGGCGCGCGCCATCATCGTCCCGAAGGTGATGATCTGCGCGACGCGGTCGCGCCCGTACTTCTCGGCGACGTAGTTGATGACCTGGTCGCGGCCGTGCACCGAGAAGTCGATGTCGATGTCCGGCATCGACTTGCGGCCGGGGTTCAAGAAGCGCTCGAAGAGGAGGTCGTACTTGATCGGGTCGATGTCCGTGATCTCGAGGCAGTAGGCGACGAGGGAGCCGGCCGCCGAGCCGCGGCCGGGGCCGACGCCGATCCCATTTCGCTTCGCGAACGAGATGAAGTCCCAGACGATCAGGAAGTAGTCCGCGAAGCCCATCTCACGGATGGTCTTGAGCTCGAACTTGAGCCGGTCGGAGAGCTCGGGCGTGACCGCCCCGTATCGCTTTTGCAGCCCCTTCTCGCAGAGCTCGACGAGGTAGTCGAAGGCATCGCGGTCCTCGGGCACGGGGTACTTCGGCAGCAGGATGCGCCCGAGCTCCATCGTCACGGTGCAGCGCTCGGCGATCTCGAGCGTGCGCGCGACGGCCTCGGGATAGTCGGCGAAGTCCTGCGCCATCTCGGCCGGGGTCTTGAAGTAGAACTGGTCGGTGTCGAAGCGCCAGCGGTTCGGGTTGGCGAGCGAGTCGCCCGACTGGATACAGAGAAGCGCCTCGTGCGCCCGCGCGTCCTCGTGGCGGAGGTAGTGCACGTCGCCGGTCGCGACGAGCGGCAGGCCTGTCGTCTCCGAGAGCTTCGCGAGGTCGGTGTTGATCCGCTTCTGGATCTCCAGCCCTGCGTCCTGGATCTCCAGGTAGGTCGAATCCGGCCCGAAGATGTCACGAAGGTGTGCGATCTCCTTCTCGGCCTCGGCCGGGTTGCCGTTCTCGAGCGCCTTGCACACGCGGCCGGAGAGGCAGCCGGAGAGCGCGACGAGACCCTTGGAGTGGCTCTGCAGGAGCTCCCAGTCAACCCGCGGCTTGTAGTAGTAGCCCTCGAGGTACCCGGCCGACGCGAGCTTGATCAGGTTCGCGTAGCCCTCGTTCGACTCGGCGAGAAGGGTCAGGTGCGCGTAGCCCTTCTGCTGGGCCTTGCGGTCGTCGGCGACGTAGACCTCGCAGCCAAGAATCGGCTTGATCCCGGCCTTGTCGGCCTCCTTGTAGAGCTCGACCGCGCCCGCGAGGGAGCCGTGGTCGGTGAGCGCCACCGCAGGCATCTCCAACTCGGCTGCCCGCGCTGCGAGGTCCGGGATGCGGCACGCGCCGTCGAGGATCGAGTACTCGGAGTGGACGTGGAGATGGACGAACGGCGCCTCGGGCACGAGAGAGGCCATCTTAGACCCGCCGGATGATGGCTCCCGTTAGCCCCTCCGGTCGACGTTCTCGACCTTGAGACCGTGTCCCTCGAGAGCGGTCACGGCGGTGGCGACCTCTTCGTCCGACGGTGCGCGGTCGAGGGTGAGGACCAGCCTGAAAGGCGCCGCGCGCTCCGCCGGCGAGCTCATTCTCCGCACGGCCGGCTGCAGGAGGACGAGCAGCAGGTCGGCCACCGCAAGGGCGCCGAGGAACCGGTAGTAGGGAGAGTCCTCGATCTCGCCCCACGCGGCAATCGCCCCCATCGCCGCGAGCCCGAACGCGGATCCGGCTGCGCCCACGTACAGAGCGCTGACCGCACCGGTGTCCGTGCTGCGCCGACGGGACGTCGTCGCCGCCGTCTGCGCGAGCGCGCCGGCCAGGAGCGCGATCGTAACCGCCGCCTTCGCCGCCGCATCGCTCTCGAGCTCTCCCCAGAGAAGGACGAGCGTGAGCACGAGCCCGCTTGCCGCGGCGCCGATCGTCGCGTAGGCGAGGAGCCGCGCCTCGTCGCGGTCGAGGAGAGCACCGGCCGGCAACGACAGAAGGCTGAAGAGGCCGATCAGCGCCGTCGTTCCGAGGATGCGCCACGTCGTGTCGTCGAACTCGGCGACGAGGAGGATCCCGATCGCGAGGAGCGCCGTCGCCGTCAGCGAGACGACGAGCACGAGGAGGAAGAGACGCCGGCCCGAGGGGATGTCCACGGGCTAGGTCTCCGGGGAGACCGCGGCCTGCCATTCCTCCTGCGCGAGCAGCAGCACCCCCACATAGGCGAGCCATGCGAACCAGGCCATGGTTCCCGCGCGGACGGCCGCGCCGTCCCCGAGGGTCGAGAAGACCGCATTCGCGAGGATGATCGCGGGCAGCGCCGCGAGGCTCGGGAGCCAGGCTCGCCGCCACCCCGGAATGCGCCGGAAGGCCAGGGCGAGGATCACCGGCGCAAGCAGGGTGGCCGCGGCGGTGAAGCGCGACTCCCATCGGTGTGCGCCCGCATGCCACGAGTCGTTGACGCAGCCCGCGTCGATTCCCTGGCAGTCGAGCCGGAAGAGGCCGTCGAGGAACGAGCCCAGCCCGGCGACGAAAAGCGCACCTGCTCCGATCCGGCCGATGACGTCAGGGCCGAGGGCACGCCAGAGCCCGAGCGCGGCGGCCATGACCAAGAGCCCTGTGAGGTTGGCGCCGACCTGATTGTAGAGCCACGGGCTCGAGGCGGTCAGCGCACCGAGGTCGGAGATGTCGTCGTTCGCCGGGCTGAACGCGGCCGGCTGGGCAAGGTCGCCCACGATCCAGCCGATCGCGGAGGTGAAGAAGGCGGCGAGCGCGCAAGCTCCGGCGACGCGGAGAGGCACTCCGCGACCCTTTCACAGACTGCGGCGGGCGGCTAGATGGTTGATCGGGAAGTGTGGTGCCGTCGGGGGCGCTCATGACCGAGCATGAGGCCGCGATCATTCCGAGTGCGTACCTGAAGGTACGGGCGAGGAACGAGCGTGGCGTCAGGCGACGTGTCATGGGTGTCACCGGCGGTGCCACGGTTTCCGGTCAATTTTCGATCAATCATCTAGATCAGCCGCTCGATGCCCATGACGTGCACGAAGTCGACCTCGAGCGTCCGGATCGCCTCCGCCACCGCGCCCGCAAAATCCTCCGCCTCGAGCTCGCACTCGACCTCGCCCGCGCCGGGAAGCATGCGGAATGCGGGGTCTTCGAGGATGTGTGGCGGAATGCGGTCGAGATAGCAGATAAACCGAAACGTCTCGACAGCCCGGCTCGAGCCCGTCTGGGGCTTGCGCCGCAGGAGGCTTTCAGTCAGCGCTCCCACGCCTCAATGGTGGAATCGGAATCGCGCGGAGGCGTCCCCCGAACGAGGTATCCTCCGCTTTCGTGGCGACGAAGGAAGAGAAGATCGAGATGGAGGGCGAGGTCGTCGAGGCCTTCCCCAACGGCATGTTCAAGATCCAGCTCGACGCCGGGCACGAGGTGCTCGGCTACACCGCGGGCAAGATGCGGCGCTTCCGCATCAAGATTTTTCCTGGCGACCGCGTGAAGGTCGAGGTCTCGCCGTACGACCTCACCCGCGGCCGCATCGTGTATCGCTATCGCTAGCCGCTCTGGCCGGTGGGGCTCCCGCCGGGCGAAGCCCGGCTCTGCCCCCGCCTGACGACGCTCGCGGCAGGGGACTGCGCTCGCAGTCCCTCGCCGTCCACCCGTACTGTCCCGGGCGAGCCCGCTCGGCTCGTCTCCCTTGCGAGCGCCGCCCCGGAGCGGCTAGTCGTCCTCGACCGAACCGGCGCCGAGGTTCCCGGCAGCCGCCTGAACGGCCGCTTCCTGCACCCAGGTGAGAAAGGCGTAGACGGCGAGCTCGTAGGCGTTCGGCGCAGCGGAATCGAACCCGTCCGCGAAGAGATCCTCGGTGACGTCGAGCCGCGTGCCGAGCACGAGGCGCAGGTCGTTGAGAGCCGCGAGCCAGCGGTCGAGCTCCTCCGCGTCGAGGCGCTTCTCGCCCACCGTCGCCCCGAGGCCACGCAGGTTCTCGAGGCGGCCCGCTTCCAACTCGGCACCCATGAGCGCGCGGAACTCGCGCTCGACCTCCTCGTCCTCGTAGGCCCGCGGCCGGAGACGCCGAAGCGAGGGATCGGCTGGCTCCTCGGCGAGCAGCTCCTCGAGCTCGGCGGCCAGCCGGCGCAGGAGATCCCGCTCCTCGGGGCTCAGGCGCACGACGAAGTCGCCGGCGTCGGTCCGCTCGATCGGTGCGGGCGGCTCCCTCAATCCTGGCGGAGGGTTGCCCAGAGCCCGTGCGCGTGCAGCCGGGCGACGTCGTGCTCGGCCTTCTCGCGCGTGCCGGACGAGACGACGGCCTTGCCGTCGTGGTGGACCTGCAGCATGAGCTCGGTCGCCTTCGCGAGGCTGTAGCCGAAGAGCTTCTGGAACACCAAAGTCACGTACGACATGAGATTGATCGGGTCGTTCCAGACGACCACGATCCACGGCCGGTCGTGCTCCTCGTGCTCGCCCTCCACGGGGCGCTCCAGTTCGACGACGCCCGGCGCCTGAGTCGCAGAGCTCACACCCGCATTGTGGCGCAGCCCGAGCTCAGCTCTTGGCGGTCGCGGCCGGCTTCGCCTCGATGAGGCGCAGAAGCCGCTCGAGCGCCGCCGCGTCGAGCTCGCCGCGGTTGAGCGACAGCGCGGCGACGAGTGCGGAGAGGCGACGGTCGGGCTCGTCCTTTGTCCTCATGACGCAGGGTTCGCTCCCACCGCCGCCTCTCCTGTGTCTCTTCAGGTGATCGTGCTCCCTCGCCGGCGGGCGACTCTGCAGCCGCCGGCGGAGATCGCCGCGATTGCCTGGAGAGACACTTAGTTCGAGACCCCGGGCGTGGGATCTCCGATCGTGAAGTCGGCCGCGTTCACGTTCGTGTCCTGCCCGTTGGGATGGCGCGCGTCGCTCTTCCCCGGAGCCGCGGCGATCGTCGGCGCGGCGGCGGCGGTTCCCTCGACGAACGCGTTCGTCGCATCGCCCCACCCGACGGAGTCGACGATGTTGCCGCTCGCGTCCTTGATCGCGACGCCTCCGGCCGCCGACGCGAGCCCGGCGGAGAACGACTTGTCCGCCGGATGCGCGCCCGCGTACGCGGAGCCTCCGAAGAGGAAGAAGGCACCGGGAGCGAGGCTCGTGCCGACGGCAAGGGCTCCGAGCGAAACGTCGCTCGTTCCCGCTCCCGATCGGTAGACGAGCTTCCAGCCCGAGAGGTCTGCGGCCGTGGTGCCGGCGTTCACGATCTCGACGAACTCGTCGCCGAGCTCGCCCTCGACGCCCACCGAGAACTCATTGATGCGGATGGCGGCTTCCCCGCCCGACCCGGCGGCACACGTGATCTCGGCGACGCCGGCCGCGTCGTAGGAGATCGAGGTCGTGCCCGGCTGGCCGGCCTTCGTGCAGCTGAGACCCGCGAGCGAGTCGAACGAGGAGAGCGCAGGGCCGGCTGGGCCCTGCGGCCCCTGGTCTCCGGTCGCCCCCTTCGGGCCTGCGGGCCCCTGCGCGCCGGCAGGGCCGGCCGGGCCCCTCGCTCCGGTCTGATTCCAGGCCAGAGGCCGCTCGCTCGAGCGGCAGGCCGAGGCCTTCGCGACGACACGGAGCGCGCCGCCGTTCACCTTCCGGCAGCCGTGTATGACGCCGTCGCCGTCCGGGATGGCGGCGACAGCCGCTCCCGCGAGCACCGCGCCGGCGATCGCGAGCGCGACGAGAATCTTCGAGCGCATGCTTCTCCTTCCATCGAATGGCATGCGCCGGTGATAGCTCCGCGACCCGCGCGTGAGTGTGACCGCGCGCGAACCGGCACGAATTGGCGCAAAAGGGGATTCAAATCTCGGCCGGGATTGCCGATAAAGCCACGCTGGCTTCACCGCCCATGGCCGATCCCACTCTCAGCCCCGACGAGGGTTCGAACCCGCTCGGAGACGCTCTCGCGACGACGGACGTGCTCCGCCGCGTCGCCGGAACCGTCGCCATCCACCTCTACGAGTCGGAGTACCTCGAGGATGGGACGTACGTCTGCAACACCTTCATCGGCGAGGGCCTCGAGAGCCTCCTCGGCCCGCTGCCGGAGGACAAGACGCCGGAGGAGGCCTGGGAGGAGGCCGTCCACCCCGACGACCAGGAGACCTACGACGTCCTCGACAAGCTCGAGTCCGGCGAGTCGGTCGAGATCGAGTACCGCCTCGTCGGCTACGACGGCCGCACACGTTGGGTCTGGGACCGCATGCGCCCGCGCCGCGGGCCGAGCGGCCAGCTCCTCGTCGACGGAATCGTCGCGGACATCACCGAGCGCCGGAAGGCCTCCGACGCGCTCGAGGAGGCGCGCGCGCAGCTCCAGCACATCGCCTTCCACGACCCGCTGACCGGCCTGCCCAACCGCGTCTCGTTCCAGGAGAGCCTCGACGAGGCCCTCGGCAGGTGTCCGGCGGAGAAATGCGCCGTCGCCGTCCTCTTCATCGACCTCGACAACTTCAAGCTCATCAACGACAGCTTCGGCCATGCGGCCGGCGACGAGCTCCTGCGCGCGGTCGCGGGACGGCTGCAGCGCGCGACGCGGACCGCCGACGTCGTGGCGCGCCAGGGCGGCGACGAGTTCCTCGTCCTCCTCGGCGGCATCGAAGCGACCGGAAACGAGGACGACCCGGAGTACGCACGCAACGCGGCCGGCGTCGTCGCGCGCAAGATCCGCCGCACACTCCGAACGCCCTTCGTCGTCTCCGGCGTCGAGATCTTCGTCAGCGCCTCGATCGGCGTGAGCCTCTACCCCGACGACGCCCCGAACTCCGAGACCCTCCTCAAGCATGCGGACACCGCGATGTACCGCGCGAAGGACGCTGGCCGCGACTGCCACGCCCTCTACGCAGTCGACCGCGACGACGCCCTCGCCCAGCTCTCCATGGCCGGGCGCCTGCGGACCGCGATCGAGCGCGGCGACGGGCTCGTCCTCCACTACCAGCCGCTCGTCCGCCTGGACGGCGGGGAGATCATCGGCGCCGAGGCGCTCATCCGCTGGCAGGATGGAGGACGCCTCATCCCGCCCGCGGACTTTCTCCCGCTGGCCGAGCGCACCGGGCTCATGGCGCCGCTCTCGGACTGGGTGATCGCCGAGGCGTGCCGGCAGGCGAAGCACTGGCGCGACCGCAAGCTCGACCTCTACGTCTCCATCAACCTCCCGCCCTCGTTCTGGCAGCCGACGGCGATGCGCCACGTCCTCGCCACGATCGAGTCCTTCGGCCTCAATCCCGACCGGCTGATGATCGAGATCACGGAGTCGGCGATGATGGTCGACTCCCGGACGAGCATGGACCCGGTGATCGACGAGCTGCATGCACGCGGCCTGCGCCTCGCGATCGACGACTTCGGGAGCGGCCACTCCTCCTTGTCGCGCCTCAACCAGATGCGCGTCTCGACCTTGAAGATCGACCGCTCTTTCGTGAGCGACCTCCCCGAGGACCGAAGCTCCGCGGTCCTCGTCTCCTCGATCATCCAGCTCGCCCGAAACCTCGGCCTCGAGCCGCTCGCCGAGGGGATCGAGACCGAGGAGCAGCGCGCCTTCTTCCTCGAGCACGGCTGCGAGCTCGGCCAAGGCTTCCACTTCTCGAGGCCGGTCAAGGCGGCCGAGCTCGAGACCCTCTACCGGGCTTCCCGCGCGGTGGAAGACGTCGCCTAGGCCGGTCGGCTAGGCTGAGCGAATCGCCGGTCCGAGCCGCACGGATCCCTACACCGTTTTCCACTTTCTCGTCGAGATCGACGGCCTCCCAGTTACGGCCTTCTCCTCGGTGAGTGGGCTCGAATCCGAGACTGCGGTGATCGAGTACAGAACCGGGGCCGAGGCCACAAGAGTGCGCAAGCTGCCGGGGCTGACGAAGTACGCGAACATCGTTCTCAAGCGAGGCATGACCCAGGACACGTCCCTCTGGGGCTGGCGACAGCAGATCGTGAACGGCAAGGCAGACCGGCGGTCGGGATCCATCATCCTTCTCGACCAGTCGGGAAACGAGGTGCACAGGTGGAACTTCGTCGAAGGATGGCCCGCCAAGATCGAAGGCCCGGCGTTGAACGCACGGGCGAACGAGATCGCGATCGAGACGCTCGAGATCGCCCACGAGGGTCTCGAGCTCGTGGCCTGAGGGCGTGTCCGGCGAAGAACGCGAGTCGGACGTCATCGTCGACTTCGTCTTCGAAGAGGGCGTCCTCTACGCAACCGTCGCGAACATCGGCGAGCGGCCGGCTCTGAAGGTGTCGTGCCGGTTCGAGCCGGGATTCCACGGGCTCGGGGGCTCCGTGGAGATCTCGCGGCTCCCGCTCTTCCGCAATATCGAATACCTGGCGCCGCAGAAGGAGATCCGCACGCTCGTCGACTCGACCGCCGCCTACTTCGCGCGCAAGGAGCCGACGAAGCTCAGGGTGGCGGTCACATACCGGGACGAGTCCGGGGCCCGGCACCAGGCGGAGATCGCGCACGATCTGGGCATCTACAGGGACCTGGCCTACGTCGCCCCCGGATCCGGCGGGCACAGCTTCACGGACTGAGCGGGCCGCGCTAGGGTGGGCGGCCTGCGGCCGCGTTTCCGTGCGCGCCGTCGACCGGAAGAGGAGGGGGCCGTGGAACATGGATCGGAGACCTACTACGTCCTCGGCGAGGGCCTGCTCGGCGAGAGTTTGGGCGGACGTGAGCCGACGCTCGCCCGAGCGGCGGAGGCGGCGACCCCGCCCTTCCGCTTCTCCCGCATGGGGCCGAAGGGCACCGGCAAGCAGCTTCCCGACGGAACGCGGAAGGCTCTCGCGGAGGCGATGGCGGTTCCGGGCGGCGGCTCGGCCGGAGTGCCCGCCGGCTTCACCTACCTCGGCCAGTTCACCGACCACGACCTGACCTTCGACAAGACGAACGTGATGCTCGGGGATCACGTCGCCCCGACCGCGCTCCTCCAGGCCCGCTCGCCGAGCCTCGACCTCGATTCGCTCTACGGGGCCGGGCCCACCGACCCGGGCTCCGAGCAGTTCTACGAGGCCGACGGCATCCATCTGAAGATGGGCAAGACGGCTTCCGGGGACGGTCTCGCCTCGAAGGACGGCTTCGATTTGCCGCGCGGCGCCGGCTCCACGGTGGCCGCGAAGCGGAAGGCGATCATCCCGGATCCGCGAAACGACGAGAACCTCGCGGTCGCGCAGACCCACCTGGCCATGATCCGTTTCCACAACCGCGTCGTCGACACACTCGGCGCGGGACCGGCCGGCACCCGCTTCGAACGGGCCCGGAGAAAGGTCACGAAGCACTACCAGTGGATGCTCCGGACGGACTTCCTCCCGAGGATCTGCGAGGCCTCGGTGGTCGACGACGTCTTCACGAACGGGCGGAAGGCGTTCGAGGTCGGCGTCTCGCCGACCGACGTCCCGACGATGCCGATCGAGTTCTCCGTCGGCGCCTACCGGCTCGGGCACTCGATGGTGCGCGCCGCCTACAACTGGAACAAGATCTTCGACGACGGCTTCGGCACGCTCGACCTGCTCTTCAACTTCACCGCGACGAGCGGGAACCTCGGCGGCTTCCCGCGGCTCATCAGCTCGTGGATCGCCGACTTCCGGCGGCTGTACGACTTCCCGGCCGGAGGGCACTCGACCCTGGGCGTGCCGCCGGCCAAGTTCAACGAGGCGATGCGGATCGACACGCGCATCGTCAATCCGCTCGAGTTCCTGCCGGGCTTCTCCGGCATCGAGGCGAACCTCCCCTTCCGCAACCTGACGCGGGCGAACATGGTCCGGCTCGCCACCGGTCAGCAAATGGTCACGTTCCTGCGGAGCAAGGGCATCTCGATCACGAAGCTGACGAGGGCCGAGCTCCATCACGGAGACGGCGGCGCGAACCTCGACAAGCTCACGAAGACGCAGCGTGACCGCGTGCTCACCGACACGCCGCTCTGGTTCTACATCCTCCGGGAGGCGGAGCTCAACGGCGGCAAGCTGACGGGCGTCGGGGCGCGCATCGTCGCCGAGACCTTCCACCGGGCGATGGAAGGAAGCGAATACTCAATCGTCCGCGACGCGTCCTTCAAGCCGACGCTCGGCCCGAACCAGTCGACGTTCCGCATGACCGACCTGCTCTTCTTCGCCTTCGAGGGGAAGAAGAAGCTACTCGCACCTCTGGGCTAGAAGGGATTCACGCAGTCGAGGGCCCACATCAATTCTTCGGCCCCTGAGCGGACCCGCACCGCTTCCTCTGCCTGACCGGCGGCCTCGAGGGCGCGCGCCTGGTCGAGCGCGACGCAGGCGCCGTCGAAAGCGAAGCCCAGCATTCGTTCCTCTGCCGCAGCCTCGCCGAGCCTCTCCGCCGCCTCGTCGGCTCGCCCCTCCCGTAGGGCGAGGAGGCTCTCGGCCACGACGAGGTTGTTCGCGAGGCGCCCGACGATCGGAGCCGCTGCACCGGCAAGGGACTCCGCGAGCGCTGCGAGCCGCTCGGCCTCACCCGCGGCGTCGAGAGCCCGGGCCATGGGATCGGTGGTCAGGACGACCGGCCAAAGGTCTCCGACCGAATCGAGGATCTCGTCCGTCGCCTCGCGCAGTTCCTCCCTCCGGCCGGCGAGGTGGAGCCACGGGACGACAGCGCACGCCATGGGCACGATCCTTTGCACCTCGCCGCTCTCCAGGGCCACCGCCTTTACGTCGGCGAGCAAGCGCGCGGCCGTCCCGAGGTCTCCTCGCCGCAGGGCGAGCGCCCCAAGGACGGGCTCCTGGACGAGCTTCGCGGCGGCCGTGAGCTGTCCCGGTTCGATCGCCTCGAGCCTCGCCTCGGCTTCCGTCCAGCGGCCGGAGGGGATCAGGACCTTTGCGATCAGCGAGAGCTCGGCGTACGCGGCGATGCTCGGGGGCGGCGGCCGCCCGTCCAGCCCGGTGATTGCAGTCGCCTCGATCTGCTCGGCCGGGAGGAAGCCGACAGAGGACCAGATGAAGTTGATGACCGCGCGCGCCGACTCTTCGAGCGCCCCCGCCGCCGAAGCCTGCTCGACGATGTCGAGAACGTCACCGGGATCCGGCGGCTCGGCGAAATTCGAGGCGAGGACGGTGAAGAGGTTGATGCGCCCGTTCACCTCGGCGAACGCGTCGCCCACTCTCCTCGCCACTTCGATCGTCTCGCGCGAGTGCTCGGCCGCCTCGGGGCGGTTGCGGAGCATCTCGAGCTGCGAGCGCCTCGCCAGCGCCCGCGCGAGCTGCACCGATTCGGGGAGGCCTTCGAGCGCGTCCACGGCACCGTTCGACGCCTGGAGCGCCTCCTGCCAGCGGCCGGTGAGCCACGAGACGCGCGAGCGCCAGCCGAGCGCGGCCGAGCGGAGCCGGTCGTCGAGGCCCTCGAGGGCATCCGCCTTGTCGAGCCACTGCAGCGTCTCGTCGAGCCGCCCCATGTGCAGCGACGTCTCGGCCAGCGCGACGAGCGCCGCGCCCTTCTCGTCTGCGGTCGTGGCGAGGTCGTACGCCGCTTCGAGGTGCTCCAGGGCCGCACCGAGCGCAGCCCGGCGCGTGGCGCGCTCGCCGGCCGTCATCAAAACGGCGTAGGCCTGCCCGAGAATGCCCGGATCGTCCTCCCCGTAGCCGATCGCCTCGCGGTAGTGGTACGAGGCGAGCTCCGCGGTCTCGACGTCGCGGCCGGGAGCGACGTTCTGGATCCAGTCAGCGACCTGAAGGTGGAGCTCACGGCGCTCGGGTCTCGCCAGCGACCCGTACGCCACGTCACGCGTGAGCGCGTGCTTGAAGCTGAACTCCTGGAGCCCCGCCATGACGGACACGGGCTGGAGGGACACGAGCCCGGTGCCGGTCAGGCCGGCGACGAGCTCCTCGTCGACCCCCACGGCGGAGGGCCAGAACACGCGCCCCACGACGGCGCAGCGGCGCAACGCCTCCCGCGCATCCCCGTCGAGGAGGTCGAGACGCGCGGCGATCACGCCGTGCACCGAGTCGGGAATGCGAAGCTCGGCGAGTCGCCTCGTGGCCGCCCAGCCGCCGTTCTCCCTTTCGAGCGCGCCCTCGTCGATGAGCATCTGCAACATCTCCTCGAGGAAGAACGGGTTGCCCTCGGCGCTCGAGAGGAGCGGCCTGCGTACGTCGTCAGGCACCCGGGCCTCGCCGAGGAGATTGGACACGAGCCGCTCCGATTCCTCCGCGTTCAGCGGCGTCAGCGAAAGGGCCGTCGCGTTTTGCTTCCCGGCCCCCCACGATGGATGCCCCGCCAGGAACTCGGGACGCGCGGTGCAGACGAGCAGGACGCACGAGTCCGCGATCCGGTCGACCAGGTGCTCGACGAGGTCGAGGAGCGCGGCGGAGGCCCAGTGGATGTCCTCGATCACGACCACGGTCAGACCGTTGCGCCCGAGCGCACCGACGTAGCGCTGCCAGCCGTCGGCCAGTGCGGCCCCGACGGCCTGCGTGTCCAGAGAGGAGAGCGGTGAGTCGTCCCCCGCGAGTCCGATCGTCCAGGCAACGGCGTCGAAGACCTCCTCCGCCCCCTGCTCGACCGCGGCCTCGACGGCGCCGCGCAGCTTGCCAAGGGCGACGTCGACGGGGTCGGTGTCGAGGATGTCCGCGTCTCCTTTCGCGGCCTCCGCGAGCGGCCAATAG
>Ga0111539_10007480_pt1 | contig 13986 bp, 9 predicted proteins | sample RhiMethybrSRZTD1_FD_79667 | JGI IMG/M metagenome (GOLD analysis project Ga0111539, IMG submission 79667) | Populus rhizosphere microbial communities from Tennessee, USA - Rhizosphere MetaG P. TD hybrid SRZTD1 (version 2) (version 2) | ecosystem: Host-associated > Plants > Roots > Rhizosphere >...
ACTCTCCACTTTTCCGTCGCCGGATGCCGTCGCCGATCGCCTGCGCGTGCTCTTTTTCACCTGCGCCGGCGGAGCGGAGAGCGACAGCCTCGTGCGCGGTAATCTGCCAACCTCGGTCCGGAACCGTCTGCTGCGGCGAGGGCTATCGTTTCAGCCCGATGTCGCGGTGGCCAACGGCGATCACGTGTACTGGGATCTCCATGCGCCACGCACACCGCTGGCGAGCAGGGACACGACCCGCCTCGACAGCTTCAACCGATCCGCTCTCGTTTTCGGCAACCGCAACGAAACCGTCCTCAAGCTCGCGGCGGCGCCGCAGATCGTGCCCGTCTACGGCACCGATTTCAGGTCGACGCCGGTGTTCTTTCTGCAAGACGATCACGACTACTTCGACAACGACGAGGGCACTGACGAGATCATCACCTTCCCGCCGCCCTGGTTTCAGCTTCAGCTGGCGCGAGCGACCCAACGGATGTACTACCCGGAATTTCTGCCCGATGCCACGCGCCCCTCGAACCTCCCGTGGTCGTCGGTGGACGATCGGTCCGACGTGTCGGAGAGCTTCGGCACGCTGCGGTTCGGACGACTGGCCGAGATTCTGTTGTATGACGTCCGCCGCATGATGACGCTCGCTGGCCCCAGCGCCGGTTTCATCACGCCCGAGGTCGAACAATGGCTGCACGCGCGGATGAAGGCGACCGAGGTGCGACACGTGGTGAACGCACCATCGAACCCACCCGGTTGGAGCGCCGGCAAGTGGGGCGAGTGGTATCCCGATATCCTCGACGATAGCGGGAAGCTGACCACCCAGAAGCCGAAGCCTTACTGGCAGAGCGGATGGTTGAAGCAGCACGATCGCCTGATGCAGTCGATGGCGGCGATGGATCGGCGGGTGCCGCTCGTGGTGAGCGGCGATCTTCACGCAACGGGAATCGGCCGAATGCTGCGCGCCGGGAGCCTCGATTTTCGCGCCCGTCCGATCACGACCGTGCTCTCGGGGCCGGTTGGGACGTCGCCTGCAGGCTTTCCATCGGCGGTTCGTGGCATCGCGCCGACACCGCCGGCGCACCTCGACCTCCAGGAGGATGTCAAGCCGATCGAGCAGCATGGGTTCATGCTGGCGGACTTCTTGCCCGATCGGATCGTCGTGCGGCTGTTCAAGTGGGACGTCAAGACCCAGCCGCCGGACGTCCTCGACACCTTGGAGCCATTTCATACCGTCGAACTGGGCCGCTAACTTTTTGCTGAGAGTGCTACCACCATGACCAGTCATTCTTTTGCGTGCTGCATCGCGACGCTTGTGGTGTTGACGGGTTGCTCGACCAGGCCGCCTGCCGACGCGAAAGAGGCTCCTACGTCCGCACCCCCGCTGTACGACAATCTCGGCAGCTACCATTTCGCCATCACGACATCGCGGCCTGAGGCTCAGAAATACTTCGATCAGGGGTTCACGCTGTCCTACGCGTTCAACCACGCGGAGGCGATTCGTGCGTTCCGACAGGCTGCGGCCATCGATCCATCGTGCGCGATGTGCGCCTGGGGCATCGCCTTCGCCCTCGGGCCCAACATCAATGCGCCGATTACCGAAGACGCGGCCAAGGAAGCGTTTGTCGCGATTGAACAGGCAAGAAAACTGGCCGCGGGCGGTTCGGACAAGGAGCGGATGTACATCGACGCGCTCGCGAAGCGATACGCGTCCGATCCGAAAAGCGAACGCGCGCCGCTCGACCGCGCCTATGCCGACGCCATGCGGGAAGTCGTGAAACGTTTCCCCGACGACCTCGATGCGGCAACCCTCTTTGCGCAGTCGCTCATGGACACATCGCCCTGGAACTACTGGAATCTGGATGGCAGTCCGCGAGCAAACACGAACGAAGTGGTGGCGTCCCTGGAGTCGGTTCTGGCGCGCAAGGCCGATCACATGGGTGCGATCCATCTCTATATTCATGCCGTGGAAGCGTCTCCCAATCCCGGGCGCGCTCTCCAATACGCCGACAAGCTGCCCGCGCTCTCACCGGGCGCCGGTCACATCGTCCACATGCCGGCCCATATCTATCTTCGGACGGGACGCTACGGCGATGCGTCCGAGGCGAATCAGAACGCGCGTAAAGCAGACGATGCGTACTTCGCCGGTGATCGGGCGAAGGGCAACATGATGTACGAGATCGGCTACTACCCGCACAACATCCACTTCTTCGTGGCCTCTGCATCGATGGAAGGGCGCCGGGCGGATGCACTCAAGGCCGCTGAGGAAGTGCGCGGAAAAATGCCGACCGAGATGCTGCGTGAGCCGTCGATGGCCGGAATGGTTCAGCACATGCACATGACGCCCCTGTTTACGAAGGTGCGGTTCGGGCTGTGGGACGACGTGCTGGCCGAGCCTGCGCCTCCCGATGATCTGCCCTACATGCGCGCGATGTCGCACGCCGCGCGCGGGCTCGCGTATGTCGGCCAGGGGAAAATGGACGAGGCGGCGAAGGAGCAGTCGGCGCTTGCCGCGCTCAGAGATGACCCGTCGTTGAAGACCCTCTACGTCTCTGGTGTGAATGTCGGCGCCGCCACGGTGGCCATTGCCGACGAGGTCCTCGCAGGTGAGATCGCCACGGGCCGTCGTCGTGTGGACGAGGCGATCAGGCACTTCACGAAAGCGGTTGCCCTGGAAGACGGGTTGACTTACATGGAGCCGCCGGATTGGCCGATTCCGGTTCGCCAGTTGCAAGGCGTGGCACTGCTGGCACTGGGGCGCGCCAAGGAAGCCGAGGCCGCGTTTCGCGGTGATCTGAAGAAGTTTCCCGACAACGGCTGGTCGCTCTCAGGACTCCAGGCGAGCCTCGAACAGCAGGGGCGGGCAGCCGAAGCCGCGGCGGCGAAAGCGCGTTTCGGGGAAATGTGGAAGCGGGCTGATACGCAACTGGTAGCCGCGCGGGTGCAGCCACCCGCGCGATAGCCAAGCTGGCTGACGGCTACGACTTTTTCGCGGCTCTTACAGCGGCCCATCGGCGCTTCTGCGCGTCGGAAATCGCTTTCCTCGCCTTTGCCGATAACTTGCGCTTGCGATGAACAACGGTGGCACCGCCGATGGCGGCAGCAACCGCTCCCGCGCGCCGGCCGCGACGGCGACCACTGTCGGTCGATGTGCCGGTCAACTCGGAGAGCAGACCCGCTGCGGTGTCCCGAATCTGCTGCAACTGTTTGGCGATCGTGTGGCGCTGTCCAATCCAGCCCTGGGCTTTGGCTTGCGCCGTGCCGAGCAACCGTCCTAGATCCTCGGCGAAACCCTCAATGCCCCGCGCCGGTCGTCCTCGTCGTGCCACGTCGCCCCCTTAGATAGGACTTACTTAGTTAGTTGTTAGTGAAGTTGAGGAGCAAGACTAAGCGATGACATTTGGACTGTCAAAGCAGCTCGACCGTGTTGATAACTTCCCTGGCACACGACGTTCAACGCAGAGATCGCAGAGATTAGTCGGGTTATACAGTAAATGTGAAGCGTCTCAATCGCTGACGACATAACGCTGGACGTCGCTGCTTCTGAGCGGCTCCAGGTCGGCGTCGCGATCGCGCGGGAGGCTGAGGAAATACTCGACCAGCGGCCGGTCGTCGGTGAGGATGGGCCCGGACCCAAGGAACGTCTTCAAATCGGCGGATCCAGCGCGATAGAAACTGAGCAACTGTTCGAAGGTTTCGGTGCCGAGGTCGTGCGCTCCTTGCGCGCGGCCGGAAAACTGAAGCTTCCGGTCGAAGTCGCTCTTGCGCAGTTGCAGCGGCTCGAGGGTTCCGATCAGGAGCGTGCCATCCATCCAGGCGGTGGCTTCGGGAAAGACACTCAGGAAAGTTCTGGCGATCGTCTTGTACTCCGCATCCGTCCCCGCCACCCACTGCAGCACCATGCCGCCGGGTTTGAGCACGCGTCGCATGAGCCGGAAATACTCCGCGGAGTAGAGATTGCCCGATCCCGCGTAGATGGGCAGGATGACGTCGGCGGTGATGACGTCGTATTTGCGCTCGGTGACGAGCATATGATTCCGCCCGTCGTCGATGTGCAAATGGACGTTCGGCCTCGTCAGCACGCTGTAGTTGATGTCGTCGAGGTATCTGGCGCCGCGGGCCACGGCCCCCGCGAGCTCGACGACATCGACGTCCACACCGTCGTGGATGCTGACGGCCCCTGCCGTCGCGCCGCCGCCAAGGCCGATCACCAGCGCCTCGCGCGCAAATGGATGCAGCATCATCGGCAGGTGGCCGATGTTGCGATGGGTTCGGGCCATGGCGCGTCCCGTGCTCGCCTGGTGGTTGCCGTTCACACTGAGCGAGATCTCGCCGTTGTTCGCCTGGTGGACGGCGGCGGTGGCCTCGACGCCTTCCTCCCGCCAGAGCAGTTTCTGCCCGCGATATCGCTGAATCAAGAACTGGTCGAACGGATCGTGCGAGGCAAACACGGCGAATCCAAAGACGAGAGACGCGATCGTCCCCGCGATCAGGCGAGACGACTTGCGCCATTCGGAAGCGGCGAGGAGGACCAGCCCCGATCCGAAGCTGAGCGCGGCCAGGGCGACGAGCGAGTTACGGCTGCCCAAGCGCGGTAGCAGCAGAAACCCCGCCGCAATCGAGCCGAGAATGGAGCCCGCGACGTTCAAGGAGTAGAACCTGCCGATCCGATCCGCGACGTTCCGCCCGCCCGCGGCGGTCCAGAGCCGCAGACCGATCGGGAACGCGATCCCCATCAGCAGCGCCGTCGGAAAGATGGCGAGCACGCTTCCAACGGTCTGATACACGAGCCACTCGTTCATGACATGGGATAGCCATGGACGCAGGGCGACCTCGATCGCCGACATGTGCCCGAGGCCCTCGAACGACAGCACCGCGGCGGTGCCCAACGCAAACTCCACGCTGGCGAGGATGCCGAGCCAGCGGGTCCGCCGATCGAGAAACGGCGTGACGAGCCAGCTTCCGATCGCGATTCCCGCCAGCAGTGTCGCCAGCATGAAGGCGAAACCGTAGACCGTCGGACGCAGGAACAGCGTCAGCACTCGGAACCAGACAACTTCAAGCGCGAGCGACGTGAAGCCTGACAGTCCGAAGACCCATAGGACGAGACGCAAGCGTCGGTGATCCAGGACGACAGGGGCGGCGTCCAAACCGCTTGTCGTCGCTGAATCGGACTCGGAGCTGTCGGCGGTTGCGCCTGAAGCGCTGACCTGCGTGCCCAGCAACACTGCCACGAGACCGACGAGCAGATTGATGGTCGCCGCGACCAGGAACGTTCGATGAATCCCACGTCCGGGAATCAGCGAGAGGCCTGCCAGGAGTGCGCCGACAATCGCTCCCGCGGTGTTCATGCCGTACAACAGCGCCATGCGCTCGCCGAGCCTCGACTCGCGAAACGCGGACGACTTGATCACGAGCGGCAGCGTCGCGCCCATGAGCGCGGTGGGAACAATCAGAACGCTGAAAGCGATAGCAAAACGGATGAGGGTGAGAATGGGCAGCGCGTGCGGGAGCGACGGATAGATCTGCACGTAGCCCTGCTGGAGCCACGCCAGCGCATTCGGGCTGGCCAACGCGGTGACGCCCACGAGAATCTCACACGCGCCAAACCACATCAGTGGACGACGGACGCGATCGCCGAATCGGCCCGCGACCAGGCTCCCGAGCGCGAGACCAGCCATGAAACTCGCCCAGACGGTGCTCGCGGCGTAAGTGGTGACACCGAACGTCAGACCAAGCAGCCGGAGCCATAGCACCTGATAGATCAGTGCGCTGACGCCCGAGCAGAAAAACAGGATCAGAAGCGCCGGCAACAGCCAGGCTTGACGAGTGGTGTGACTGGATGAGGTGACGACAGAAATAGCAGGGGAAGCATATCAGCTTTCAGCTGACAGCTCTCAGCCGTCTCACCTAAACGATCGCGTCCCGCCCCGGGCTCGAGCGCGCTTGGGCGCCTTGGCCGCGGCGCCCTCCGCCGGTGACGCCGGGGATCGCGCCGGTTCGAGCGGCAGCACGGTCGAATACTTCACCTGTTTGAGCGCGAAGCTCGACTTGATGCCGGCGACACCGTCGACCCGCGTCAGCACATCTTTGAGGAAGCGTTCGTAGGCCGCCACGTCGGGAACCACCACGCGCACGAGATAGTCGGCATCCCCGGTCATCAGATAGCACTCGAGCACTTCCGGCCGCCGCGTGATGGCATGCTCGAAAATCTCGAGTCGATCCTCGACCTGCAGATCGAGAGAGATCTGCACGAAGATCGTCACGCCCAGGTCGAGTGCCGCCGGATCGAGCAGCGTGACGTATTTCTTGATGACATGCCGCTCTTCCAATGTCCGGACACGACGCAGACACGGGGCCGGCGACAGCCCAACCCGGTCCGCCAGTTCCGCGTTGGAAATACGGGCCTCCTCCTGGAGATGCTTCAGGATTTTCCGGTCGATCTCGTCGAGGCGGTCTCTGGTTGCCATGATGATGCTCGGATGGAGGATTGAGCGCAATTATATTGCGTTGGCGGCGGTGGATGTCGTGCGAATCGCAACCCTGCGTGGCGCCGGTTTCGCTACCATCAAGAGGATGTCTCCTTCAGCTGGCACGACGGTGCAGGCCACGCTCTCAGTCGACGCGCGCATCCGCTGCCTCCGGGCGCTCGAGCAGAAGATTCTCTGGCTCGCCGTCTGGATGATCCATCACGCCAATCACATCCGGCCGAAACGTGATGGCCTCAAGGTCGGTGGTCACCAGGCTTCGTCGGCGTCCGTCGCGACCCTGATGACCGCGCTCTATTTCGACGTGCTGCGCCCAGAAGATCGCGTCGCCGTGAAGCCCCACGCGAGCCCCGTGTTCCACGCGATTCAGTACTTGCTGGGCCGGCAGTCGAAAGAGCGTCTCGAACGGTTCCGGGCGTTCGGTGGAGCGCAAGCCTACCCGTCGCGCACCAAGGACGCAGACGACGTGGATTTCTCGACCGGCTCGGTCGGCCTTGGCGTGGCGATGACGAGCTTTGCCGCGCTCGTCCGCGACTACGTGCGCCTCAAGGGCCTGGCCAGCGGTCCGGTGACGACCGGCCGCATGATTGCCGTCGCCGGCGATGCCGAGTTCGACGAAGGCAACATCTTCGAGGCCTTGCTCGAGTCGATGAAGCACGACATCCGCAACGTCTGGTGGATCGTCGATTACAACCGCCAGAGTCTCGATGCCGTGATTCCCGATCGATTTTTCCATCGCCTCGACTACATGTTCACGGGCATGGACTGGCGCGTGATCACGTTGAAGTACGGCACGCTGCTGGAGAAGGCCTTTCAGCGTCGCGGCGGCGATGCGTTACGCGAGTGGATCGACGCCTGCCCGAACTCGCGCTATTCGGCGCTGGCCTACAAGGCAGGTGCGGCCTGGCGGGAACAGATTCTGCGCGATCTGGGCGACACGGCCGGAATCAGAGAACTGCTCGATGACCACGACGATGAGAGCCTCCACAGGCTGATGACGAACCTCGCCGGGCACGATCTGGAATCGGTGCTCGACGCGTTCCACGGCGCCATGGACGATCAGCCGACCTGCTTCATCGCCTACACGATCAAGGGCTACGGTCTGCCGTTTGCCGGCCACAAGGACAACCACGCCGGCATGATGACGCCCGAGCAGGTGGAAATCTTCCGCAAGCGCATTGGGGTTGGAGACGGAGAGGAGTGGGACGCCTTCGCGAGCCTCGACGTGCCAGAAGACGAACTGCGATCGTTTCTGGCCTCGGTGCCGTTTGCGCAGCCGGCGACGAGACGCTACCAGGCGAGCCACGTGATCGTGCCCGAGGCGTTCGAGCCGCCGATGAGCGAAGCGATGTCGACGCAGCTCGGCTTCGGGCGGATTCTGGCCGACATCGCCCGTACGCATCCCGATCTGGCGGATCGGATCGTCACCACTTCTCCCGACGTGACCGTCTCCACCAATCTCGGCGGCTGGGTGAATCGACGGGCGATCTTCGACACCCGCGATCGCAGCGATGTGTTTCGCGATGAGCAGATCGCCTCCGCGCAGAACTGGACGATGTCGCCAAAGGGCCAGCACATCGAGCTGGGGATTGCCGAAAGCAACCTGTTCATCCTTCTCGCGGCGCTCGGTCTCTCGGCACCGTTGTTTGGGATCAGATTGCTACCGATCGGTACCGTCTACGACCCCTTCATCAACCGGGGGCTCGATTCGCTCAACTACGCGTGCTACCAGGACGCGCGATTCATTTTGGTCGGCACCCCGGCGGGTTTGTCGCTCGCGCCCGAGGGCGGTGCGCATCAGTCGGTGTTCACGCCGCTCGTCGGGATGGGGCAGCCTGGTCTCACGGCCTTCGAGCCGGCGTACGTGGACGAGCTCTGCGAAATGCTGCGCTGGAGCTTCGAACATCTGCAGGCAGACGCTGGCGGAGCGGTCTATTTGCGGCTGTCGACCCGCCCACTCACGCAGCCGGCGCGGACGCTCACCCCGGAGATTCGGCATCAGATCCTCGAGGGCGGCTATTGGCTGATCGAGCCGGGGCCCGACACTGAGCTGGCGATCGTGGCATGCGGACCGGTTGTGGCGGAAGCGATCGAAGCGCACGGCCAGCTGCTGGAGGATTTTCCGGACGCCGGTCTGCTGCTCGTGACCTCTCCCGATCTCCTGCAGCGCGGCTGGCGACAATCTCTAACCTCGTCTGGCGCGCCTGGCTCGCACATCGATCAGCTGTTGAACGTGCTTCCCGATCGTGCCGGTCTCGTGACGATCATCGATGCCCATCCGGCCACGCTCGCCTGGCTTGGAGCCGTGAGGCGGCATCGGATCATCCCGCTGGGAGTGGAGCGTTTCGGCCAGTCGGGCGACATCCCCGACCTCTATCGCGCCTACGGCCTCGATGCGGAGGCTATCGTCGCGGCCGCTGCTCATCTGTGCCTTCCGTAGTCCTTGGTCCTTAGGCCTTGGGCCTTGGTCCGTACTTGGTCCTTTGTCCGTACTTGGTCCCTGGTCCTTAGTCCGGACCACATACGATACGGGCCAAGACGGGCCAAGACGGGCCAAGAACTAAGAACGTAGAACTAAGAAGTAAGAACTGAGAACCGAGAACCGAGAACGACGAGTTTCTTAAGGCAGCGCTGAGTATTTCTTGACGATCTCCTGCGCCATCGGGAGGCTGACCGGGCAGGTGGGATCATCGAGGCGGCAGACCGCGAGGGTGAGGGCGCAGCCGCAGGTGCAGTCTTCGGTGAGGAGAGCCTGGACCACCGCTTTCTTCTGCGTCTCGTTCAGCTTCGTGAGATCGATCCCCGGGATGTTCTTGGCTTCGGCGGCGCTTTCGACGCGCGCCTTCTCCGAGTTCTCGATGCGTTCAACTTTGGTCGTGGTGTCCAATCCGGCGAGCACGCGCGTCTCGGCCTCGGTGTTGACCGGATTCAGGAGGCCGACGTGTTTCTGAGCGATGCGTCCCTCTCGATCCACCACGAACGTTGTCGGCAGCGCGGCCACGCCGCGGAAGATCTTCCGGATTTCCGGTGTGGTCATGACGACCGGATAGTTCATCCCCTGATCGGCCGCGAATTTCTTGACCTGGTCGACCGCGATGTCGTCTTCGGAAACGCCGATGACCACCAGGTTATCGTGATACTTCTTTTGCAGCGCGATCAGATCGGGAATTTCGGCGCGGCAAGGCGGACACCAGGTCGCCCAGAAGTTGACGAGGACGACTTTTCCGCGCCAGTCGGCCGAAGAAATCGACCGGCCTTCGAGATCGGTCATCGTCAAGGCCGGCACGGTTTCGAGAGTCTTGAAGAGCCGCACGACCCCGACGGTTTCACCGCCCGCGTCCGTTGCGCCCGGCGCGGTTTCTCGGTTGCGGACCTGAAGGACGATCCACAGGCCGCCAAGCACCAATGCGAGGAGGGCGACAATCGCGGCGGGAAGAGTCCACTGGCGGGCTCCCATGGGCGAGGTGATCGTAACATACGGTAGAATCTGAGCCTTTGCGGCGGCTCCCCGCGGAGCGCCGGACTGAAAAACCCGAACAAAAGGGACGAGAAACATGACCCGAAGGACCGTGGCGTGGGCCCTCATCGCGCTGGTTGCGGCGTGCACAGGAACACTGGTCGCGCAAGCTGGGAAGACATTCAAGACCAGGCTGGCGCCCGTGCCGATGACCACGGCGATGGCGTCCACCGTGGCCGGCCTCGGAACGGTGTCGGCAGTGCTGAACGGGAACAAGGTCACCTTCACCGGCACCTTTGAAGGTCTCAAGTCGCCGGCGACCATCGTGCAGATCCACAAGGCACCGCGCGGCATTCGCGGCCCTGTCGTCGAGAAGCTGGATCTGAAGGTCACCAACAACCCCAACGGCACCAGCGGGACGATCAATGGAGTCCTCGAGTTCACGCCGCAGCAGGTGGCGGATCTCGAGAAGGGCTGGCTCTATGTGCAGCTTCACAGCGAGAAGGCTCCCGAGGGAAACCTCTGGGGATGGCTTCAGTTGCAGGAGAACCGACGATGACGACTGATTCGCAGCGGCGACCTTCCATATTTCCGTTGATCGTCGCTGCGATGGCCGCCGTTCCTCTGGTGGTGTCGATGGCGGGCCAGCAGGCGCCGCGTCCGTCGGTGTTTACCGCCGCGCAGGCTGCGGCTGGGCGTCAGACCTACCTGGCGAGTTGCGCCAGCTGTCACCAGCCAGACCTTAGCGGCCAGAACGAAGCGCTGCCGCTTGCCGGCCCCAACTTCATGACCACGTGGGGAAGCCGCAGCACCCGACTCCTGTTTGAGCAGATCCAGGGCACGATGCCGCCGGGCAACGCCAATCTGTCCGAAGAACAGTATTTGTCGATCGTTGCGTTCATCCTGCAGTCCAACGGGGCGACTCCGGGAGCGCAGCCGCTCGCGCCATCGGGCGCGTTGATCAGTTCGATTGCCACCGGTCAGCCTCCGGCAACGGCGGCTGCAGCCATTGGCGGCGCGCAGGGTGCGCCGGTCGCGGGACAGCCTCCGGCGGGTGGTCGTGGTGCGGGGCGAGGAGCGGATCCTGCTGCGGCTGGACGCGGCCAGGCGGCGGGCGGTGGACGCGGACAGGCGCCGGGTGGCCGTGGCGCGGGCGCTGGACGCGGCCAGGCGGCGGCAGATGAGACCGATGGCGCCGCGGCAGGCGCTGGTCGCGGACGCGGCGGCGCTGCGGCTCCGCGGCTCGGCGTCACGGTCGCCGGTGAAGTGAAGAATTACATTCCGGTCACCGAAGCCATGCTGCGGAATCCGGATCCCGGTGACTGGTTGATGGCGCGCCGCAACTATCAGGGATGGAGCTACAGCCCGCTCAACGAGATCACGCGCAGCAATGCGAAGGATCTCAAGCTGGCGTGGGTCGCGCCGATGACCGACGGCGGCGGCGCCAACCAGCCGATGCCGCTCGTGCACAACGGCACCATGTATTTGATCAAGACGATGAACGTCGTCCAGGCGCTGGATGCCAGGACCGGTGATCTGATCTGGGAGAACCACGTCGGGCCAGAGCAGGCAGTCGGCTTCGGCTCGATGCGCAACTTCGCGATCTACGAAGACAAGGTCATCCTCGCGACCACCGACGCACGCCTCGTCGCCTTGAACGCGCGCAACGGCGAAAAGATCTGGGACGTCGTGGTCGGCGATCGCACCAAGGGCTATTCGAACACCAGCGGCCCGATTGTGGCGCGCGGCAAGGTGATCCAGGGTTTACAGGGATGCTCGAACTACAGAGAAGAAGATCGCTGCTACATCAGCGCCTACGATGTGAACACCGGCAAGCAGCTCTGGAAGTTCTACACCATCGCGCGCACCGGTGAGCCGGGCGGCGATACGTGGGGCAAGCTGCCGGATGCGATGCGCGCGGGCGGCGAAACCTGGATTGCCGGCAGCTACGATCCGGACCTCAACCTCACCTACTGGGGCATCGCGCAGGCGAAGCCGTGGATGCCCGCGAGCCGCGGCAATTCCGTGTTCGACGCGTCGTTGTACTCCGCGTCAACCGTGGCGTTGGATGTCGACACCGGGAAACTGGTCTGGCACTTCCAGCACATTCCGGGCGAGTCGTTCGATCACGACGAGGTCTTCGAGCGCGTGCTCGTCGATATCGGCGACCAGAAGGTGGTTTTCACAATCGGAAAGGCCGGCATTCTCTGGAAGCTCGATCGCAAGACCGGCAAGTTCATCGCCCACAAGGAAACGGTCTACCAGAACGTCTTCGATCGCATCGATCCGAAGACGGGCGTGCCAACCTATCGTGCCGATGTCATCGAGCAGAAGGTCGACCAGTGGCTCCAGGCCTGCCCGAGCACCGAGGGCGGCCACAACTGGCAGGCGATGAGCTACAACCAGCCAGCGGGCCTGCTCATCATCCCGTTGAGCCAGTCCTGCATGGAGATGCAGCCGCGCGCGATCACGCAGCAGCTCGGGTCTGGCGGCGTCGGCGCCGGCCGTCGCTTCTTCGAGATGCCGGGCACCGACGGCAACGTCGGCAAGCTGGCCGCCTACGATGTCGCGTCGATGAAGGAAGTCTGGAGCCGCGAGCAGCGATCACCGTTTCTCACCGCGGTGCTCTCGACCGCGGGTGGCGTCGGCTTCGTTGGGGATCTCGATCGGACGTTCAAGGCGTTCGACGTCAAGACCGGCGACACGCTCTGGCAGACGCGCCTCAGTACCTCGGTTCAGGGATTCCCTGTCTCGTTCACCGTCGGTGGCAAGCAATACGTCGCCGTGACGACGGGTCTTGGCGGCGGCAGCCCGCGGGATGTGCCGCGCACGATCATTCCCGAGGTGAAGTACCCCGACACGGGCGCCGCGGTGTTCGTGTTCGAGCTGCCCGACAAGAAGTAGCGCGACCCTGGGCGCAGTCATTCAGGCGGTGTTCGTCGGGATGCTGATCGTCCTCGTCGGGACGATCCCGCGGAATCTTCTCTTCGGGGCGAACCTGCGCTACTACCCAGGTGTGCCGTGGGCGATCCCGGTCACTGCCATTTACCTCTGGTTCTTCTGGCGATACCTGCAGGGCGCTGGTCCACCGGCCGACACCGCAGACCAACGACGCAAAAGTCTTCGCGCGAACCACGTGTCCGGTCGCCTCTGGGCCTGGGCGCTCCTCGCCGGCGGCCTCGCCATCGTCGCGCTGGTTTTTGCGCTTCGCCTGGCGAATCGACTGGTCGCGCTGCCAGAACAGACCCTCACCGATCTCACGCAAGTGCCTCAGATCACCATGATGTCGTTACTCCTGATGGCCGCCCCTGTTGCCGGCGTGATCGAGGAAGCGGCGTTTCGCGGTTACATGCAGGGCCCGATCGAGGAGCGCTATGGGTTGACGGTTGCGATTCTCATCACCGGCACCATGTTTGCGGTCGCCCATTTGGATTTCACACCGGTCCTCTGGCCGTACTACGTGGCGGTCGCCGCGATCTACGGAACCGTGACCTACCTGACGAAGTCGATTCTGCCAGCCGTTGTCCTGCATACCAGCGGCAACCTGTTTTCGAACTTCGATCTGTGGCTGCACGGCCGGGCAGAGTGGCAGGCGCCATCGGGATCGACGGGGCTCGTCTGGAGCACCGGTGTTGATCGCTCGTTCTTGATCGCGAGCCTGGCGCTCGTGATTGTCACGGCTGCGACGGGGTGGGCGTTCGTGCAGCTCGCACACGTTGCCCGGAAGCGTCGGCCGTGAGGCCCCTTGCTCCACTGCAGCTCCTGCGATGGATTGATCGGGCAAGCGTCAGGGTTTGCCGAGTTTCAGGAGCACGATCCCGCCGATGACGAGGGCAGTGCCTGCCAGCTTGGCCGGCGAACTGCCTTCATGAAGCAGCAGAACTCCGAGCAAGTACGCCGTGACCGCTTCCAGCCCCAGGACGACGATGTAGGTGGTGGACATCGGCTGGTTGCGCATGGCGAGGGTTTGGAGCGCGGCGCCAATGAGAAACAGCGCGAACACCAGCAGGCTCGGCCCGACCCGGGTCAGCCCGGACGCCTGCTTCATAAAGTAGC
>Ga0111539_10007484_pt1 | contig 13982 bp, 5 predicted proteins | sample RhiMethybrSRZTD1_FD_79667 | JGI IMG/M metagenome (GOLD analysis project Ga0111539, IMG submission 79667) | Populus rhizosphere microbial communities from Tennessee, USA - Rhizosphere MetaG P. TD hybrid SRZTD1 (version 2) (version 2) | ecosystem: Host-associated > Plants > Roots > Rhizosphere >...
CGAGAATCTTCTCCTGCGCCGTGAGAACGCCGCCACCCAAACATTCGGCGGGAAAGGTCGTCGGCATGTTGATGGTGTTGTTGACGTGGAAGTCGCTGAACACGACGCGTCCGCAGATCTTGTCCGGATCGCTTGGCACGAGGACGGGGGTGTCGACCGTCATGAGCTGCACGTTGGAAGGATTCTCGCTGTAGAGCCAACGCACGCCCCCCTGTCCTGCCGGAACCGCGTTCAAGTCGTGGCGGGGATTGCCGATCGAAACTTGCGGCGGGTTGGCGCTGGAAAGCGCGCCCACGTGCCCGAGCCACGCCGCGAAGTCCTGACCTCTGGGGTTCATGATGTCGACGTTGGCGATGAGAGGATCGATGGGCGTCATCTGGGCGGTCTGCCATGTCCCCGCCGTGGCGAAAGGGCCGTTTTGGTAGAGCCAAGTGAAGCTGTAGTGCGTTGCGAAAACGCGGCCCCCCTTGGTCGTGTAGTCGACGAAGTTCGTGAGCGCCGGTGCGGTCTCGTCGCTGATCAACCCTTCGCAGGGGAAGAGGATCTGATCGTACTTGTCCCACGTGGCTGCCGAATCGACGAGGGCGCTCTGGGCTGGCGTGTTCGCGTCGTAGCTCGCGCCGTTGTTTCGATAGAAGTGGATGCGACCCGGGCCGGTCGGGTTGGAGAACTCGCTGTCCGCAACGCCGATCCCGCGCAGAATGCACTCCAGCGCATCGTTGCCCCCCGTGGACACCGCCGTCAGCGGGATATTGCCTTCCAATTGCGTGCGCGGAAGGCGCGCCGTGCCGCCCGGGAGCTCGTTGTTCACGCACGGCAACACGTGGATGGTCGTCTCGTAGCGCCAATCACCGAGCTGTACGACGAGGGGGATTCCGGCGCCGGTCGGCACGTTCGTGAGAACGAAGTCGCCGTCGGCGGCGGTAAAGGTCCATGCGATCGCTTCGTCGCGGGTAGGTGCTGTGCACTTGTGGCAAGAGGGCCCATCGGCGAGAGGGGGGAGCTTGCCCCCCAAGGCGACGTTCGGGATGAAGACGGTCGCGCGGTAGAGCGGATCGGGATTGGTCAGCGCGCCCGTGACGGCCTTGCCATGCACGGTCGTTATGCCACTTTCGCACTTGGGGATTTGCGGACAGAGCGGGCAGGGGGCGTCGCACACGTTCGGCGTCCGCGCTCCGCAGACTTTCCCGGCGCCGCAATTGCCGCAGTCTTGAATGCCGCCGCAGCCGTCGCCAACGAGCCCGCAATAGGTCGCGCCGAAGACCGAGCAGGGGACGGGCTTGCAGTCGCCGCCAGGCAGGTCCGCGAGCGTGTCAGGCGGGCCAGTCACGTCGGGTGGAACCGAGACGTCGGGAGCCGAAACGTCGGGAACATTGCTCGCGTCGGGCAGGCCGGCGGAACCCCCGGTTCCACTCGTGCCTGCGGTGCCGCCGGCGCTTCCCCCCGTTCCGTTGCCCGCCCTACCCGCAGCGCCTCCGGTCATCCCCGCGGTTCCACCAGAACCCGTGGTGCCGGCAGCTCCGCCGGTGGAGCCACCGGTCCCCGCGCTTCCGCTCGTGCCGGCACTTCCGCCAAAACCCCCAGAGCCCGCAGTGCCGCTGGAGCCGGCAGCTCCGCCGTTCCCGCCAGTGCTCGAGCCGCCCCCCGTGGATGTATCGGCTGTGTTCGACGCATCTACTGCGCTCGAACCGGCTGCGCCGCCGCTTGCGTCGTCGGTGGCAAGGTTTGTCTGTCCGCCGCAACCCAAGGCGAAAGCGAGCGCGATGAAGAATCGTCGGATCGTCGGGGGGCGGACGGTCGGTACGGCGGTGGGCACAGGAGCCTCCAGCGCGCATCTCGGAGGATGGCTCTAGGTCATCATCAAACCAATGCGTGCGGATGAAAGAAAGTCTTCTTTGTTAACAACGAGTCGACCGCGACCGCGGCGGGCATTGTAGAGACGCTACCATCCGGTCGTCGCCTCGGCACTTTGCCATCTTGCGTCGCGAGCCTTGTCGGTAGGCACGGCACGCGTTCGGCGCGACAATGACGGGATCGTGCCTCTGAGCCGGCCTACTTCGCGACGCCCCTTTCCCGGGCCCCTCCCTGCGGAATACGGCCGGCGCGTGCGCGGGTTTCGCGTCTATCTGCGGCGCTTGGCTCTCGCGGACCAGGCGGAGTTCCTCCGCCTGGTCCGCGAGAGCCGTGACACGCATTACCCGTGGGTGGCGCCCCCCTCGGGGGGCGCGGGATTTCAGCGGCTCTTGCAACGCGCCGAAGAGGGGACCGTCGTGAGCTTGCTCGTTCGCGAGCGGGGGAGCGACGCGCTGGTCGGCGTTTTCAACCTGAGCCAGATTTTCCGCGGAAACTTCCGCAATGCGTACCTCGGCTACTACGGGCACGTCGCGTTCGCCGGGCGAGGCTACATGACGGAGGGGCTCGTTCTAGTCGTTCGCTACGCGTTCGGCAAGGTGGACCTTCATCGTATCGAAGCCAACATCCAGCCCGGCAATCGCCGATCCATCGCGCTAGTCGAGAAATGCGGCTTCGCCAAGGAGGGCTTTTCGCCACGCTATCTCAAGGTGGCCGGCCGCTGGCGCGATCACGAGCGGTGGGCCATCACGGTCGAAGGGTGGCGCGCTCGTAAGAGCGCGCGCCCTTCGACCGAAGGTTCCAAAAAGTGAGCCCGCGCGGGTGAACACCCGCGCGGGCTCGCGCTGTCGACAGAGGGTGCAGTGTCAGTGACGACGGCGGCGACGCGCGAAGAGCGCGACCGCGCCGAGCACGGAGGCCGCCCATGCGCCGGTGTTGGACGGCCGGCTCTGGGACTGCGCGATGCGGCAGCCGCAATCGCCGTCGTCACCACCGCCGCTTCCGCCGGCGCCCGCGGTGCCGCTGTCGCGGGCATCGGTGCGCACGTCGGTTGCTCCGTCGCGGGGTGCGTCGGTCGCGGTGACGTCGGTGACGCCATCGGTGGCCGCGTCGCGGCCACCGGCGGCGCCCGCTGCGCCATCGCGTCCGGCGTCGGTGCCGCCGGCTCCGCCGGCGCCACCGCCGCCGTCCCTGCCGGCATCTGTGCCGCTATCGGTTCCCGCGTCCATCCCGCCTCCACCGCCGGCAACGATGATGTTGACGGTGTCCGACGCGCCGTGCGGCCCGTCGTTCACCTGGAGGCGCAACGTGACGATGCTCGGCGTGGCGGGCGCCGTGAACGTCGGTTTGGCGGTCGTCGGGCCGGCGAGGGTCACCGTGGGGCCGGACAGCTGATCCCACGCGTACGCGAGGGGGCTCGGTCCGGAAACGGGATCGGAGCTGCCGCTTCCGTCGAGCGTCACCATCGCATTGATGCCGACGTTCTGATCCATGCCGGCGTTGGCGATCGGAAGGCCCGAGCATGCCGCTGCATCGGCTGCCTGCGTGGGGAAGGGCTTGTTGGTAATCCCCTGGAATCCGATGTTGTCGACGAGCCACCCCGGCGCGCCGGTGCCGGTATCCGTACCCAATCGGAAGCGGACTTTGATGGCCTTGCCAGCCAGGGCCGTTCCGAGGTCGACTGTCACCGCGGTCATTGTCGGGTAGCCCGTGCTTGTTGCGGCGAAGGCCCGGCGTCCCTGCAGTGGGTTGTCGACCTGTCCTGCCGCGACCGTCAGCGTCTGGTTGTAACCGGGGTCCTTGATGGTCGCGATGTCGATCCAGTTCGTGCCATCTTCGGAGTACTCGATGACGCCGCCGTCGAAGTATTGCGTCGTGTTGGCCTCGAAGCTGTAGGCATGGCGGAACGACATGATCAGGTTGCCGCTGGCCGCGACGTTGAGGGTCGGCGAGACGAGCGCTTCGTCACCCCGGACGGCGATGTCCTGACCGTGCCACTGGTTGTTGGCGCCGGGGCCCGTCGTCCGTTCGCGTCCCCACGACGGCGTAGCGGGGGGCGGCGCGCCCGAGTCGGGGGGCGCCACGCCGCCATCGGCAGTCGGCAGCGGAATATGCACGGTGTCCCAAACCGGCGTGTCGCTTTCGACGTCGTCGGTGGCGGAGCTGCCCGGGATGTTGTCGCGATTGACCCAAACGGGGAAGTCGACCGGTGTGTTCGCCGTAAACGCGTCCGGATCGTTGACCGTGATCGTGACCGGTAAGAGAACGAGCGACATGAAGCTCGGGTCGAGCGTGACCTTGAGCCGCACCGTGGTCTCTTTGAACGGCTCGAGCGTCGGCAACTGAACGACGCCGTTGTTCTCGAGGGTCACCCCCGGCACTGACGTCTGCACCGTCACTGTCGTCTTGGTGAGGTCGCTCACGCCGTTGTTGACGAGCTTGATGGTGAGCAAGCCCTCTTCCTCGGCGTCGAGGTAGCCGTCGCGATCGCAGGACTTGACGCTGTCGTCGAGCGACGTCGACAAGTACCGGATGTCACCCTTGACGGCGTAGCTCTCCACGACGCCGACGAGATCCGACGACGCCTGGGGCGGCGATTTCGCTCCGGTCCCGGCACCGCGCCGAGCAAACGCCTTGGCCATCACCAAGAGGTCCTGCTTGTCGACGGCCGCGGCCGCAGCGAGGATGGCGTCGCGCTGATCGGTGTAGGTCGGCGACGGCGGCGTCATCTTCATGCCGGCCACGATGTAGTTGGCCACGCGGCGATGGGCCTCGGTCCACGTCATGCGCGAGATCGGCGGCGCGCTCTCGGCCAGCATCGCCATGTGGACTTCGTGCATCATCGTCGTCCACACTTCGCCGGCCGCGTGCACCTCGTTGTTCGGATTGGTGGACGGCGACATCGGCGTCGTCGTCGGAAGCGGTTCGCCGGCCTGGATGTGGCGGAAGGTGAGCGCGTTCTTCTTGAAGTCCGTCGAGTAAGGCGCGCGCCGAATGCCGAAGTACCAAGGATCGACCTCGATGCCCTGGCCGGCGTAAGCGGCCACCGGATAAACGCCGTCGAGCTTCTCACCTTCGTGCGACAGCATGTGCAGCGCAACGAAGTCGCCCCAGCCTTCGCTCATCGCGCTGCATTGCGTATTGCCGCACTGCACGAGGCGAAGGTGGAAGTAGTGCCCCCACTCGTGACCGCTGATCGTGTTGTCGATCGTGCCGTCGCTCTCGACGCCGATGGCGCGCTGCATCCTCAAGGTGAGCGTCGAACCGTCGGCCGCGAGCGCGTTCCTGATGAGGGCGCCGTCGGCCGCGGTGACCGCAAAGGACGGGATCGTCGCCTTCGGATTGGGGCGGCCCGACATCGATACGTTGGTGCTGCCGGCGCTCAGCACGATCATGCCGGCCGCGCCTGCCGCTTGCACCTTGGTGATCTTGACGGCCGGGGTACAACCGCCCCCTTCCGCGACGATGGCGATCTTGCCGGCGACCGCCGACGTGACGTTGCCGCACGCATAAATGTCGGGGCCGGTTCCGGCGTCGCTGCCGTCGGTGCCATCGGCGCCGTCGCGAGCGTCACTGCCGCTGTCGCCGCCGTCGCGTCCGTCGACTCTGACGTCGGTGGCGGCATCACCGCCGTCCGTTCCAGCGTCACTCACCGTGGGCGGGCCAGGGAGCGCCAGCACAGCCTGCTGCGTGACATCGAAATTCTGCGGGCCCCAGGTTCCAATCCCGAAGGGCCCCGCGAACGTCAACGCCGGAGAGGTACCGGTCAGCGTGCGGCTGCTCTCGATGCCGCTCCAGAGGTACATCTGCATGCGCGGCGAGGTGCCCTCGGCGCGGGTGCTCATGTTGGCGTTGTTGCGCGTGCCCCACGGCGCGTCGTCCTGCGCTTCGACCTTGAGCGGATCGTTGCCGAGGCCGCCGCGACCGAAGTTGTCGAGCTGCGCGTTGCCGGCGGCCTCGTTGAACCCCGAGTCGTACCAATAATCGTGCAGCCAGTTGGTCGTGTAGAAGAGCTGCGTCACCGCCGCCATGCGCTGCGGGTCGTTGAACACCGGGTTCGGCACGTTGGGATCGTTGTATTGAGGATCCTTGGTCGGGTCGTAGACGCGATCGAACGTGTTGGGGGACGTCGCGGTGGCGTGCACGTCGCCCGAAGCCGGTGTGAAGCCGTCTTCGGAGGTGGTGTTGTTATCGCTATAAGCGTTGACGTTGTTGCCATTGGTTTCCGTCGCGCCGGTGGGGAGCCACGGGTCCGCCGCTCCAGCGGGGTTCTTGTTGAACCCTTCCATCGCGACGAGGTTCGGCATCGTGTAGAGCGGAGTCGGTTTGCTGAAGTCCTGATTGCCGGTCTTGTGCGGCGAGTAGTCGGTCTGCGGGCCGTCGAAAGGCTGCTTGGTGCCGGTCGTGTCGGCGAACACGCGATAGTTGAAGACTTCGGACTGCGTGATCGACATCCGCTCGAGGACGCTGCCGTCCTTGGCGCTCACGATGTAACGCCAGCCGTCGTTGTCGCTGCTCTCGTCGGTGCGCGCGATGAATTCGACGAAATATGCCGCCTCGAGGACGCCCCCGTTGGGCATGTAGACTTTCTTGATGGTGGCGTTGTCGACGAGGCGAGCGCCCGCGGCGCGCGACGCCGCGGCAAAGGCGTATTCGGAGTAGCCGTTGCGCGTTCCGACCGGCTCGAAGGCGCTCTCGTCGAACCCCGTGCCCATGCGATCGGTGAGCGCTTGCGCGAGGGCCTGCCCTTCGGACAGCGTGAACTGGTTCCAGCCGAGCTTGCCGGGATGGAGGCTTCCCGACATGGCGACGAGCTGGCGATCGGCCGTCATGGCGACCGCTTGCCGCACGCCGTAAACCTCGATGCCGTCGATCGCCTGACGGAAGCTGACGATGCTGGCGCCCCCTTGGAGCGGGTGGACATCGTGCAGGGTCGCGCTGGCGACGACCGCCTGCGAGAGACCGTACGTCGTCGCGTGATGAGCGAGATGCGCGCGCGCGGCCACTTCGGGCGCCGCGGCGGCGAGCGAAACCGGAGCTACCTCTTCACGCACACCCCACATGAACCGCGGAACATTGCGGGCAACGTCGGTCGAAGCCACGATCCCCTGCGACGGGGCGAGCAGCTGCGGCGTCGAGTCGACGCTCTGGGTCTTCGCCGGTGAGGGCGCCGGAGACGGCGTCGGATCCTGCGGCTGCGAGGAGCACGACAAGAGCGACCCAGTGAGGGGGAGGCTCGCAACGAGCAGAGCCCGGAAAGTGAGAGGGCGGTTCGGCGATCGCATCGTGGTTCTCCGACCTAGAGACGTACGTCTCGTGAACGTGGGACTTCGCTGCGGCGCCACGAAGCGGCGAAACATAGCGCCTTTGAACTGACGCAAGTCCCCTAACAGTTTTGCAGCCCGCAACCAAGCACTAGATCGATGGCGCAGTGCGAGATCGCGCAGCGAGCAAGTCTTTCCATGCAGCGAGCCGCGCGGCGTCGGCGTGGCGCGTCTGGCATATTGGAATGCGATGGACGCGCGACGCCCCACCGCCTTGTGCCCGGTGGCAGCGTTTCACGGTCGCTATGGCCATCGACGCGAAGCGTCGTCCAGCAACCCCGACGTCACGCGAGCGTTGCCGGCCCGCCGTCCCGTTATGCCGCGCTGCGGTGGACTGCGTCGCTGAGCAACGATGCACGCCCTGCTCCGCCGCCTCGTCGATGTTCGCGACAACGAAGCGTCCAGCCTCATCGGGTCCTTTCTCTATTTCTTCTTCTTGCTCGGGAGCTTCTACGTCATGCGCCCGCTGCGCGAAGAGATGGGCGTCGCTGGAGGTGTGAACCGTCTCCCTTGGCTCTTCACGGGAACGTTCGTCGCCACGGTGGCGGTCGTCCCGCTGTGGGGCGCGCTCGTGGCCCGGATGCCGCGACGGCGGCTCGTACCGATTGCGTACCGATTTTTCGCTCTCACGATGGTGCTCTTTTACGCCCTGCTCCGCTTTCCGAGCCTCAAGGGCGTCATCGTGCCCGCGATCTTCATCTGGATCAGCGTCTACAACCTGTTCGTCGTTTCGGTCTTCTGGAGTCTGATGACCGACCTGCACAGCGCGGAGCAGGGGAGGCGCCTCTTCGGATTCGTGGCCGCCGGGGGGACGGTGGGCGCGATTGCCGGGCCATCGCTCGCCACTGTGCTCGCGCCGCGCATCGGGCCCGCCAACTTGCTCCTCGTTTCCGCCGCGGCGCTCGAAGCGGCGAGCCAATGCGCGGTCTGGATCGTGCGTCAAACGCCCCCTACCTCATCCCCAACCTCGCCGGCCCAGCCCTCACCGGGCGATGAGCGCCCTATCGGCGGCGGCATTCTGGCGGGGGTTTCGCAACTCTTGCGATCGGGCTACCTGCTGACGCTCTCGGCGCACGTGCTCCTTTTCACGGTGACCGCGACGGTCCTCTATTTTCAGCAGGCCAACATCACGTCCCGCGCTTTTTCCGATCCTGGCGTGCGCACGGCCTACTTCGCGAAGATCGATCTTGCGGTCAATGTGCTCTCCTTGCTCGTCCAAGCGGTGGGGACGGGGCGCATCATGAAGCGGATCGGTGCAGGGGCGGCACTCGCTGCCGTCGTCTTCGTGACGCTCGGGGCATTTGGGGGGCTCGCGGTGAGCCCGGGACTCAATGTGCTGTTTCTAGCCATGACCGCGCGGCGGTCGGCCGGCTACGCGCTCGAGCGCCCCGCGCGCGAGGTCCTCTTCACCGTCGTCAGCCGGGAAGAGAAGTACAAGGCCAAAAACTTCATCGATACCGTCGTGTACCGCGGGGGCGATGCGGCGACGGCCTGGCTCCAGCAGGCCCTCGCAGCGGGGGGGATCGGGACCCGCGCGATGGTGATCGGCTCGCTGCCGGTGACAGGCCTTTGGCTGCTTCTCGTCTACTTCTTGGGCAAGCGGCAAGCGACACTAGCCGAGGTCGCGCAACGGGATATTCTCGATCGATGAAGGGAAGGGGGGCGGGAGACGACACCATGGTGACGAGGCGGAACATTCTGATCGGTGTCGCGGGGGCAGGTTTACCGGCCCTTCTCGGGGTCGGCTGCACACCCTCGCAGGGGGTCGGCAAATGCGCGACAGAGCCGCCGTCGACCGGGCCAAACCCAGCAGCCAAAGCGGCGCCCGGCCCGCGCACCATCCTCATCTTGGGGGGAACCGGCTTTCTCGGTCCGCATCTGGTCGACGCCGCGCGCGCCCGCGGGCACAAGGTGACGCTCTTCAACCGAGGCAAAACGCACCCCGAGCTCTTTCCCGACGTCGAAAAGCTGCACGGCGACCGCGACGGCGACCTGAAATCCCTCGAGGGGCGCAGTTGGGACGCGGTGCTCGATACGTCGGGCTACGTCCCTCGCCTCGTCAAGGCGTCGGCCGAGCTCCTCGCGCCGCGCGTCGGTCAATACATCTTCGTCTCCAGCATCTCCGTCTACAAAGACGACGTCGCGGTCGGTGCCGACGAAAATCATCCGCTCCAAGTGCTCACCGAGCCGGGCAGCGAAGACCGCATGAAGCACTACGGCGCGCTCAAGGCGCTGTGCGAAAAGACCGTGGAGACGGCCATGTCAGGCCGTGCCCTCGTCGTGCGCCCCGGTCTCATCGTGGGGCCGCTCGACCCGACCGACCGCTTCACGTATTGGCCGGTGCGCCTCGATCGCGGCGGGGAAGTGCTCGCGCCGGGCAACGGCAAAGACCCCGCGCAGATCATCGATGGGCGCGATCTGGCGGCATGGATGATCGCGTGCGTCGAGGAAAAGCAGATGGGCACCTTCAATACCACCGGCCCCAAAGACGCCATCACCATGCACGAGCTGCTCGACCTCTGCCACGCGGGCATCGGCGGCTCGGCAGCGCGCTTCACGTGGGTGGACACCGATTTTCTCGAGAAGAAAGAGGTCGCCCCTTGGACCGATCTCCCCGTCTGGACGGGCAAAGATCGCGGCATGGCCAGTGTCAGCAGCAAGCGCGCCATCGAGCGCGGGCTCAAGTTCCGCCCCCTCGGTGACACCGCAAGCGACACGCTTGCCTGGTGGAAAACATTGCCCGCAGAGCGGCGCGAGAAGCCGAAGGTCGGCCTTTCGCCACAGCGCGAAGCCGAGGTGCTGGCGGCGTGGAAAGCGCGATCGCCAGGCTAGGTCAAGGCGCGTCCCCCATGCGCTCGGAAAGGATCTGCGCCAAGAGCCCCTTGACGATGAAGCGTTCGCACGCGGCCATGGGAAAGGCGTAGGAACCGACGCGGCACTCGAGCTCCTGCGCGGCGCGTTCGACATCGCCCAGCACTTCGACCTGTCCTTGCTCGGTGCGCGCGATCCATGCCTCGTCGTTGGGCCACATCTGAAGGCGCGCCGCGCGCTTGCCGTCGGAGACGCGGTAGAATTCGACGCCGTCGCCGTTCTGTATCCCCACCGCGATGAAGCGCGAGCTCGGCGAAAACGCGGCCGTCCAGTTGGGGTGGCGGGACTCGGTCCGGCTCGACGGGGAGAGCGTGACGCCGTCGAGGAGCGTGAGGTACTTGGCCCCGAGCTGCGCCATCCGCGCCCCCGATCCGTCGAAGAAGATCCCCTCGGGCAAGTCACCGCTGTCGACGGCCGAAACGAGCGCCCCCGTGCGCGTGTCCCAAACGCGGAGCTTGTCGCGGCACGATCCGACGAGCAAGCGCGTCTTCGGCTGGAACTTGACGTCGGTGCAGTCCCCCGGCGTCAGCGCGAGCTGTCGTCCCGTAGCGACTTCCCAGAGGTACGGCGTGTCCTCGACGAGCGCGGTGAGCCATTGGCCGTCGTCGTCGAGCGCGACGTCGGTCGGGGCGCGCATTTCGGGGACGCTCGCGCTGCGAAGCTCGAAAGTCCGTACCGAGGCGCCGGTCGCGACGTCGAAAACGGCAACCGAAGTCGCCGCGGCGACCGCGATGCGCTGTCCATTGCCGCTCGCCGCCGCGGCGAGGATCCCGTCCGCCGCGCCCGTCCAGGCGAGGGGGACCACCTTCTCGGGGGTGTCGAGCCGCATCGCGCGCAGCCCGCCGGGGCGGCTCGTCAGCATGATGAGCGTGCCCGCACCGCTCGTGACCGTCTTCACATCGCCGAAACTCGCGGGACGCGCGCGCCGCTCGGCCAGCTCTCCAGTATCGGTGCGAAATCGAACCACCGTTCCCTCGACGCCAACGACGGTCATCGACTCCGCGCTCCAGTCGAGGACCGCATGTTTTTCGTGCTGCCCCATGCGGCGTACGACGCGCCCGGATGCGACGTCCCACACGCGAAGCTCAGCGCCGGAAGCCGCCACCATGCTTTGATCGGGCGAGCTTGCCACGATGCCGCCGCCCGGGAAGTCCTCGAGGTGCGAATCCTTGGAGAGTGCACCGTCGCTGACGTTGCCGTCGGACAGACGCACCACGATGCCCCCGAGATGGGCAATGGCCAGCGTGAGCCGCTCGCCCGTTGCGTCGAAGGCGACGTGCTCGATGGGCAAGTCCATCTTGGGGGACATCTTCGCCGCGAGCCGCAGCATGAGCCCGGCTCCGGACCCTTTGTCCTTGGTCGTCGCAGCGGGGATGCGAAAACGCCGTTTGACCTTGCGCTTGGCGAGGTCCCAAACGCAGTACCCGGGATAGATCGAGCCCACCGCCAAGAGCGGCTCGTGCGGATGCATGGCGACGCCGAAAGCCGGGCACTGCTTGTCCTCGAGCCGCATGACGAACTCGCCGCGCCGCGCATCGAGCAAGATCGGCGTCCACCGCCGCTCGGCGCGAATGACCCCTGGCGCTGGTGAGCCGCCCGTCTTCGGTGACCCCTCGACCGAAGTCCACGCCGTCGCAAAGGCGCCGTCTTCGCTGAGGAGCGCGCGGTGCTCGCGCGGCTGCGGGTCGTCTTTGCCGCCGCCCAAGTGAAAAAGGAGCTCGAGAGACGCGGTGTCCCACAACGCCGTGCTCCCCGAAGAAAGGGTGGCGATGATCCGATCGTTGCGCAGGGCGAACGTGGTGACGGCATCGCCGGGCTCGGGTGGTGTCGACAGCTTGGCGGTCGTGCCCTTGGGGGCCGCGGCGGGCGGACGCAGCTCGAGGGCACCGCGCAACGATCGATCGGTCAAATCGTAAAGCCCGAGCACCTTTCCCGTGATGCGGTCGTCCTTCATGGGAAAGGCGAAGGTCCGGCTATCGGGGCTGAATTGAATGGCGGCTTCCTCGGTGTCCTCGAGGGACGCTTCCAGTCGATCGAGCGACGCCCCGCTCGCTACCTCGAGGAGCTCGACGACGCCGCGGGACGCGATGGCCATCCACTTTCCATCGGGGCTTACCGCCGCGCGTTGCCCCCTCGCGGCGACGGCGGTGGTCGCGCCGCTCCGAGGCTCGACGATGGTGGCGCCATGAGGACCGGGGACCACCAACCGATTGTCAGGTAGCCAAGCCGGGTTCACACCTGTGTAGTCGCGTTCCCGCAGGGCGAGCGCGAGCTTTTGACCCGTGCGCTCTTCGAGCATCGCGATCGTGCGGTCGAAGTTGGTGCGCGCCGGCCGCGGCACCGCCGGCGTCGATGAAGCGAGCTTGGCCGGCGCTGCCGTAAGGGGGGCGTTCGGCGCGCGATGGCAAGAAAGCGCCGCGATCGACAAAACGGCGGTTGAGACGAATACCGCGGCCCCCGAAGCTCCGGCGCGGCGTCGCATTTTCATCGCAACAGGGCCTTCTCCATCTCGTGTTCGGCGGTGAGACTTTCGCGGTCTCTCCCCATCGTGACGACGGCGAGCGTACGGCCTGCGCGGCGGTAGGTGAGGGTGCAGTCGCGGTCGGCGATGCTGCCTTGCACGTCGATGACGTCCCACTTCTCGGCGTGCCCGACGTAGGAGACGCCGACGTCGTAATGTTGGCTCCAAAAGAAGGGGACGATCTGGCAGCGCTCTTTTTGGCCGAGCATGTTCCTGGCGGCGATCTGGCCGTGACGCTCGGCGACGACCCAGTGCTCGACGCGAATCTTTTCGCCGGTGTGGGGATCGGGCCAGCGCGCGATGTCGCCGGCCGCGTAGATGCCGGGGATGCTCGTTTCGAGGTACTCGTTCACCAGGACACCGCGATCGAGCGCGATGCCCGCCGCTTCGGCGAGCGAAAGCGCGGGGCGAACGCCGATGCCCGCCACGACGATGTCGCACGGCAGCTTCTCGCCGTTGGCCAGCGTCACGCCATCTGGCGCGATCGATTGCGCCAATTGGCCGAGATGGAATTTGACGCCGTGCTCTTCGTGCAGCTGGCGCAAGAAATCGCCGAGCTCCGGCCCGAGCACCCGTTCGAGCGGTCGCTTCTCGGGCGCAGCGACATGGACCTCAACATTGCGAGCGCGCAGCGAAGCGGCAACCTCGAGCCCGATGAAGCTCGCGCCGAGGACGACCGCGCGTTTGACGGAACCGAGCTTGGCGATGATGGACCGACTATCGGCCAGCGTGCGCAAGTAGTGAACGTGCGGCAGATCGGCGCCTGGGAGGCTCAATCGGATCGGCTCCGCACCCGTCGCGAGCAACAAGGCACCGAAAGGATGGGTCGAGCCGCCCACCTCCACACATTTCTTGGCGACATCGATGCGCGTAGCGCGCGCCCCGAGCACGAGATCGATGGACTGCTCGCGAAAGAACTCGGGCGGACGCAGCGGAATCCACTCTTCCGGCGCGGTGCCCGCCAAATAGTCCTTGGAAAGGTTGGGGCGGTCGCACGGCGGCGACGCGTCGGCGCTCAGCATCGTGATCTTTCCCTGATAGCCTTGGCGCCGCAGCATCTCGGCTGCCGCCTGACCCGCGGCCCCTCCTCCGAGGATCACGACCGAAGCCGGGTGTTGCCCGGCACGCGCGGCCGTCGGGCGCGGAGCTGCCTTGCCCAGTACGATCAAGCGGCCGTCGCGGCGTTCGACGTTCCAGCACGCGATCGGGTTCAACGCCGGCGCGTGCTTGGCTTCGCCCGTGCGCAGGTTGAAACAAGCGTGATGCCAGGGGCAACGGACGGTATCGCCGACCATGATCCCTTCGGTGAGCGGGCCGCCGTAGTGCGTGCAGGTCGCCCCCACCGCGAAAACGTCCTTTCCCCGCCGCGCGAGGAGCACCGGCTCTCCCTCGGCGTGGCCGAGCAACATCTGACC
>Ga0111539_10007488_pt1 | contig 13974 bp, 14 predicted proteins | sample RhiMethybrSRZTD1_FD_79667 | JGI IMG/M metagenome (GOLD analysis project Ga0111539, IMG submission 79667) | Populus rhizosphere microbial communities from Tennessee, USA - Rhizosphere MetaG P. TD hybrid SRZTD1 (version 2) (version 2) | ecosystem: Host-associated > Plants > Roots > Rhizosphere >...
CGGCAACGCCGGCGTCACCGAGCAACATCTCGTTATGCGCTCGCCCCGACGGGATCATCGGGAAGCAGTTTTCCTTGGGATCGACCACACAGTCGAACAGCACCGGCTTGTCGACGGTGATCATTTCCTTGATGGCGCGATCGAGGTCGCCCGGCTTCTCGCAGCGGATGCCGTGCGCGTGATAGGCCTCGGCCAACTTCACGAAATCCGGCAAAGCCTCGCTGTAGCTTTCCGCGTAGCGCCCGCCGTGCAGCAATTCCTGCCACTGCCGCACCATGCCCATGTAATTGTTGTTCAGAATGAAGATCTTGACCGGCAGGCGGTACTGCACCGCCGTCGACAGTTCCTGCATCGTCATCAGCACGGACGCCTCGCCCGCGATATCGATGACAAGCGACTTGGGATGGGCGAGCTGCACGCCCACCGATGCCGGCAGACCATAACCCATGGTGCCGAGGCCGCCCGACGTCATCCAGCGGTTCGGCTCCTGGAATCCATAGAACTGGGCCGCCCACATCTGGTGCTGGCCGACTTCGGTGGTGATGTAGACGTCCTTGTCCTTGGTCAGCTCGTAAAGCCGCTGGATCGCGTATTGCGGCTTGATGACGTCCTTCGACTGCCGGTAGGCGAGCGATTTCCGTTCGCGCCATTTGTCGATCTGCGCCCACCAAGCCTGCAGCGCCTTCTTGTCGGGGTGAATTGCGTTGGTACGCCACAAGCGGATCATGTCTTCGAGCACATGCGCGCAATCACCGACGATCGGCACGTCGACCTTGACGTTCTTGTTGATCGATGACGGGTCGATGTCGATGTGGATTTTCTTCGACCCCGGCGAGAACGCGTCGATCCGCCCGGTGATGCGATCGTCGAAGCGTGCGCCGACGCAGATCATCACGTCGCAATCATGCATCGACATGTTGGCCTCGAGCGTGCCGTGCATCCCGAGCATACCGAGCCATTTCGGATCGGCGGCAGGGAATGCACCGAGTCCCATCAGGGTTGATGTGATCGGGTAGCCGGTCAGCTTGACGAGTTCGCGCGGCAGATCGCAAGCCGCTTTCCCGGAATTCACCACACCGCCGCCGGTGTAGAACAGCGGACGCTTGGCATGCGCCATCAGATCGATGGCCTGCTTGATCTTGTTCAAGTCGCCCTTGAGCTTGGGCTTGTAGCCGGTGTGCGGGAAATCCTTCGGCTTGGAATAGATGCCCTTGGCGAACTGGATGTCCTTCGGAATGTCGACAACGACGGGGCCGGGGCGGCCGCTCGAGGCAATGTGGAAGGCCTCGTGCAGAACGCGCGGCAGATCTTCGATGCGCTTGACCAGATAATTGTATTTCGTGCACGGCCGCGTGATGCCGACCGTGTCGCATTCCTGGAAGGCGTCATTGCCGATCAGGTGCGTTGGGACCTGGCCGGTGATGCAGACGATCGGAATTGAATCGCAGAGCGCGTCGGTGAGGCCGGTGACCGCGTTGGTCGCACCGGGGCCCGAGGTGACCAGCACGCAGCCCACCTTGCCGGTCGAGCGCGCATAACCTTCCGCCGCGTGCACCGCGCCCTGCTCGTGCCGCACCAGCACATGACGAACCTGGTTGTTGGCGAAGATGGCGTCGTAGATCGGCAGCACCGCCCCGCCCGGATAGCCGAACAGATGCTCGACCCCCTGGTCGGCAAGCGCCTGGATCACCATTTCGGCGCCGGTCATTTCGCGTGTCATGTCACTCCCTTTCGTCACTCTCGGCCCGGACACAATAAAAAAGGCCCGTAGAGGGCCATGTCCGGACGCTCGCCGAGGGCCCCATTTCTAGGGCCATCGTAGCGTCCGAACCCTTACTACAGTAATAATATTGCGTATCATGGCCCGCATCCGACTTTTCATTGCGCGCGTTATAGGGACTGGACGGCCCCCGGTCAAGATAAATCACATCAAAAACGGGCCTGAAAGTGGCTCCGGATGCCAGAAAGGGCGTCATTCGGGTCGGCCCAGATCCAGTCGTTCATCTGGTTGCGAAACCAGGTGAGTTGGCGCTTGGCATAACGCCTCGTATCCATCACCGCGCCAGCGATGGCTTCCTCGCGTGAAATTTCACCATTCAGGTGACGGATCAGCCACGGCACGCCGTGCGCCTTCATCGCAGGCAAAGCCGGATCGAGCCTGCGCTCGGCCAGCCGGCGCACTTCATCCAGCGCCGTCGATTTTATCATCGCATCGAAACGCACCTCGATGCGTCGGACCAATTCCTTGCGCTCGCAGGTGATGAACACTTTTACGGCGCGCGCGGGGTCAATCAGTGGCGGCAAGCCTTCGCGATGCCAATCGGACAGCGCCCGGCCGGTCGCCAGCACGACTTCGAGCGCACGCGAAATGCGCGACCGATCATTGGCGGTGACGCGCTGCGCGGTCGCAGGATCGAGGCGCATAAGCTCGGCATGCAAAGCCGGCGCACCCTCTTGTTGCAGACGCCCCCGCACGTCGGCGCGAATATCGGCTGGAATTGGCGGAACGGCGGCGAGACCGGACGTCAGAGCCTTGAAATAAAGTCCGGTCCCCCCGACCAGGATTGGCACACGTCCTTGTTTGCCGATCTCCCGCAGCGTTTCTTCGACGTCACGGCACCAGCGGCCGACCGAATAGTTCTCCGCTGCATCGACGAAGCCGTACAATTCATGCGGTGCCCGGATCTCGTCGTCAGCCGTTGGCCGTGCAGTGATGATCCGCAGATCGCGATAAACCTGCATGGAATCGGCATTGACGATCACGCCGCCGAGGTTTTCCGCGACAGCAAGCGCGAGCGCCGACTTGCCGCTGGCAGTCGGCCCTGCAATAAGCACCGCTCGACCGGCATTGTGCATCGCATGACTCATGTCGCGACTCTGATAGATGCCTCCGGCTTGCTCCAGCCTTCCGCGCTCGAGCAGGCACGCCGCGTATTACGGGGGGCGGGCCCGGCGAAGGTGCTGGGTCCCGATGCTGCCGATATTTCCTTTAGCGCGGAAAATGTCCCGGACCAAAGTGCGCTGACGGCAGAGCTGCGCGCCCTCGCCCACCGCATCGACGTCGTCGTGCAGCCCTTAGCCAATCGGCGCAAGAAGCTGTTTCTGGCGGACATGGACTCCACGATGATCCGCCAGGAGTGCATCGACGAGCTTGCCGACTATGTTGGCCTGAAAAGCCACGTTGCGGCGATCACCGAGCGCGCCATGCGCGGCGAGATCGCGTTCGAGCCGGCACTGCGCGAACGCGTGGCACTGCTGGAAGGCTTGCCGGTTTCCGTTGTCGAGGAGGTCATCCAGAGGCGGATCAAGTTGACGCCCGGCGGGCTCACACTCATTGCAACCATGCGCACAAATGGCGCCCGCACCTGCATGGTCTCGGGCGGATTTACGCTTTTCACCGACCGCATCGCCGCAATGATCGGATTCGACGAGAGCCGCGCCAACTCGCTTACACTCATTGACGGCCATAAACTGGCCGGCAAGGTTGCAGAGCCGATTTTCGGGCGCGACGGAAAGCGGGCTGCCCTTATCGAGTTGCGCACCAAACTAGGCCTGACGAAAGCGGACACGATCGCGATCGGGGACGGCGCCAATGATCTCGATATGATTCTAGAGGCCGGGCTCGGTGTCGCCTTTCACGCCAAGCCAAAGGTCGCAACCGCTGCGGCCGCGCGCATCGACCACTGCGACCTTACCGCCTTGCTCTACGTGCAGGGTTACAGCAAGGACGAATTCGTACAGTCGTGACCGCGCAGCCTACTGGAGGCTCAGCGCGACGAAGCTCGGATCCCCGTCAGGAGACACCACAAGTAGCACGACGGCCTTTTTGCCGTCCTTCTTGAGCTTGTCGATCCGCTGCTGCAGCTCGGTCGCATTTGAAACGGGCTGCTGCTGAACTTCGGCGATGACCATTCCGGGCGCGAGCCGCTTCTCCGAAGCCGGCGAATTCGCATCAACACCGGTGATCACAACGCCTTTTACCTTCTCCTTGATGTTGTGCTTCTTGCGCAGCTCGTCGGTGAGATTGGCGAGATCGAGGCCGAGCGCCTTCTTCACCACGGGTTTGCTGTCAGGCGTCGCGTCCTTCTTGTCGTTCGACACGGCGGCGACCTTCTTCTCATCCTCGAGGCGGCCAAGCTTGACCGTTTTCTTTTCCTCTTTGCCCTTGCGGATGACGACAACCTCGACGTCCTTGCCGACCGGCGTGTCGGCAACGATCTTTGGGAGGTCCCGCATTTCCTTGACGTCTTTACCATCGAACTTGACGATCACATCGCCCGGCTCGATGCCAGCGGGCTTGGCCGGACCTTTGTCATCGATGCCGGCCACGAGCGCACCGCGCGCCGGCTTGATGCTCAGACTCTCGGCGATCTCGTCGCTCACCTGCTGAATACGGACACCGAGCCAGCCGCGCCGCACCTCTTTGAATTCGCGCAGTTGGTCGACGACAGGAACCACCGTTTTCGACGGAACGGCAAAGCCGATACCGATCGATCCGCCTGACGGTGAAATGATCGCGGTATTGACGCCGATAACCTCGCCGTTGAGGTTGAACAGCGGCCCGCCGGAATTCCCGCGGTTAATCGAGGCATCGGTCTGGATGTAGTTGTCGTAAGGGCCGGACTGGATATCGCGGTTGCGCGCCGAGACGATGCCAGCCGTCACCGTTCCGCCCAGACTGAACGGATTGCCGATCGCGATCACCCACTCGCCCAGACGCAGCCTGTCGCTGTCTCCGAACTTGACCGCCTTCAGCGGCCTGGTCGGCGTGACCTTGAGCAGCGCGAGATCGGTCTTCTGATCGCGGCCAACGACCTCAGCCTTTAATGTCGTCCCGTCGTTGAGAATGACGCTGACCTCATCGGCTTCGGAAATGACATGGTTGTTGGTCACGACAAGTCCGCTCGGGTCGATGATGAAACCCGACCCCAGCGAATTGACGCGGCGCGGCGTCGGCGTCTGATTGTTTTGTCCTGGGCCGTTCTGGCCGTTTTGCCCGCGCCGATTCTTGAAAAATTCCTCGAAGAATTCCTCAAATGGCGACCCTGGCGGCAATTGCGGCATCGCCCCGCTTCGCAGGTCAACCGATTGTTTGGTTGAAACGTTTACAACGGCGTCGATGACCTGCTCCGCCACATCAGCGATTCCCTCAGGTCCGCGCGCGGACGCTGGAACCGTAATCGCAAGAAGGGCGATGGCTGCTGCCGTGGTTACGGTCAAGCCGGCCCGACCGAGGCGTGTTTTCGGGCAGAAAGCGTTTGCGCCCATGGGCGTCAGTTCTCCTGGGAATAGGCTATTCGAGAGAGTGGCCCCGACTTACAGGCGATTCAAGGGCACCGCCAATCAATACCATGCGAGGCCGAGTTTCCCTATCAGCCCCGGACCAGCCAGACCAAGATCAACCCGATAATCGCGGAGCCAATACCGATTAAACGGAGCGAGATGTCTTGCGTTTCCAGCACGCTGGTCATGGCTCGCTTGGCCGACTCCGGGAATGCCGCGAAGATCAAGCCTTCGATGACGAAAACCAGTCCAAGCGCGGCCAGGAAATCGGACATGCGGGCCCGGCGCGGCTGCTATCGCGCCGGAGCCGAAGGAACCGGCGTTCCTGAATTCTCCCGCGGTTTTCCGGAGGGGTCGGTGAAATAGCGGAAGAAGTTCGAATCGGGCTTCAGCAGCATGCGGGTGTCACTGTGCTTGAGCCCCTGCTCGTAGGCCTGCATCGAGCGGTAGAACGCGAAGAAATCGGGGTCCTGATTGAAAGCATCCGCGAAAATCTGGTTGCGCGTTGCGTCGCCCTCACCGCGAATCTGTTCCGATTTCGAGGTTGCCTCGGCCACGAGCACGGTCACCTCTCGGTCGGCACGCGAGCGGATCTCCTGCGCCCGTTGCGCGCCCTGCGCACGGAACTCCGCCGCCTCGCGCTGCCGTTCAGTCTGCATGCGCTGATAGACGGCCTGGCTGTTTTGCTCCGGTAAGTCGGCGCGACGGATTCGAACGTCGACAACCTCGATCCCAAAGGCAGTGGCTTCGTGGTCGACGAGTTCGCGAATACGAGCCATCAGATCGGCACGCTGATCCCGCACGACGTGGCTAAATGTGACCTCGCCGAGCACCCGACGCAGCGCTGAATTGAGCAGGATGGACAGCTGCGAATTTGCACCGTTTATCGAACCCAAGGTCTGGTAGAAGCGAAGCGGATCTTTGATCCGGTACCGGGCGAACGCGTCGACCACCAGCCGCTTCTGATCCGACGCAATCACCTCTTGCGGAGGCGCTTCCAAATCAAGGATGCGCTTGTCGATGTGGACGACTGAGTCGATAAACGGAGCCTTGAAGTTGAGACCAGGCTCACTGATCACGCGAACAGGTTGACCCAACCGGATCACCAGCGCTTGCTGCGTCTGATAGACCGTAAACACCGACGAATAGCCGACGATCAGTGCAGCTGCAATAAATACAGCGGCAATGCCTCCTAGAAAATTGAGCCTCATTGCCGGCCTCCGGTCTGTGACTGGGTGCGCGGCTGGGCTGGACGCGTGAGTTCGTTGAGCGGCAGGAAGGGCACGACATTGCTTCCGCCGCCGCCTGAATCCAGGATGATCTTGTCGGTACCGCTGAGTATGCGCTCCATTGTTTCGAGATACATGCGCTCACGCGTGACGTCGGGTGCCTTCTTGTATTGCTCAAAGATTTTGAGAAAACGGGCCGTCTGACCGGTCGCTTCGGCGACAGTCTGCTGCTTGTAAGCTTCGGCGGCTTGCGTGATCTGCGCAACGCGTCCACGCGCTTCAGGGACCACCCGGTTAGCGTAGGTCTGCGCCTCGTTGATGGCGCGTTCAAGATCGGCGCGTGCCGCCTGCACGTCACGGAAGGCATCGATCACCTGCGACGGCGGATCGACCTTCTGCAATTGAACCTGCTGCACCAAAATGCCGGCGCCGTAGTGATCAAGTGTCCGTTGCATCAACTCCTGCACCGCATTCTCGATGGTTTGCCGCGCACCGGTCAGGATCGGCTGAATTTCGGATCGGCCGACTACTTCGCGCATCGCGCTTTCGGCCACAGCTTTGACCGTGCCTTCCGGATTCTGTATGTTGAACAAGTAATCACCGACACCGGTCGGCTTAACTTTCCACAACACCGAGAAATCAACATCGACGATGTTTTCATCGCCGGTCAGCATCAGGCTTTCCTCAGGTACATCACGCGTTGCGGTGCCCCCGCGACGAAGATCGTCGACAATCCGCATGCCGATATCGATCTTGTTGATGCGCAACGCTTTCGGCGTGAGCACTTTCTCGATCGGATAGGGAAGATGGTAGTTCAAACCCGGTTGCACTTCGCGCACTTGCTTGCCAAAGCGGAGCACGACGCCGAGTTCGTCCGGTTCGACCCGGAAAAATCCCGAGAAGCCCCAAAGCACGAGCACGCCGAGCACGATGAGAGCGAAGCCGCGGCCGCCCAGATTACCGCCGGGCAGCACACGTCGCAGTCTGTCCTGACCACGCCGAAGAATTTCTTCGAGATCTGGCGGTGTCGGTCCCGGCGATTGCGGCCCCGAGCCCCATGGCCCCTTGCCGCCCGAGCCCCAGGGCCCGCCGCCGCCCTGATTTTGCCAAGGCATTGAAAATGTCTCCCGCGCCGCCCGTGCATCCGGGGCGCCTGTTGTCGGGAGGGTTATAGGGGACCGTAGGCGCCGTTACAACGCGCCGTCATGCCGCGCATTAACGCTGATTCAGCGGCGTATATATGTCGCGAACGAGAAGTCGGCGTCATCGTCGGGGCCGGCAAAGTGCTCTTCGCGTGATGCTTCTTGCCACATTTCGTCGTCAATCGGCGGAAAGGCTGCATCTCCCTCAGGCGAGGTGTGCACATGCGTAATTTCAAGCCGGTCGGCCATTGGCATGGTCATGTAGAAGATGTCGCTCCCACCAATCACCATAATTTCGTCGACCCCGCGTTTCGCCGCATCCGCGCGCGCGAAGCTAAGCGCCGCATCGAGACTGGTCGCCAGCACGGCGCCGGGAGTAACCAGACGGAAGTCGCGCGAGAGAATAATATTGGTGCGTCCGTCGAGCAGCTTGCCGATTGACTCGTGGGTCTTGCGCCCCATGATCACCGGGCGATTGAGCGTTGCTTTGCGGAAGTGCTGAAGGTCTGACTTCAGATGCCATGGCAACTGGCCGTCGCGGCCAATAATCAGGTTTTCGCCGATTGCTGCCACCAGCACGATTTTCATGACGCCGACGGTGAAATACAGTTGGAGGACATTGGCATCGCTTTCGGACAATACGAATAAGGCAAAACTCTTCTGACTTTATTACCAACGCATCTCACGGCCCAAGGTGCCAATTTCATCCGAATATGCAACGAAGTTCCCGCGTTAAAATCAGCTTAGCGCGATGTCTCGAAACGGCAGCAACAACGAAATCGCTTTTTGGCACCCAAGTCACACCGCCACCACGGCCTTGATGTGCGGGTGCGGATCGTAGTTTTCGATCGAAAAATCTTCATAGCGAAATGCGAATATGTCCTTCACGTCAGGATTGATCCGCATTGTCGGCAACGGCTTCGGCGCGCGCGACAGCTGCAAGCGGGCTTGCTCGAGATGGTTGAGATACAAGTGGGCATCGCCCAACGTATGGATGAAATCGCCCGGCTTGTGGCCGGTCACCTGCGCCATCATCTGCGTGAGCAGCGCGTAGGACGCGATATTGAACGGCACGCCGAGGAAAACATCCGCCGAGCGCTGGTACAGCTGGCATGACAGCTTTCCCTCGGCGACATAAAACTGGAAGAGGCAATGACAAGGAGGCAATGCCATCTTGTCAACCTCGGCCGGATTCCACGCGGTAACGATGAGCCGCCGCGAGTCCGGATTGCGTCTGATCATCGCAACCACATTGCCGATCTGGTCGATGGTCTTGCCGTCCTGCGCCGGCCAGGAGCGCCACTGCTGCCCGTAGACGGGACCGAGCTCGCCGCGCTCGTCCGCCCATTCGTCCCAGATGCGAACCCCATGCTCCTGCAGATACCTGACGTTCGTGTCGCCGGCCAAAAACCATAGCAGCTCGTAAACGATCGATTTCAGATGCAGCTTCTTGGTCGTGATCAGGGGAAAGCCCTCATCGAGCGCAAACCGCATCTGATGTCCGAACACCGACAACGTACCCGTGCCCGTGCGGTCGCGTTTTTCGACCCCGCGGCTGAGGATAAGTTCCATCAAGTCGAGATATTGGCGCATGTTCCGGAATATCGGTCCGCGACTCGAAGATGGGGAAGTTTATCGCGGGGGGCAACGGCTGGCAGCGTTTTTTCAACCGCCCAAATGCCAGCCCGTGAGCTCAACTCCTGCTATAATCGCTCTGCTCGCAGCTGGGGGTACGCCATGAGCTTTGATCGCATTCTCGTTGCCCGGATACTGTTCACACTCATGACCGCCGGCTGGGCGCTGCTTACAGTGGTGGCCGATTTCAACAAGACCCATGCCACCAATCCGCAGTGGACGGCGCACGCGCGATTCCACGTGGTGTGGCAGATCTCAAGCTATGTCGGACTGGGCTTGCTCGCCTTTGCGCTCATCTGGTGGCCAGGACCGCTTGCCGTCGAGCGGCTCTATCTCGTCGCGGCCATGGGCGCGGTCGTCTATGCGGCTTTTTTCGCGGCGCTGATCGCGATGCCTATCTACGGAGGTGGCGCGTACGACAAAAACGGCTACCAGCCGTTCAACGCGCCCGTCCCGATCTTCGCAAAAAAATGGGACGCCAATATTACCGCCTTCTCAATTCAGCTTTTGATTCTGGTGGCGGGACTATTGACGGTATCCGGCGCCTTCGCCGGCTAGATGGAACGGCACACGGAAGCTCGCGCGCCATTCCAACTATTCGACGAATACTTCGTCGCGCCGTTTGCGGATCATCGGCAAAGCCGCAAGCACCAGCAGCGCTGCCGCAAGCGCAATCAGTGTCGCCGAAATCGGTCGTGTCAGGAAAACGGTGGCATCACCGCGGGCAATTAACATCGCGCGTCGCAGGTTTTCTTCCATTAACGGCCCGAGAACGAAAGCCAGCACAAGCGGCGCCGGCTCAAAGTCGTGTTTGGTCAGCCAATAGCCGACCAAACCGAAAATTGCCGCAATGACAACGTCGGTCGGCGAATTGTTGATCGAATAGATTCCGATGCAGCAGAACACGATGATTGATGGGTAAAGCAAGCGGTAAGGCACGCGCAGCAAGGCCACCCAGACACCGACAAGCGGAAGGTTGATGATGACCAGCATGAGGTTGCCGAGCCACATCGAGGCGACCATTCCCCAGAACAACTCTGGTTGCTTGGTCATGACTTGAGGTCCCGGGACGATTCCGTGAATGGTCATTGCGCCGACCATCAGCGCCATAACCGCATTCGGCGGAATACCCAATGTAAGCAGCGGGATGAACGAGGTCTGTGCCGCGGCGTTATTGGCCGCTTCCGGCGCTGCCACACCTTCAATGACGCCGCGTCCAAAACGTTCGGGATGTTTGGATATGCGTTTTTCGAACGTATACGCGGCAAATGATGCCACGACAGCGCCGCCACCAGGCAAAATGCCAAGGAGCGAGCCCAGAATCGTGCCGCGCGCGATGGCTCCGGAGGAGTCGATCAAGTCTTGTCGCGTCGGCATCAGACCCTTGATCTTTGCTTTCACGATGTCGCGGCTCTCCTGCGACATTTCGAGGTTGCGGATAATCTCAGCAAAGCCAAAAACACCCATCGCAACGTTGGTGAAGCCGATACCATCGGACAGCTCCGCGATGTCGAAGGTCATGCGGCCCGCGCCCGTCTCAAGGTCGGACCCGACCATCGACAACAGCAGACCGGTCAGGATCATAGCGATCGCGTTCAGCACCGAACCTTTCGCCAGTACAACAGCGAAGATGAGGCCGAGTACCATCAGCGAGAAATATTCCGCCGGTCCAAACAACAGGGCTAACGACGTCAGCGGTGTGCCGAGGGCTGCAACAAGCACCGTCGAGACACAGCCCGCAAAAAACGAACCTATGGCAGCGATGGCAAGCGCCGCGCCGGCGCGGCCTTGCCTCGCCATCTGATGGCCATCAAGACACGTAACGACAGAGCCTGCTTCGCCGGGAATATTTACGAGCACCGACGTCGTCGAGCCGCCATACTGCGCGCCGTAGTAAATGCCGGCGAGCATGATCAGCGCACCGACCGGCGGCAGTCCAAACGTGATCGGCAGAAGCATGGCAACGGTCGCGACCGTGCCGATGCCCGGGAGCACGCCAACCAGCGTGCCGACGAGCGCGCCTAACAGGCAGAATCCGATGTTGTACGGATGCGCTGCAACCGAGAAACCGAGCGCAAGGTTGGCTAGAAGTTCACTCATGACTGCTTCTTCTCAGTACCAGGGCCAAAGCTGAAACGGCAGTTGAAGCAGATAGACGAAGAGACCCACGCAGAATGCGGTCATCGCTACCGCGGCGATCAGACTTTCCACCCACCGCATTTCGCTCGATCCGATGATCGAGATCATGAAAGCGGCAAACGTGGAAGGGATCAGGCCCAGGGGCGGAATTGTCATAAATCCAAGATGGACGCCTCGGATCATGCCGGCGAAAGCAAGGATTGCAAGGATGACCCAGGCTGGACCGCGAACCGCAAAACGTTCAATTGGCGGTCCGTCGAAGAGCAATCCGGTGAGCGCGACAAGCGCTCCAACGAGTGCAAGAAGACCTGCGAACAGGCGCGGCGCGGTGCCTGGACCAAATGCAAAGCCATGCATGCCGGGAAGGTCTCCCGACGCCCAGATTGCCAAGATGGCAACACCAATCAGCGAAAGCCCGCCGTAAAATTCGCGCGGGGCACGAACTTTGAAACGCAACCCACCCCCGTTCGGGGGGGCTTTGACCCCCTCGGCCATCTTTATCCTCCCGCCTGGTTGTTCTTGCTTCTTCTTACTTACGCTGTCGCCTGTGCCCCACGCCCGATCCCTAGCATATGACAAGGCTGGGCCGAAAGCACGGATGTTGGCGATCTTCCATTACAGCCATCCCGACAGGCCCAAAATGCCCCCGGCAGCAAATAGCCAAAGCGGATTAATGCGTGTTGCAAATGCGACTATCGCCGTAACCGCAGTAATTAGAGCGGCATAAATGTTGTGGTCTGCGCTTCGGGCCAGCACAAAAGCGCTTGCACCAATCAAGCCGAGCGAGACCGGCACCAAGCCGGCCTGTATGGCGATACGCCAGCGCGCCTCCTTGAAATGGTCCCAGGTACGCGCGACCAGAAACGCGAACACGCAGGTCGGGCCACACATTGCCACCGTCGCAACGGCTGCACCCGCGAGACCTGCGACATGGTAGCCGATCAGCGTGACGATGATGATGTTTGGTCCCGGCGAAATTTGCGCAATGGCAAAACTATCGGCGAACTGCCGGTCGCTCATCCAGTGCATCACATCGACGGCGATGCGATGCATTTCCGGAATTGCCGCGTTGGCACCACCGACGGCGAACAGCGACAACATCGCGAAATAGCCAAACAGCGGGATAAGCGGATTGTCGTTCATCGCTTTATCCACGCGAGACCGATACTGATCGGTGCGAGGACAACAAACACCAGGGGCAATGGCCATTGCATGATTGCAACGCCGACGAATGCGGCAATCGCTATGAGCGGCGCCCAGTCCCAGCGCTTGCGGAACAATGGCGCCGCCATCTTTGCCACGACCGCAATCAGCAAGCCGACAGCGGCCGACGTTATACCCGCAAGAATTCGGCCGAGCATTTCGATGTCGCCGAACTGCGCATACAAAAATGCGAGCACCGTGACGATGATCAACGGAGGGCCCATGAGTCCGGCGAGTGCAACCGCCGCTCCGGCTGCTCCTCCGAAACGCGAACCAAACACGACCGAGAAGTTTACGACGTTGGGACCTGGAAGGAACTGAGACAGCGCGAAGGCTTCATTGAATTCTTCCGCCGTCATCCACCCGCGTTGGTCGACGATCATCCGCCGCGCCCATGGCAATGCCCCGCCGAAACCCGAGACCGAGACGACGACAAAGGCGCGGAATAGTTCTAGCAGAGCGGGGCGTGCGGCAACCGATCGGGGTGGCGCGACGGAATCGGACATGACGGCAGCAATATCCCGAGCCACGGGTGCCGACTAGATGGATTATGCATGGCCGCCACGCCGAAGCTTCGGCTCGCAGTGACGTGGGAAATCAGGCAAGCTCGGTCTTTCAGCTCGGCGGTGAGTGCAAAGCCATGGGACCGGGTAGTTTACTCCTGAACGTTTTGTGGATTCTATTCGGCGGCTTCTACATGGCGTTGGGCTGGCTGATCGCAGCCGTGATCATGGTCCTCACCATCATCGGCCTTCCCTGGGCTCGCGCAGCATTCACCATCGCGGCCTATACGCTTCTTCCCTTCGGTCACACCGTGGTGTCACGCCCGACCGGCATCGGCAGCGGTTTGCTTGGGTTTGTCGGCAATTTGGTCTGGCTGCTGCTGGCCGGCTGGTGGCTTGCAATTGGTCATTTGCTTACGGCGCTGCTGCTGGCGATTACGCTTATCGGGATTCCTTTTGCATGGGCGCATCTCAAGCTTGCCGGTCTTGCTCTCTGGCCGATCGGCAAGGACGTGGTGAGCACGAATTAAAGCCTGAAATAACGGCCACCGCCTCACTCTTCCTTCGGTAACCTTTGCCTCCTATATTTCAGGTGCCGGGGCGACCCGGCTATGGCGATAAACGGCCGTCGTAATAAACCCATCGGACCCGGGGGCAGTACCCGGCGCCTCCACCCAAGCCCGGCGGGCACGGGCTTCGGCGGGGGCGAAATAGGATCGACGAGGGCGTAAAGGGCGGACTTTTGCTCGGCATGGTTCCGCCGTTATCGGGCCATTTCATAGTTGCAAACGACAACTATGCTCCGGTTGCTCAGGCCGCGTAAGCGGTTTGAAAGACCGA